>Ga0157378_10000636_pt1 | contig 32952 bp, 24 predicted proteins | sample M65metaG_FD_115309 | JGI IMG/M metagenome (GOLD analysis project Ga0157378, IMG submission 115309) | Miscanthus rhizosphere microbial communities from Kellogg Biological Station, Michigan, USA - M6-5 metaG | ecosystem: Host-associated > Plants > Roots > Rhizosphere > Soil | place: USA: Michigan... | reverse complement strand
GCACCAGTCCGCTGCAAATTGTCGAGCTTTAAATAGACGGAATTCCCAGTGGATTGAGAAAAAGTCTCTGACTTGGCGCAGGGCGAGAGATAGATAGATCCGTTGATGCGCTTCGCGGCGGCTTGTACATCTGAAAGTGTGACCATGGGATGGATGCGAAGAACTATAGTGCCACAACCCCACCGATTCCCGGCACTTCCCGTGAAGATTTCAGGATATTCGAAGGTGCGCTGTTCGATCTCGTCTTGGGCGGGGCTTTCAGCGTGCAAATGAAAACTTGCACTTTCGCACGGGACCAGGTTGTTAAGCCGGCTGAGAAACCCTCGACCGGAAAAGATTCGCCGAAGAAATCGTCGCCGGAATCGTTTCCGTCTTAGCCAGTTCGCACAAATATTTATCGACGCCAACCGCAGCTTTGCGCCCTTCCGAGATCGCCCACACCACGAGCGATTGCCCGCGCCGCATGTCGCCGGCCGCAAAGATTCCCGGCACCGATGTCATGTAGTCAGCATTGGTCGCGACGTTGCCGCGCGCGTCGAGCGCGATCTTGAACTGCTCGAGCATGCCCTTGCGCACCGGACCCAGAAAGCCCATCGCCAATAGCACGAGATCGACATCCATAGTGAACTCGCTTCCCGCGATGGGTTCAAACTTAGGCGGAGGGCCAACTTGAACACCGTGAAGCTGCTTTACGTTTCCGTGCTTGTCGCCGGTAAATTTAGAGGTCGCTATACTCCATCCGCGAACACCGCCCTCCTCATGCGCACCTTCGATACGCAGTTGCATGGGCCATAGCGGCCACGGCGTTGATGGCGATCGTTGCTCCGGCGGCATGGGCATTATTTCAAACTGATGCACGGAGATCGGTTTCTGCCGGTGGGTCGTTCCCAGGCAATCGGCGCCCGTGTCACCACCCCCGATGATCACCACCCGCTTACCCGCGGCCAGAATGTCAAGCTCGGTCACGAGCGTGTCACCATGGCAACGCTTATTCTGCTGAGGAAGGAATTCCATGGCGTAGTGAATCCCTTTGAGTTCTCGTCCGGGCACAGGCAGATCGCGTGGCTGCTCAGCGCCGCCCGCCAAAACGATGGCATCGAACTCGCGCTGCAAATCCTCGACCGGCAGCGATTTTCCTACGTGCGCATCGGTGACAAAGCGAATCCCCTCTTTCTCCATCAGCTCAAGGCGGCGGTCGATGACCTTCTTTTCCAGTTTGAATTCCGGGATGCCGTAACGCAGCAGTCCACCGATGCGGTCGGCCTTTTCGTACACCGTGACCCAATGGCCGCAGCGGTTAAGCTGCTGAGCTGCGGCCAGCCCCGAAGGACCCGAGCCCACGATCGCAACTTTTCTTCCCGTACGGAATTTGGGTGGCTCAGGCTTGATCCAGCCTTCCGCAAATCCGCGCTCAACTATGTTCTTCTCGATATTCTTGATCGTAACTGGAGGCTCATTGATGCCCAACACACACGAAGCCTCGCAAGGCGCAGGACATATGCGTCCGGTAAACTCCGGAAAATTATTGGTCGCATGCAACTGGCGAACTGCTTCTTTCCAGCGCCCGCGATAAACCAGATCGTTCCAATCCGGAATGATGTTGTTGACCGGACATCCGGTGTGACAGAAAGGTACCCCGCAATCCATGCAACGCCCGCCCTGTGCACGCAACTTCTCTTCCGGAAAATCCTGATAGATCTCGAACCAGTCGTTGACCCGCTCCGTTACCGGCCGGCGCTGCGGCATTTCGCGTCGTGATTCGATAAATCCGGTGCTCTTACCCATGGGTCACCTCCGCGAGTTCCGCGACCACCGGCAAGGGCTGTCCTGGAATGTAGTGATAGCGGCTGCGGCTGACGTGTAACACCCGCTTAAACTCGTGTGGGAACACTTTGATGAACTGCGGCAGCATTTCCGTCCAGTTATCCAGAATCATCTTGGCACGCTTACTTCCCGTTAACTCATGGTGACGCGTGACCAGGTCGCGAATGATGCGGACATCCTCTGGTTCGACCACCGGTTCGAGATCCACCGATACCTGGTTACAGCGCTCGTTGGTAAATTCGCGTTTCTCGTCGAGAACATAGGCCATGCCGCCGCTCATGCCGGCGGCAAAGTTACGTCCGCAAGGGCCGAGAACAACCACGAGGCCCTTGGTCATGTATTCGCACCCGTGATCACCGACACCTTCAACCACGGCGGTTGCGCCAGAGTTCCGCACCGCGAACCGCTCGCCGGCGACTCCGTTGAAGAACGCTTCTCCACTGGTGGCGCCGTACAGCACCACGTTTCCCACGATCATGTTTTCTTCCGCCACGAAACCTGCTTCGCGTGGCGCGCGGACGACGACGCGTCCGCCAGAAAGGCCTTTGCCGACGTAATCGTTGGCGTCGCCTTCGAGGCTGAGGGTCACGCCGTTGGCCAGAAATGCACCGAAACTCTGCCCAGCAGAGCCTTTGAAATTCACGCGAATGGTGTCATCGGGCAGGCCCTGCGATCCGAAGCGGCGAGCGATTTCCCCACTCAGCATGGCGCCAACCGTGCGCTCCACGTTGTGAATCGGCATTTCGATCTCAACCGGTGTGCGCGTTTCCAGGGCCGGCTGAGATTGTTTAATGAGTTGAAGATCCATCACACTGCTCAGGCCGTGGTCCTGCGCTTTCACACAGTGACGCGCCACCCGGCCCGGCATGGGCGGGTTGTAAAGAATCGCCGAAAGATCGATGCCACGCGCCTTCCAGTGATCGACGGCAGGCTGTACATCGAGCTTGTCTACGCGGCCTACCATGTCATCAAGTTTTCGGAAACCCAGCTCCGACATGTATTGCCGGACCTGTTCCGCCACAAAGAAGAAGAAATTGATGACGTGCTCAGGCTCTCCCGCAAACTTCTTGCGCAGATCGGGGTCCTGGGTCGCGATACCGACCGAACAAGTGTTTAGGTGACACTTGCGCAGCATGATGCAGCCCATGGCGATCAGCGGAGTGGTAGCGAAACCAAACTCTTCCGCACCTAGAAGCGCAGCTATGACAACGTCACGTCCAGTTTGCAACTTTCCGTCAGTCTGTACGCGAATGCGGCTGCGCAGATCGTTGAGTAATAAGACTTGCTGAGTCTCGGCCAGACCAAGCTCCCAAGGCACACCCGCGTGTTTGATCGAACTGAGTGGAGATGCTCCCGTACCACCAGTATCACCGCTGATCAGCACTACGTCGGCGTGAGCCTTCGCGACCCCCGCCGCTACCGTGCCCACACCCACTTCGGAAACCAGCTTCACCGAAATGCGCGCCTGCGGATTGACATTCTTCAAATCAAAAATGAGCTGCGCGAGATCTTCGATGGAATAAATATCATGATGGGGCGGTGGCGAAATGAGCCCCACGCCGGGGATCGAGTGCCGGATGCGAGCGATCACGTCATCAACCTTGTGGCCGGGAAGCTGCCCGCCCTCGCCCGGCTTTGCGCCCTGCGCCATTTTTATCTGCAACTCATCGGCATTGATCAGATAGTTTGCGGTCACACCGAAGCGGGCTGAGGCCACTTGTTTAACCGCACTGCGGCGGGAGTCTCCATTGTCGTCACGGATGTAGCGGGCTTCGTCCTCTCCGCCTTCGCCGGTATTCGACTTGCCGCCGATGCGGTTCATGGCAATCGCCAGCGTCTCGTGAGCTTCTTTGCTGATCGATCCAAAAGACATGGCGCCGGTTGCAAAGCGTTTTACGATCTCTTTGGCGGGCTCGACTTGATCGAGAGGAACCGGCTTCTTGGCTTTCTTGATCACCATCAAGCTGCGCAGCGTCGCCAAGTTGCGGCTTTGGGTGTCGATTAGGTCGGTGTATTCCTTGAAAGTCTGGGGGCTGCCATTGCGCACTGAATGCTGGAGCTTGCTGATCGAGTCAGGGTTCAGCAAATGATATTCACCATTGAGGCGAAAATGATACGAGCCTCCGACCGCTAGTTCGGTATCGAATTCCGTGATCGGCTGGTAAGCATACTGATGCTTCATCTGCGCTTCACGTGCGAGCACATCCAGACCGACGCCTTCCACGCGGGAAACCGTCCCGGCAAAGTAGGCGTCAACCAAATCCTTGTTGAGGCCGATGGCTTCGAAGACCTGTGCACCGCGATAGCTCTGCAGAGTCGAGATACCCATCTTCGAGAAAGTTTTCAGCAATCCCTTGTTTATGCCTTTAATAAATTTCGACGCCGCCATTTCCCCGTTAATGCCGTCGGGCAAATACCCGCGCGCCGAGAGGTCTTCCAACGTTTCAATCGCGAGATACGGATTGATAGCACTAGCCCCATAACCGATCAGCAGCGCAAAGTGCATCACTTCACGCGGCTCTCCAGACTCGATGATCAATGCCACCTGGGTACGAGTTTCTTCCCGCACCAGCAGATTGTGTACGGCGGCAAGCGCGAGCAGGCTGGGGATTGGGGCATAGTCTTTGTCGACGCCGCGATCGGAAAGAATTAACAGTGTGTATCCCGACTTCACCGCCAACGAGGCCTGGCGGCAAAGCTCCGCAATCGCGCGATGCAGCCCTGCCTCGCCATCAGCTGCCCGGAAGAGCGCAGGCAAGGTAATCGCCAGCAGGTCCCCGGTAGCGATGCGGCGCAGCTTTTCCAAATCCCGATTGGTAAGAATCGGATGCGGCAACTTGAGCGTGTGACAGTTGTCGGCGGTCTCTTCCAGGATGTTGCGTTCCGTGCCGATAAAACTGATCAGCGACATCACCATCTCTTCGCGGATGGGATCAATCGGCGGGTTGGTGACCTGGGCAAAAAGCTGCTTGAAGTAATTGAACAACGGTTGCGGCCGGTCAGACAGGCACGCCAGCGGCGTATCGGTTCCCATCGAACCGATCGGCTCCTGTCCAGAAGCCGCCATCGGCTCGAGAATCATGCGCAAATCTTCGTCGGTATATCCAAACGCCCGTTGGCGGCAGAGAATCGTACCGTGATCGATGCTGTGAACCCGCGACGGCTCCGGAAGCTGATCGAGTGTGATCTGCTTCTCTTGCAGCCATTGCTGGTACGGCTGCCGCTCCGACAATCGCTTCTTCATCTCTTTGTCGGAAATAATCCGGCCGCCAACGGTATCTACGAGAAACATTTTCCCCGGCTGCAAGCGCCCCTTGGTCTTGATGTTTTTCGGATCAATCTCCAGAACACCTGCCTCTGACGCGAGCACCACCAGATCATCATGGGTAACGACATAGCGTCCGGGACGGAGCCCGTTGCGGTCGAGAGTCGCGCCAATCAAACGTCCATCGGTGAATGCAATGGCCGCAGGGCCATCCCATGGTTCCATCAATGACGAGTGGTATTCGTAAAAGGCCTTCTTCTCCGGCTTGATGTGTGGATTTCCTGCCCAGGCTTCGGGGATGAGCATCGCCATCACGTGTGGCAAGGACCTTCCGGCCTGAAACAACAATTCCACTGCATTGTCAAAGCTGGCGGAATCACTGCCGCCCGGAGCAATAATCGGGAAAATTTTCTTGATGTCGTCGCCAAACAACGGCGAAGCCAGAATCGACTGCCGCGCATGCATCCAGGCAACGTTACCTTTCAGCGTGTTGATCTCACCGTTATGCGCAATGTAGCGATAAGGATGGGCCAGCTGCCAACTGGGAAAGGTATTAGTCGAGAACCGTTGATGGACTAAACACAATGCACTGGTGACGTCGGGATCGGAAAGCTCTCCGTAGAAGTTGGCAATCTGCGGCGCCAGCAACAGTCCCTTGTAGACGATGGTGCGGGCCGAAAGCGACGGGATGTAAAACATTTCTCGGTCTTCGACATCCGACTCGCGGACTTCCACTTCCGCGCGTTTGCGCACGATATAGAGCTTGCGTTCGAAGGTATCCTCGTCCATGCCTTCGCCGCGCGCCACAAAAACCTGCTCAATGTAGGGCTGCGACTGGCGAGCAACACGTCCGATGGCGTCGCCGTCCACCGGCGTGTCACGCCAACCAAGAACACTCAGGCCCTCTTCCACCGCAATGCGTTCAAGAATTCCTTCGCACTGTAAACGCTGGTGCTTCTCTACCGGAAGGAACGTCATGCCCACGGCGTACTCACCGGGCCCGGGCAATTCAAATCCAAGAATTTCGGCTTCTTTGACAAAAAACTTGTGTGGAATCTGAATCAGAATGCCGGCGCCGTCGCCGGTCTCGGGATCGCAACCGCAGGCCCCGCGGTGGGTGAGGTTAATGAGAACCTGAATTCCCTGCTTGATGATGTCGTGGCTCTTGTGGCCGCGGATGCTGGCCACGAATCCCATACCGCATGCATCGTGCTCGAACGCTGGATCATATAGACCCTGCGCCGGAGGCAAGCCATGAGGGGGCGGACATTGCATCATCTCTCTCCTGTAGCGACAATAAGGGCGCCCTGGCTCCCTGCCGCATCGTTTTGCCAGCGACAAGCAACAGATCGGCCCCAGAATCAATTTTCTATATATCCTTGGTAATGCTTCCAAGGCCTCAAAGTAAAATTCAGAATTTCGATAATCGCGATGGATATTTCGGGCGGCAGTCCCGCCAAGTGATAGGAACCGCATAAGTAGCCGATATTCATTTTGTGCGAGGGCAAAGCGGGGTAAGATGAATCACTGCCATAAGGCGATTCTGGCTTCCTAGTTTTTTCGATTGGTCACATCGGAAACTCCAATACCGCGGAGCGTTTGCGGTGTTTATAGTATTGGGCGATATGACACCCATGAGCCAGATGACGGGTATTACAGTGAGCTCGACAAGCACGTCGGGCACACGAATTATGGTTTTCTGGCACCGGGGCAGTTGAGCTAATTCAAATTGAGGCTCAAAGAAACCCACCGCCAGAAAATGAATGGCGAGTGGGCTTTTCGTTTTTAGGGACAAAAATGCAACGTACTCGGAAAAAAGACGCCACCTCGTTAGTGGTGATGAAATTTGGAGGCACCTCGGTCGAGGATGCGCAAGCCATCCGCCGCGTAGTCGCGATCGTGCAGAGCCGTCGGCGGCATCGGCGAATTGTGGTGGTTAGTGCTCTGGCTAAGGTCACCGATCAACTTGTACTCATGGGTCAAAAGGCCGCGAGCGGCGATGCAGATTCTTTCGCTCCCCTGCTGCAGGCCCTGCGTCAGAGGCATCTCGAGACCGCACGACAATTGCTGGAAGACGACATTTCCCAGATCGCAACGAAAATCGATAACAGCTTCCACCAATTGGAAGATTTCCTCCACGGCGTGGCGGCTGTGCGCGAACTTTCTCCACGAAGCAGCGACTTTCTGCTTTCCTTCGGCGAGCTGATTTCGAGCGAGATAGTGGCCGCCGCCTTTAAGCGTTGCGCAATCGACAGTGTTTGGGTGGATTCGCGCAAATGCGTCGTCACCGACGCAACCCACACTCATGCGGCTCCCCAGATGGAAGATACCCGCAAGAAGGCCCAAGCCGCGGTCAACTCGATTCTTGCCAAGAATGGAGTGCCGGTTATGGGCGGATTTATCGCAGCCACTCGCGAAGGCGTCCCCACGACGCTCGGCCGGGGCGGTTCCGATTTCTCCGCCGCCATCGTGGGTGCTGCACTCGATGCCAAACGAATTGAAATCTGGACCGACGTCGAAGGAATGATGACGACCGATCCCAGAATCTGCCCTGATGCGCGCACCATTCGCCGCATAAGCTTTAACGAGGCGGCCGAACTTGCCTACTTTGGCGCCAAGGTCTTGCACCCCGCTACATTGCTCCCCGCGATCCAGAAAAATATTCCCGTGTATGTGCTCAACTCGCGCAATGTGAAGAGCAAAGGCACGGAGATCACCGAACACGCGCCTCCCGGCAATGACATGTTCCGGGCGATCACAGCGAAAACTGGAACCAGCATCGTGAACGTGGTCGCTTCCCGCGGTGTGGGAGTACACGGATTCCTACGCTCCGTATTCGAGGCTCTCGACCACTACGGAGCATCCGTCGACCTGGTTGCGATCTCCGAGGTTAGCCTGTCTTTCACTATGGAGACCAAGCGGCTACCCAAGGCTCTCCTGACCGACCTGGAAAAAATCGCCGACGTGACTCGAGACGACAATCAGGCAATCGTCTGTCTGGTGGGTGAAGACATCCACGGACGGCCCGGCATTGCCGCCAGTGTGTTCAATACCGTGGCCGAGGCGGGAGTGAATATTCGTATGATTTCGCAAGGCGCTTCGGAAATTAATATCAGCTTCGTAGTGAAAGAGGCCGATGTGCCGCAGGCAGTACGCTTTCTGCATCGCAAGTTCTTCACCAGCAACACTGGGGATACAGGAATTGCAGCGTCTTCAAAGCGCGAACGCGTCAATGGGAACGCAAAATCCAACGGAAAGAGTTCCGCGAAACTGAGGAAGGGGGCGGCGCAATCCTTATGAAGCTTACAACTTCGCTGGACGACCTTCCCGCCAAGTCAAGCGGCAAACAACTCCTAAACGTAGGCATCGTTGGTTTCGGAACGGTGGGGAGTTCGGTGGCGCGCATTCTAACCGAGCACCCTCCGGCCGGTCTACGCCTTTCCACCATTTACAACCGCAATGTAGAACGCAAGAAGGTCGACTGGATTCCCCCCGACGTGAAATGGACCGATATTTTCATCGACGATATTTTGAAGTCGGATGTCGATGTCGTAGTCGAAGTTATGGGTGGAATTTCCCTGGCCGGCGAATTTGTCCGGGGGGCACTACGATGCGGGAAGTCGGTGGTAACTGCCAACAAGCAACTGATCGCGAATCACGGCCCAGAGCTCTTCGAACTTGCGCATAAGCATGATGTTCACCTCGCCTTTGGAGCTTCGGTGGCGGGCGGTGTGCCAGTAATCTCCGGTTTGCAAGAAGGACTGGCTGGGGATGAATTGTTCAAGCTCTACGGAATTCTCAATGGGACCTGCAACTACATTCTCAGTCAGATCGAAACCCGTGGTATTTCCTTTGATGTTGCTCTTTCCGAAGCCCAGAAGCTTGGCTTCGCTGAGGCTGATCCAACTGACGACGTCGATGGATACGACGCGCGAGCCAAGCTGGCGATTCTGGCCCGCGTTGGGCTGCGTTGCGATGTGCATCCCACAAAGATCGTGGCCCGTTCGATTTCTCCAATCGAAGCGGTAGATTTCGACCATGCCAAACAGTTGCAGTGCACCATCCGCCAGGTTTCATGGGCACAATTGCAGGGTGACTCGTTGATGGCCGCAGTACAACCGTCGCTGGTTGGATTCGCCTCTCCACTGGCTCGCGTGGCGGGCAGCCAGAACCTGGTGATGTCGACTGGCAAATTTGGCGGTGAAACCGTATTTGCCGGGCACGGTGCCGGCGGACACCCGACTGCGGTCGCCGTGGTGTCGGACTTGGTTGCTATCTCCCGTGCCAGATCCGGCATGCCCGCTGCCCTGGCCGAGGACGCCAAGCTCACTCCGAATGTGAATGCGGACTTCACCAGCAGGCACTATGTACGCTTCACGGTCAAAGATCGTCCCGGCATCATCGCTTCGCTCGCGGCCATCTTCGCAGGATGCGGCATCAACCTGGACTCGGTCTTGCAGAAACCAGGCTACGACAAAACGCATCTACCTTTTGTGATCACACTTGAACCATGCAAAGCTTCGCTGGTTGAAAATGCGATGCAGCAGATCGCGAAACTCGACTTCCTGGTAAAACCGTGCTTGCATCTGCCTATGCTGGATTAGGAAAAGAATCCGGCAAGATGCCGCGCAGGCTCGGAAAACCTCTCTGCGATCGCGATGTCTCCGGATTTAAGAGTTTGGTCTACGAGTTGACAGCCTTCACCAGTGCCGCAACGTCTTTTTCGAGAACCACCGTCCGGTTGTACTCCAGGCCGGGGATGGTCCCCATGACCAACTTCTCATTGCGATAGCGCATCGGGCCTTCTTTCGTAGTGCGAAGCCCCGCGTGGATTTCCTTCGCGCCCGTCTCGGCAATCACCTTTGGCGCATTGTGCGGCTTCATACCGCCGCCCACAAGGATGATGATTCGATCCCCGCCCGCTGTGATTAGGCGTTTCAGAGTAGGTACCGCATCGGGCGCTGCAACCTCGGCTCCCGATGTAAGAATGCGGTCAGCGCCCGTGCGGATGACGTCTTCGAGAGACCCATCCAGGTCGCGGGCCATGTCGAAGGCACGATGGTAGGTCACGTTGAGCGGCCGCGCCAGCTCCACCAATTCACGGGTTCGTTCGACTTCCACCTTGCCATCGATATCTAGAAGGCCGAAGACCACGCCGTTGGCGCCCAGTTGCTTGGCCATGCGAATGTCACGGCGCATGATGTCAAACTCTTCGGCAGAATAATGAAAATCTCCGCCGCGGGGGCGGATCATCACTTGCAAGCCAATCTGGATCTTCTGACGCACGGTGGCGATGAGGCCAGCACTGGGTGTGATACCTCCTTCGACCAGATCGCTACACAGTTCAACCCGCTGCGCGCCCCCTTTTTCAGCGGCTACCGCGGAGTCGACGGAATCAATGCAAATTTCGACGGTGATAGGCATAGGCGGAAGGGATAGTGTACCAATGCAGGTTCCGTTTGGCTCTACACCCACCTCGTTGTCATTCCGCAGCGCGGCTCCATCGCATAGGAAATCGGCTTCTCCCGCGACGAACATCGGCCTGTTCAAAGAACCGTTGGCCCACTGATATAATTTCGCGCTTTGCCGCTAACATTTTCCAGGAGAACCCAAACTGCCCCTCCGACTGACTGCACTGGCAATCATCTTCTGCGTGAACCCCTGGGTCGTGGCGCAAGACGGTATCCTGGGGTTCACTCCAACCTCGGCAGAGCGGCAAAAGAGTGTCGAACAAAAATTTAAGTCCATCCCCTCACCGGAGGAGGAAAAGCGCCAGCATCGCATCTTTACTCAGGAACCGCACATCGCTGGATCGGAGCGCAACAACGAACTGGCGCGGTACATCGCTGCAGAGTGGAAGAAACAGGGACTGGAAGACGTCGTAATACATCGCTACGATGTCTACGCCACATTTCCCAAAAGCACGTCGCTGGAGTTGGTAGCTCCAGTCCAATTCAAAGCCAGCTTGCGCGAGCAAGCTTATGATGTTGACCCCGACACGAAAAATCCGAATATCACCCCGGCCTGGAGTGGAATGTCGATCTCCGGCGAAGTTACTGCGCCCGTCGTCTACGCGCACAGCGGCAATCCCGAAGACTATGCAGTGCTGAAGAATGCGGGTATCGACGTAAGAGGCAAGATCGTGCTGGTTCGCTATTCGAACCCCTATAGCTATCGCGGATTCAAAGCCCTCACCGCCGAGCGCGAAGGCGCGGTAGCCATGCTGGTCTACAGCGATCCGGCAGAAGACGGATACAAACACGGCAAGGTTGTTCCCGACGGACCATGGGGCCCGGAAAGCCACATTCAGCGCGGCGCGATCACCTATGACTTCATCGTTCCCGGTGACCCTTTAACCCCGGGGTGGGCGTCAGTCGATGGCGCAAAGCGCATCCCGGTCAGTGAAGCCAAGTCTTTACCGAAAATTATGGCATTGCCTCTTTCCTGGGCAGATGCAAAGCCACTTCTCGAAAACCTGGACGGGCCAGATGCGCCAAAAGGCTGGCAAGGCGGTTTGCCGATCAAGTATCGCCTGGGCGGAGCGCGGGCCGTGGTTCATTTGAAGATCGAGATGGATAACTCGATCAAGCCCTACTACGTAGTCGAGGCACGGATTCGGGGCAGCGAAGTTCCGGACGAGTGGGTGGTTCTGGGAAACCATCGTGACGCGTGGGTATTTGGCGGCGTGGATCCCAGTAGCGGCACCGCATCCATGATGGAAATGACTCGCGGCTTCGGACAGTTATTGAAGAATGGCATGCGTCCGAAACGAACATTGGTTGTGTGCAGTTGGGACGGCGAGGAGGTTGGACTTACCGGATCAACCGAATGGGGAGAGCAATTCGCAGACGAGTTGAAGAAGAAGGCAGTTGCGTACCTCAACGTCGACTCGTCGACCTCGGGTCCAAACCTGGATGGAAGCGCCGTGGCTTCACTCGCCCCCATGCTGGTGCAGACCACACAGGCCTTACAAGATCCGTCAGGCAAATCGCTTTATGAGGCCTGGAAGCAATCCAGCAAAAACAAAAGCGACGACCAACTCGCCGACACCCGAATCGGCAGCGGCTCAGACCACACCGTCTTTCTTAATTTCGTGGGTATGCCTGTAATCGGTTTAGGCTTCGACGGCCCATATGGCGTCTACCATTCCATGTACGACGATTTTTACTGGATGAATCACTTTGGTGATCCCGGTTATCGCTACCACACATTAATGTCGCAACTCTGGGGGGTGCTTGCGTTGCGCCTGGCGAATGCTGATGTGCTGCCATTTGATTTCGCCAGCTACGCCCAAAATGTCCGGGACTTCGTCGACGACCTTACACGCGGCAAGGACATGAGCCAGCTCGATCTAAAACCAGTTCTGGATGGAATTGCACAGTTCGAAGCCGCCGGCAAGAATCTTGATCAATCGGTCAGCAAAGCTCTGGGGTCGGGGAAACTAAATGCCCGCGCGGTACAAAAGGTCAATGAAGGCATGCTGCTGGTCGAGCGCAACTGGCTAAATCCGGACGGCATTCCAGGCAGGCCCTGGTTTAAACACATTCTTTACGGCGCGCGTTTCACCTACGCCCATCTCGAACTGCCCGGTTTGACCGAAGCAATCGAGAAAGGCGACTGGACCACCGCGCGGCAACAAGGGGAGATTTTACAGAGAGCACTCGCGGTCAATACAAAGCTAGTCGAGCAAATGAACCACGCGATCAGTCAGTAGCTATCTTGACCCTCGTTTGGGCGGAAGATCGTCGGGACGTCCATATTCCAGGTGGGTGTGTACCGGACGCTCCGGATGGTCGGCTGCGTCCTCTACCCCTTCAACCTCGGCTGCTTCCCAAGCCTGGTCGGTCTCAGCCAGTTCCTCCACGCTTTCTTCCGATGCGTCTTCGATATCAGAAAGACGCTGCGCATCACCGGATTGACCGGCACTATCAGTCCCAACCTGCCCTGGGTCATTTCCCAGTTCGTCAGGCCGCGCTTCATTATCACCTCTCGGCTTTCTAACCATTTTCATTTCCTAAAATTGCATAGAATTCGCGCTGCTAGTTTGCGCCTGTAACTTCGATGCATAGGCCTTACAGGAGGTAGCTTAGTGAACTTCGGCGGGATTCTTGCGCGGTACAAAAATGTATTCCGTTCCGGCGCTTCCCGCCGGTTCGTAGTTCTGCCGTAAGACTTCCATGAAGGCGTCGCCGAAGTGATAGTTGGAATAGGTGTCCTTGCCTTCTTCGCTATCCGGATTATCAACCAAGACCACCGCTCCGAAACGACGCTGCTTAAGCATCTGCCACATCGGGTCGCCGAAGTTGGGTACCCGTTCCTGCAGCACGCGGAACATGAATGCGTCGAGAACATAGGGACGCTGCCCTGCTTCGAGGGGAACGAGGGGATTGTCCGACAAGATCGGCCTTCCCGAATTCCCCGCCGCACGCACGATCTCCTGCAGTTGGCTGTGAACAGGGACCAAATCGTCATAGCGATGCTGCACCATCAACCCCAGCCATGCAACCAGTGATGCGCTAGCCAGCAAGGACATGCCCAGATCAGGCGACGAAAGATCGGAAATCCAAACTGTGAATACGGCGACCGAAGCAACCAACAAATCGATAAGATGGTTCCCCGCAGTCCCCTCGGAACTGAATATCACGAGTGTGACCGCGAGCGTACACAGAAACCATAACCCAGGGAGACGCAGTCGAGCTCGCGTCAACGCGAATGCCGTGAGGGCTAACGCGAGCAGAATCATCTCTTCCCGGTAGCCATTCATGGCCTCAGCCAGGGTGATAGGGCTGTTGAGCAAACTGTAAAATCCACTACCCGTAGCCAGTGTGAGGCGTAGCCCCTCGAACGCCCTTCCTCCGCTCGCGGCGTACATGGTTACTATTACCGCCGCGTATCCAATTGCAGTTGCAATCCCCAGTCGCACCCCGTCGCCAACTTTCTTGCTCGCCAGCAAAGCAAGAATGAGGCCAGCCGCACCAAACACCGAGGTTTCTTTGGTGGCAAATGCAAGTGCAAACAATACCGCAGAGATATACAGACGACGACGCGAATACTCGCCGGCGCATAGGGCAACGCCCCATACATTCAAGGCCGCAGCCAGCCCATCTTCCCGGATTGTGAGAAAAGCATCCTGCACGCTTGACCCGGCAAGTACGGCCGCGCACCCGGCTACAGCCAGCCAGCGGTCGACACCTGATTTCCGCAGCAGGCAATAGCAACCAGCCAGCAGGAACACCACACTGGCCGCAGAAAGAACGTATCCGGAAAAGCGCCAGCCACCGCTTAGAGCGAGTCCGGCCGCATGGAGGCAGAAAAATAGTGGGAAGAAGCGCGTCCCTCCATAGCCATCCGCGCCGTACGGGGCGCGATAGAAGAGTCCACTGTGCAGGTCACTGGCCAGGGCCACCCATGCTCCAGAAACGTGATCCAGATGGGAGTCATTGGGCCAGGATTCGAACATCCGCAGAATTGTCAGCCCCACCAGCAACAGGGTGACAGCGGCGACAAGGATTCGCAGAGGCCGGTTCATCTCAGGGGAGACTAGCTTACCTCAGAGCGAGGGTCTCCCGTCATCGTCGCAGTTCACCACAGGGCCTGCCCCGAGCGAAGTCGAAGGGTCGATCTTGAATGGACGTGCCCTGAATAGGACCCGAACATCTACATCTTGATAGCGGCCACGCCTAGGTCATCCGCAGCGGTAAATGGCGGCAGCACCGGAAATCCCAAAGCTTCCACTTGACTCCGCAGCTGCGAAAACGATCTCAGCTGAATTGCATGAATGCCTAGAGCGCGGGCCGCTTTGATATTGCCTTCGCGGTCATCAATGAACATCACATTCTCGGCCGCGACAGCCAGCCGTTGCAGGGTGTGGTGATAAATGGCTGGATCGGGCTTTACCATTCGGACCTCAGCCGAAAACACCGCCGGGTTGAAACAAGCAACCCAGTCAAACTTATCGCGAACGTAGCGAATCATTTCCGGATGCATGTTGGATAACAGCGCCGTCTTGATTCCAGCGGCGGCAATCTTTCTCAGCCACTCCACCATCCTGGGATTTTCCCTGCCCCACATGTCCGCGTCCAGTTTATTGAGTTCCGTTAACTGGTCGGGGGTGATTTTTATCCTGGCGTCGTCGCTGAGCATCGACCAATAGACCTCCGGCGTCAGGTCCCCGCGATCATAGGCGGGCCGATTCTTCTCCCAAAGCGGCGGAAACAACTCCGGTTCCAGACCGAAGATAGCAGCCATAGCAGCGATTTCCTCTATTCGCGGGGGGTAACACAATACTTCGCCGTAATCGAAAATTACGGCTTCAATCCTTGGGGAAATCGCCTTGCCGTCTGACATTTTCACCTCAAATAGAGATTCTGCATGACTTGCCCTGTTTCGTCCAACCTCGCCGTCGTATACTGTGGCGCGAACTTCGGCGCGCCTGTCACCGCCAGTTCCGGGACCCTATTGCGAGCGATTTGCATTGGCGAAGTTCTGTGGGACGTCTTCGGCGACCAGGAACACCTGGGTGGAGCTCCGTTCAATTTCGCCGCTCATCTCAAGAAACTCGGTCACCAGGTCGAATTCGTCAGCGCTATCGGGAACGATATACTCGGCCAGCGGGTATTGGACCGGATGCGCGAGATCGGACTCTCCACCCGCTATCTACATCGCGATCCGGCGCACGCGACCGGCACGGCCACTGTAAAAATAAATGCTGCGGGACAGCCCCAGTTTACAATCCATCGCCCCTCGGCCTACGACTTTCCTCAACTGTCAGAAGCAGATTTCAGCCACCTCTTCGCGGAAGCGGTGGATTGGATTTACTTCGGCACCCTCCATCAGATGAGCCCCGCCGCCAAAAACCTGACTTCACGCCTTCTGGATTCCTCTGGCGCGGCGCATAAATTCTACGATTTGAATCTGCGGCAGAACTCCTATGATGCTGGGCTGATCCGCGAACTGATGGCACGTGCTTCCATCATGAAGATGAATGACGAGGAGGTTGTAACCATCGCTAAGCTGTTTGGCTACGCTTACGAGTCTCTAGAGAAGTTTTGCCGAGACTACACACAGAAATTCGGCTGGGAAGCAGTCTGCGTCACCCGCGGCTCCAAAGGATGTTCGCTGCTGATCGGCGGGCAGTTCGTAGAAATGCCAGGGTATGCAATCCAGGTGGCAGACGCAGTGGGCGCGGGCGACGCCTTTGCCGCCGGCTTTGTTCACGGATTCAGTAACCACTGGCCCCCGGCCCAGGTCGCCGATTTCGCCAATCGAGTTGGTGCATTGATCGCCAGCCGCCACGGTGCAATCCCCCAATGGACCCTCGCAGAAGTTGAAGCTCTCAACCGCCAGTCACAACAACAGGAGTCTGCATGACCGTGAATTCCTACTTAGCAAAGAGTACGGTGGTCGCCGCGTTGGGCGGTTTGCTTTTCGGGTTCGATACCGCCGTCATCGCCGGCACCACCAGCAGCCTGCGCGTCACCTACAACCTTTCGCCTGAACTGTTGGGAATGACGGTCGCCAGCGCCCTTTGGGGCACAGTAATCGGCGCCATGCTTGCCGGTTTCCCCGGCGAAAAATATGGGCGGCGCGATAGCTTGCGCGGGATGGCAGTCCTATACGTGATTTCTGCACTGGGTTGCGCCTTCGCTTGGAATTGGCCCGCACTGGTGGTTTTCCGCTTCATCGGCGGGCTGGGCATTGGCGGATCTTCGGTCTTGGGGCCCATGTACATCGCCGAAATTGCACCTGCAAAATGGCGCGGCAGGTTGGTAGGATTTTTTCAGTTCAACGTTGTCTTCGGCATTTTGTTGGCATATTTCTCCAACTACCTGATCAGCCTGGCCGGCTTCGGCAGCGTGGAATGGCGCTGGGAGCTGGGTGTAACCGCGATTCCGGCAATCCTCTTCTTCATTTTGCTGTTTGTAATTCCGCGCAGCCCACGCTGGCTGGCGGCCAAGGGGTTTATGGATGAAGCGCGCTCGGTTCTTCGCATGAGCGGCGAAGAAAATTACGAGCAGCAGTTGAAAAACATTAAGGAGTCGATCGAGGAAGAAAAGGCGCAGACCCGGGAAACTCTCTTTTCCAAGAAACACACATTGCCGATTTTTCTCGCGGTAAGCATCGGCATGTTCAACCAGCTCTCTGGGATCAACGCGATCCTCTATTACCTGAATGACATTTTCGCCCACGCCGGGTACAGCAAGGTTTCAGGTAACTTGCAGGCGGTCGCAATCGGCGCCACGAACCTCCTGTTCACCATGATTGCCATGTCGGTAATCGACAAAATTGGCCGCAAGACCCTGCTTCTGGTTGGATCGGTTGGCACCGCGGCATGCCTCGCCGGAGTCTCCATCATCTTCTTCACCCAGCGCCATCAGGAATTACTGGTCTGGTTGCTGGTCGGCTACATCGCGTTTTTTGCATTTTCGCAAGGCGCCGTCATCTGGGTATATCTCGCCGAGGTATTCCCCAACGCAGTGCGGGCCAAGGGGCAAAGCTTAGGCAGCTTCTCGCACTGGCTGATGAATGCGCTGATTTCCGGTATCTTCCCGCTGCTGGCTGCGTCTTCCGGCGCCTACCCGTTCGTGTTTTTCGCCGTGATGATGGTGCTGCAGTTCTTTGTAGTGTTGTTTATCTATCCGGAAACTAAAGGCGCTTCCCTGGAGGAGATGCAGAAGAAGCTGGCAACCACGTAGAACCAGACTGATTCAAACCGTTTGTCATTCCGCAGCGCGCCTTTATCGCGCAGGGAATCTGCTCTCAGCGGTCGGCAGAACCGGCAGCGCTCGCCGGATATCCCACACACCGGCGGCCTGGGACGACCAACTTTGTGGGTTACGGCGCTTCGATCAACTCCATCTTGCCATCCCGCGTCCGGTGAAGCACCATCACCTTGCCCTTAAGATCGCGGAAAACGAAAACATCCCGATCGCGAAAGTGTGCTTCCTTAATAGCCTCCTCCACCGTCATGGGACGCATGGCCACAGAATCCGAGGCGGGCGCCAGATGAACTTCGGTTGACTTGGCGACCGCCGGATATTTATGCACCAGAATCGGCGCGACAGGGGTGGAACGCTTCCCATTAACCGGCTTCACTGTCTCCGAAGGCTCGGCTGCACCATTCCATTTATCTTGCGGCTTGCGTTTTTTGGTGCGCCACTTGGTTTTGTATTTGATGGCTTGCTTTTCCAAATGTTCGATCGCCTGCCCAATCGCAGCTGACATGTCGCCAGCCTGCGCCAGGGCCACCAGCGGTCCATTGCGCGGACTGATGGTGATCTCGGCCTTATGTCGCCGCTTTTCGACCACCAGGATTACTTTGGTTTCAAATTTATCGGAGAGGATTTTCCGGATTTTAGCCAGCCCGGTTTCTACTTCTTTGCGAATGGCGGGAGTGATTTCGTAATGCCTCCCGGTATATTCCACGTTCATGAACACCTCGAACTGAAAAGTAGAAGAGCTTCTACCTCATCCTACACTTACCAACCTGTCATCCATGAGGAGCGTATACTTTTGCAACCAAGGATTCCTCAATCCCGGGATTGCCTTCGCAGGGAGAGATTCTTATCTCCGCTCAGAATGACAAACAAAGCTCTCCGCTCACATCGGCATTTGTAGCTACTTCTTAACCCTGCGCTGGTGGGTGCTGGGAATGCGCATATCCTCGCGATACTTTGCCACCGTCCGGCGCGTGACCTGAATGCCCTGTGACTGCAGAATGCGGGTGATCTGTTCATCGGTCAGCGGACGCGATGGATCTTCTTCTTCGATCAGCTTCTTCACCCGGCGCTTAAGAATCAGCAGTGACGTATTGCCGCCTTCGGGCCCATTCACGCTCTCGCTGAAGAAATAGCGGAGTTCAAAAACTCCCTGTGGCGTGTGCACATACTTGCTGGCGACCGCGCGGCTTACCGTCGAAGGGTGCACACCGATTTCTTCCGCTACTTCCTTGATCATCATCGGCTTGAGCTGGTCGATGCCAAGTTCAAGGAAATCCTGTTGGCGGGCGAGGATCGAATAACACACCTTGGTGATGGTCTGCTTGCGCTGCTCAATGTTCTTGATGAGTTGGATGGCGCTCTTGTAGCGCTCTTTGACGTAATTGCGCGTGTCCTTGTCGTTGGTCTCACGCGTCATCAATTTCTTGTAAGCAGGGTTTAATCGCAGCTGGGGAATATCGTCTTCGTTCATCATCACCAGCCACTCGTCACCATGCTTCACAAACGCTACGTCAGGCTCAATGAGCCGGGCTTGCGTCTTGTTGTAACGCTGTCCGGGGCGCGGATCGAGAGTCCGCAAATATTCCAGAACTGCCTGCACCGCTTCGATCGGACGGTTAATCGCCTTGGCGATTTCTTTATGCTGCTTAAGCTGCACCGCTTTGAGGTGATGATCGACGACCGCGATAGCGTCCAACAAAATCTGGGCGGTGGCCTCGCTATTCAGGACAACCGAACTGCTTCCATTGCCGTTCGTCCCTTGGTATTTGACCGACTCCAGTTGCTGCTGCTGGAAACGCAATTGAGCCAGAAGGCATTCCCGCAAATCGCGGCAACCGACTCCCGGAGGATCCATCTGCCGGACCGCCTCCAACGCCTCCTGCAACTGCGCACGATTAAAGCTGGGCTTAAAAGCGGGCGCGGTAGATTTCTTCTTTTCCAGTGCCAGAGGCTCTACGGGCGCAACCACACGGGCGGGGGCATCGATTGCAGCAACAAGCGCCGCCTCCGCGTCCCCAACCGGGTTCGCTGCCCCAGAGAATTCCGTCACCTCACTACTTTGTGAATCGTCGGCTGCCAGTTCGCTGTCCGGTAGCGACGCGTCGATGCCCAGGGCAGCCGCATCCTTGAATACCTTTTCTATGATGACCGCATCGGCCTCGGGCGAGGAAGGCGGCGCTACCCCCATTAATTCATCATCGCTGGCAATCAGATATCCGTCTTCATTCAGGTTGCCGATAATCAGCTCGACCGCCTGCCGCACCTCCGGGGTGAGCGAAAGCGCCCCAACCTGCCACATCAGGTGATCGGTGAGATTGGTCGGCTTAGAGAGGAAATTCTCAAACGACGGACGCTCGAAGTCTTCCATCTCGCTGGGGCTGCGATAGCCCGGGTCAAGATATTCCTGAAAGAAAGAGCCAAAATCGATCTCTTCAAACGGATCCTTCTTCTCTTCCGCGGAGACAGGAGCCTCGTCCGACGTTGCGGCGGCAGCTTGGCGATCCCGCTCTTCCTCGCGTCGGTTCACGTCGTCGATCAAAGGGACCGAGTCTTCCAGCTCCTCAAGGACGGGATTTTCCACCATCTCCGAATTAATCATGTCCTTGAGCTCCAGCTTGTTGAGCGCAAGCACGCTGACCATCTGCACCAGTCCCGGCGTAAGAATCTGCCGCTGCGAGACTTTCAAATGCAGCCTGGGTTGAAGAAGAACCATAAAACGTCGTTTGGCCTTTCCTTAAAATCGCTGGCAGCTAATCGTGGGTCGTTGGCAAGAACTCAAAGCTGGGGCCAAAGACGAACGACCAAAAGCCAATGACAACTTTCTACACCAGCGTAAAACTCTCTCCCAAATACACTCGCCGGACTTCAGGATCGTTGCCCAACTGCTCCGGGCTGCCTTGGCGGAATATCCGGCCTTCGTTGATGATGTACGCCCGGTCGGTGACCGAAAGCGTCTCCCTGACATTGTGGTCCGTTATCAGGACCCCAATCCCGCTCGCCTTGAGATCGTTGATGATCTTCTGCAGATCGAGCACGGCAATCGGATCAATCCCGGAGAACGGCTCGTCCAGCAGAATAAAAGCCGGACTTATGCACAATGCGCGCGCGATTTCCACACGCCGGCGCTCGCCTCCGGAAAGGGCATACCCACGATTCAAGCGGATATGCTCCAACCCCAGCTGATCTATCAACGTCTCCATTTTTTCCCGGCGTTCGTGCCAGGAGATGGGCTGGGCCTCAAGCACAGCTAAGACGTTTTCCTCTACCGTCAGTTTTCGGAAGACCGAAGCTTCCTGTGGGAGATAGCTAATTCCATATTGGCGCGCCCGTAAGTACATGGGAACGCTAGTGATATCTTCATCGTCGAGTAACACACGGCCGGTGTCGGGAGGGATCAGGCCGACGATGGTATAGAACGTGGTGGTCTTGCCGGCCCCGTTCGGGCCCAACAACCCAACTACTTCGCCCTGCCCAACTCGAAGGCTTACACCATTAACGACCCGACGCCCACGGTATGATTTGCCGATGTCGTCGGTGGCCAGAGTACGCATTTATCGTGCCACTCGTGTCTGCGTTACCGCCGGAGACCCACTGTTACCTTCCACCAGCACCCTAGCATCGCGTCTAAAGAAAGTCAACGAAACCCCGGTAATCTTGCCATGTTCGGCATCAAAAATGCTAGGGATTCCGCCTGTCATCACGAACTTGTCCTCCGAGGAAGTGTAAACAAGCTGTTCTCCGCTGGCCTTTCGCCCCGGTTGCGTGATCACAACGTGGCCTTGGGCCACGATGCGGTCAATTTTCGGGACTCCCTCTGCCTTGTTTCCTGGCTCCCCGCCGCCCTGGCGGTAGGCGTCCATCTGGTCGGCACTCATAAGATTGTCAGCTACGCTGCCAATCACGCCGTCGCCAAAGTGCACTTTGTTGTCGCGGTCAGCGTAGGCGAGCGATCCCGATACAATCGTCAGCGGCATGGATTGTCCCTTGGCTCCGGCCTGAACCAGAGTGGTTGAAACTTTCCTGCCCTCGGCTCCATGCGCGACAACGGACCGGTGATCGCGATCGAATTCGATTGTGAGCGCCTCAACTACATTTGCCTGCTGCCAGAGGCGGGCCCCTCCGGAGTAGGTAGCGACCGCTGGGTTTCGATGCGCCGCGACGCTGCGCGCCGTCACGTGAATGGGATCACCCGAGGCCAAAAGTGCCCCTCCCGGCTGTGGCTTCAAATCGCTGTAGGTGCTTTTCACGCTGCCTTCTGCGGAGAAATCTCCGGTTCTTCGATTCAGACGCATGGCATCAGCCGTGCTGGTCATGCCGCCCAGCACTACCCGCGGTGAACCGGTCAGCGAAAGCATCTGGTCGTTGGCGGCATAAACAGCAGTTCTTGCGGTTGCTTTCAAACTCCCATCTGTATAGACAACCTCTCCCTCTTGAGTGAGCGACTGCACCCCGCCCTTCTCACCGAAGGTCACGTCGAAGGATTTGCTGGTGCTGACCCGGTCAGGCTGCCCCGGCGTGACGCTTTCAATTCGCGCATCGGGAGTGCCATGCAGGGCAGACAGCCGTCCTTGGTTGTTGAACTTGGCTTCGAACTTTCCCGCACTCACCCTCGTCTCTTGGGCGGAATTTTCGGCAATCACAATCTTTCCCGGCCCGGCAGTCTCCGCGCGTTCCAGATGATTCCCGACAATGAAAAAATCCATGCTGGCAGCGCTGAGATTAAAATCGCTTCCCGACTCCTGACGCTGCCTCAACTCAACCCCCTGTTGGCTGCGCACTAGGCGCGGCGAATTTTGTCCCGCAAATTCCAGCAGCATCACTCCGGCATGGCCTCTCAACGGTTGCTCTCCCGGCGTCTCCCAATGCACATCGCCTGAAAACTTCGCGTTATTCACGCTGGCCGCTTTGTCCGATGCTGGCGACATAGCTACTTCCAACTGTTGTGCCCTGACTTGCACTGGTTGCGGTCCTCTTGACTCCAGAAATACCCGCCCGGTCGCGAGGGTGCGATCGAGCGTGTTGTCTGGCCGCAGGAAGAACTTGATTTCATCCGCCTCAAATTTCTCCGTCCCGCTCCGCGCCCTCGGTTGTTCCAGGATTACCAGCCCGGGCCGCTTGGTCACCGATGCCCGGTCCGCGCTGATCCTTGCCGGATTGTTTCCCTGAATACTCGCGGCCACCTCCGACTGCAGGGTCAGGACCCTGGTCTTTGCATCGTAGCTGGCTCCCACCGCCGACCCTTCCGCTTGCGGAATACGAAACTCAATCCGTTCTTTGGTGTAGGCGTTTCCGGTTTTCTGGTTGAAGACCAACCCGCTGGTCTTGAGGTGGATAGGATTTTTCAGCTCTTTCGGCAAGGCCTGGTCGGGATGCGCAATTCCCTCGGGATTCGCCTCCAAATCAATATGCACCTCGCCCTTGGCTGTCACGTTGCCGGACTGTGGGTCGTACTCAAAGTCCGCCCCATAAATCTGATCGAAGCGGCTGGAGTCCTCCCCATACAGCGTGATATTCACGTCGTGCAGTTCGGCGTGCTCACCCTGCCGGTACTGGATCGCTTTACTCGCCTCGATCTTGAATAGCGTGCGCCCCGCCACAGATTTCGAGATCGTAAAGCCCTGCGCACTCTGCTTCACCTCGATGCCGATCTTCTCCTTCACCTCCTGCAACGCGCTGTTGACCCGCCACTTGGCGTAGTAATACGTCCCCATCACGATCGCAACCATCGCGATGGCGCCTATCGCAAACCAGCGGCGCAGACGGGAAGCTTCTAGGGGCATCTGAGGACAGTTTACTTGACCAGCACTGGCTATCGCAGGAAAGCGTTTACACTTGGGGACGATGCCCGAAGACAGTCCTGCACTACTTGACTTGCAGAACCTCCGCGTCATGCGCGGAGACAAGGTGGTACTCGACGACTTCTCTCTGCAGATTCAGCCAAGTGAACACGTCGCCATTCTTGGCCCTAACGGCTGCGGCAAATCAACCCTGGTTAAGACGATCGCTCGCGAGATTTACCCCGTGGTTCGGGAAGGCTCGTCGATGACGATCCTGGGACGCGATCGTTGGAATGTCTTCGAATTGCGGTCGTTGCTGGGAATCGTCTCCAACGATCTGATGACTGCCTGCACCACCGACGTGAAGGGCCGCGACGTGGTGATCTCCGGCTTCTTCAGCAGCACTCGCATTTTTCCCCACCACACCATCGATCCCAAACACAAACAGCTTGCCGATGAAGCCCTTGAGCAGATGCAGGTCTCCCATCTTGCCGAGCGCCGTATGTTTGAGTTGTCGTCAGGAGAAGCCAGGCGCATCCTGATCGCCCGCGCCCTGGTGCACAAGCCACGGGCGTTGCTCTTTGACGAGCCCAGCAATTCACTCGACCTCTACGCGCAGCACTACCTCCGCGAATCCATGCGCGTGCTCGCAAAATCGGGCATTGCGATCGTGCTGGTCACTCACGATCTGGCCGACATCGTTCCCGAGATTGAGCGGATAGTGCTTATATCCAACGGAAGGATCGCCGCCGACGGCAGAAAAGACGAGGTGTTGCATTCCGACGGTTTGTCAGCACTTTTCGGAATGAAAGTAGAGCTAGCAGAGCGGGCAGGCTATTACCATCTGTGGTGATTTCTTGTAGATGGAAGGCGCTAACCAAGAGAACTCGGATTGGAAAGAGAAATCCATACTCTCGGTCTCACATGTACACGGCTGTGAAATCTGTGGTTACGCTTCTTGCTGCGTGGACTAAACCAGATTTCGATCAGGGACGAAGCTCAAGATGCAAATAGGCGGCTGTCGTTCTCTGACCTTACTTGCGTTTCAATTCATCAACGTCTCTGCGGAGACGCATATACCTCGTCACCAAAGTGCCCAGATAGACCACATGAATCACCCAGGTGGCCGCGTACGCCGCGTAAAGAAAATTCATCGGACACTCTCCAGCGACTTCAATGCCTGCGCCTCTTCCACCTGCCGCCGCACGATCTCCAAACGATAACGAGACCAGCAGAGCAATCCGGCAAAGCAGAGAAAGGCCAGCCAGTTGATCAGCAAGACGTGCAACATACGAGGATCAATCGATCCCCCACCACCGATCACCGGCTGCGGATGCTGGGTGCGGAAGAACCAAATCGAAAAGTAGACCAGGGGTACGTCCAGTGCCCCGAAGATAGCCAGTGCCGCCGCCAAAACTGCCGTTTGACTGCTCGATGAAAACCGTCGCAGAAACAGGTAGCTCACGTAAATCAGCCACAAAATCAACGTGGAGGTAAGCCGCATGTCCCAGGTCCACCAGATGCCCCACACCGGACGCGCCCACAGCGGCCCGGTCACCAGTACCACGGTGCAAAACACTACGCCGACTTCTGCGGAAACCACCGCCAAAGCATCCGCGCCGTCTCCCGAAAAATATCGTCGAATTAAGAAATAGATCGCTGCAATGCCAATGCCGGTGGTCGCCACCGAAGAGGGCTCGACCCCTTGCGGCAATTGCTTCACCATGAAAGCGGCGATACAAGTTACTCCCCCAATAGCGATCACCACCCAGTTCGCGATGCGGTCAGCCGACGGGATTCGCCGCACCAGGTAAAGCACTGACGCGACCAGATTGATAAAGAAGAGGAGAAAGGCGGTCCAGGCCGAGGGCACGTGGTAATAAAAAATCCGTTGCACGTCGCCCATGGTCTGTTCGGTGGGAGCAACCTCCAGAGCCAAATAAAGGGCATAGCTCAGGAAAGCTCCCGTGAGCAACGCGAGGATGGGGAAAATTCGTTTCATTCTGCGTGCAAAACTAATTCAAACAGCATCAAACTGCCGATAGTAAACACCACATCGTAGGCCACGAGCAAGGCAATCCAGAACTTGGCGGAATACTCCCCGGTCAAAATTGCGGTGGTCGCTTCGACCATTCCCAGCAAGGCAGGAATGAGGATGGGAAACAGCAGCAACGGCAGCATGATTTCGCGCGACCGGGTGCGCAACGACATCGCTGCAAAGAAAGTGCCGTTTACCACCAGCGCCCAGGTTCCCAGCCCAGCCACAATCACAAGTTGATAGGCAGGCCCCAGCGGACGCAACGTATAAAAGATGACGAACAGGGGCGTCATTAGCGCCTCAAGAACGCTGACAAAAATAAAATTTCCCAACGCTTTCGCCAGGAACAATCCATTCGCCGGTGCAGGAGAAACGCGATAAGCGTCCATCACCTGGTTCCGCAGTTCCCGCGCCCAGGTCTGGTTCAACGCTACAACGGCGGCGAACAAGAATGCCACCCAGATCAGCCCCCCGGCAATCCGCCGCGACTCCTCCGCCGTGGGATCAAATGCGAAGCTGAAGATGACCACCACCAGCAACGAAAAAAACAACATGGAATTGATGGCATCTTTCGACCGCCACTCCAGTCGCAAGTCTTTCACCAACGTGGCACGGGTGATGGAAACGATGCTCATTGCTGCTGCGCTCCCACGGTTTGCGGGGAGCGCGAAACGATGAGCCCCGCCTCCATGTTCACGAATTCATCTACAACCCCGTTAAGCAGAGCCGCCTGATGCGTCACGACGAACAAAGTACGGCCTTGCTCGCGTAGATTCTTAAGCAAGCCGACCATGGTCTGCGCGGAGCGAATGTCAACGTTCGAAAAGGGCTCATCCAGGAAAAGAATCTTGGGGTTGTTGATCAAAGCCCGCGCCAGCGAGAGCCTCTGCCGCATGCCTTGCGAATACTGCCCCACCGGCCGCGCTAACTCAGGATCCAATCCCACCAACCGAATCAGGGCAGCGCAACCGCGTATCTTCTCGTGTACCGGTTCCGCCAATTCTCCGTAAAGCTGCGCGAAATACCGCAAATTCTCCATCGCGCTCAATTCGTCATAAAGCAGCGATGGATGGGCCATGTAACCTATTTCATGACAGACCGAGCGAAGCTCCCCGCTTCCTAGAATCTTCACTGAGCCACGGGTAGGAACCGACAGCCCCGCAAGCGTCCGCAGCAGCGTCGTCTTCCCTGCCCCGTTGTCCCCTAGGATGGTGTAAATCCGTCCCGCATCAAAGTCGGCGGTGACCCCGCGCAACGCCGCAAAACGCCCGAATTGCTTGATCAAACCAGTAACACTGACCACCGGAACCGCCGTCGTACTGGCAGAAGAAGTCACGGAGAAATGTGTTAATCTAGGGCGATCGCGCGGAAATTTAGTCGGTTTGATGATTCCTGCTGCAACTCAGTGAAGATATCCGAAGCTGCTTTTGAAGTCGAGCCATCCCTTTTGCCGGGCAGCCTTCAGGTCGCGCAATCCGAGTCTTTTCCTGTCGTGTTTCGTCCAAATGTTGTTCGGAGGTTTCATGAATAAGCGCCTACTCAGGCTTTTAACGCCAGTGATCGTGTTATGCGGACTCTGCGCCGCCCAGGATATCTCTTCGTTTGAGAAGAGAATCACCGTGAAGAAGCTGGACAACGGCCTTACCGTCCTCATTTGTGAGCGTCCGGAAGCGCCGGTCTTCGCCTTCTATACCCACGTGGATGCAGGTTCCGTTCAGGACCCAATGGGCCAAACCGGTCTTGCCCACATGTTCGAGCATATGGCGTTCAAGGGCACGGACAAGATCGGCACCAAGGACTACCCCGCCGAAAAGGCCGCCCTCGAAAAGGTAGAAAAGGCATATTCGGCCTATCTCTACGAGCGCGACAAACGCGTAGGCCGCGATGAGGCCAAAATCAAGCGACTGGAGGCCGAGTGGCATGCCGCCGCCGACGCCGCCAATCAATACGTGGTGCCCGGAGAGTTTGCCGAGATCATCGAGCGCAATGGCGGCGAGGGAATGAATGCCGGAACCAGCGACGACGAGACCAGTTATCACTACTCCATGCCCGAGAATCGCCTGCAACTCTGGGCCTACCTTGAGTCGGAACGCTTTCTGCATCCCGTAATGCGCGAGTTCTACAAGGAACGCAACGTAGTCATCGAAGAGCGCCGCATGCGCACCGACAGCCGCCCCATTGGCAGATTGGTCGAGCAGTTCATCGCCGCTTCCTTCAGCGCGCATCCTTATCACCGGCCGACAGTGGGCTACATGGGCGACCTGAACAGCTTCTCCGCTACAGACGCGCAGAAGTTCTTTGACGAGTACTACATTCCATCCAACATGGTGGTGGCAGTGGTGGGTGACGTGAAAGCCGCCACAGCCATGCCAGTGATCGAAAAGTATTTCGGACGTATCCCTTCGCACGAAAAGCCGGAAGAAGCGCCGACCGCCGAGCCACCGCAGAATTCCGAGCGCACCGTGATATTGCATGAGCGGGCGCAACCCGTTTACCTCGAGGGCTATCACCGGCCCGACTACCTCGCCAAAGACGACGCCGTTTACGATGCCATCGCCGACCTCATGTCCGAAGGCCGTACCTCGCGCCTTTATCGCACCCTGGTGCGGGATAAGAAGATCGCCTCGGTAGCCGCTGGCTTCACCGGATTCCCTGGGGTGAAGTATCCCCATCTGTTCGCTTTCTTTGCCTTCCCCTTGCCGGGACATACTCCGCAAGAGATTGCCGATTCAATCCACTCGGAAATCGATCGCCTGAAGAAAGAAGACATCAGCGACGACGAACTAAAGATGATTAAGACGCGAGCCAAGGCAAACCTCCTGCGCGGGCTGGCCGACAACGAAGGTCTGGCATCGCAACTGGGGCAGTCCCAGGCGCGCTACGGCGACTGGCGAGAGTTATTCCGCAATGTAGAGCGCATCGACGCCGTTACCAAAGCCGATATTCGCCGTGTTGCCAACCAGATTTTTGTTCCGACCAACCGGACCGTGGGCATCATCGACAATGCCGCAGTCGTCGCGAAAGGAGGCCAGTAATGAAGCGAATCCTGACAACTGCTCTTCTGATTTCACTTTGCGTTTCATTGGCAGGCGCCCAGGCTCCCTGGCAGCAGATTCCGATTCCCGAATTACACAAGTTCCAGCCGCAGCAGCCTAAGCGGGTTCAGCTTCCCAACGGCATGGTGATCTTTCTTCAGGAAGATCACGAATTGCCGTTAGTCGATGCCGTAGCCCGCATTCGCGGCGGCTCCCGGTCCGAGACCGCAGCCAAGGTCGGCTTGGTTGATCTTTACGGGGAAGTCTGGCGCACCGGCGGCACTAAGATCCAGAGCGGCGATGAACTTGATGACTACCTTGAGGTGCGCGCCGCGAAAGTCGAAACCGACGGCAACGCCGACTCCACCACAATTTCCCTGTCGTGCCTTAAGGCCGACTTCGACGATGTTTTCAAGGTCTTCAACGACCTGCTGCGTACTCCTGAATTCCGTGCCGACAAGCTCGACATCGCTCAAAAGGAATACTTCGACAATATCTCCCGGCGCAACGATGACGCCGCCGGCATCGCCGGGCGTGAGGCAGCAAAGTTAGCCTATGGCGCCAGCAATCCCTATGTCCGCCAGGCTGAATACGCAACCGTGGCCGCCGTCACACCGCAGGATCTGATCGACTGGCACAAGCAATACGTTGTCCCTAACAACATTGTTTTCGGCATCGTTGGTGACTTCAATTCGGCGGAAATGGAAGCCAAGCTACGTCAGGCATTTGCCTCTTGGCCTAAAGGCACTGCCGCCAAAAAACCGGAAATTCAGTTCACATCGGCCAAACCCGGCTACTACGTGATAAACAAGGAAGACGTTAACCAGAGTTCCATACGCATGGTGGCGCTGGGCACCACTCGTGACAATCCCGATTACTACGCGCTCGAGGTTTTCAATGAAGCCTTTGGCGGCGGGTTCTCTTCCCGCCTTTTCCGCGATATTCGCAGCGCCAAAGGACTCGCATATTCTGTGGGTGGAGGAGTCGGCACCACCTTCGATCATCCTGGTGTGGTGCGACTCTCCATGGGCACCAAGAGCACCAGCACCATCGAAGCTATCCAGGCGTTATTCGCGGACATTGATCGCTTGAGTAAAGACCCAATCTCCGAGGACGAGCTCAAGCGTGCCAAAGACTCGATCCTCAATTCGTTCGTCTTCAACTTCGACTCACCCGACAAGGTCTTACGCGAGCGCATGGCCTATGAATACTACGGCTACCCAGCAGACTTTCTGGAGCGCTACCGGGTTGGAATTGAGAAGGTAACCCCCGCCGACGTGGCCCGGGTTGCCGCCAAGTATCTGCACAAAGACCAACTCGCGGTGCTCGTGGTCGGCAACACTGCTGAATTCGACAAGCCGCTAGCATCTTTAGGAACCGTGTCGAATGTTGACATTACGATTCCCCCGCCGCCCGGAGGGCCCGAAGCACCCCCAACTAAGTAAGAATTCACAAGAAGCCAGAACCATATAAGGACACAAAGGTCCACCAAGGAAGAGCAATTATTTCTTCGTGAATCCTTAGTGTCCTTGGTGGTTTGTATCCTTTGCTTTTTGAAAGTTGACGGGCGAATCCGGCCGGCCTAGAATAGCGAACAAAAGGCGAATATATTATGGGTTCATTTCCCCTACTCCCGCCTCCCGAAGCAAAATTGATCGGCATAGCCCGCCTCGCCTCCCAGGGCCAATTCCTGCGAGAAGGACATAAGATTGAGTACTTTACTCTTCCCGCCAAGTCGATCCTTAACCGCTGCACCGGCACCCGCATGCCCTTCACCTGGACTATCAATCCCTACCGCGGCTGCGAATTCGGTTGCAAATACTGCTATGCCCGTTACACCCATGAATTCATGGAGCTGCGCGACGGCCTGGACTTCGAGCGCAAGATATACGTCAAAGACCACGCGGCAGAGCTCCTGAGCCAGGAACTGCGACACGTGAAATACGGCGAGGATATCGCCATCGGCACTGCCACCGACCCCTACCAGCCCGCAGAGCGCAAATTTGAGATCACGCGTGGCATTCTGCAAGAGCTGGCGAAGCACACCGAGCTCGATCTAGGGATCGTTACCAAGTCCGACCTTGTGGTGCGAGATATCGACGTGCTGCAGGAGATCTCCCGCAAGAACCGCCTCTTTGTGAATCTCACGGTAACCACGCTGAAAACTGACCTGGCACGCATTCTGGAGCCGCGCGCACCCCGCCCTGATCTGCGCCTCGACGCGGTCAACCGGCTGGTAAGGGCGGGAATCCAGGCCGGCGTCATTTGCGCGCCCGTGCTCCCCGGCATTACCGATGCGCCCCGAGACCTGGAGGCCTTGGTAAATGCCACCGCGCAGGTAAAAGGCAAATATATATTCGCTAACCCATTGTTTCTCAAACCGTGTTCAGCGGCGGTGTTTATGCCATTTCTGGAAAAGGAGTTCCCCGAATTGGCCCAAAGCTACCGCCAGCGCTATCAAGATAAAGCCTTTCTGCCCAAAGCTTACGGCTCACGGCTATCCCAGCTCATGCAGCGGTTGCGCGTCAAGTACGGCATCTACAACAGCTACGAGCGCTACGACAAACGGCCTCCGCTCTCAAAAAAAGCCGCGCAACTCTCCCTGTTTTGAGCGTCTTAATAGTTAGTGGGCCCCTGAGTGGCTTCCTGGAAGAATTCCAGTGGCACATTCTCGGGCCTGTTCCAAATTGACACAACTTGTCAGCACGGCGACAAAATATGACACAAACGCCCTTGAATTGGACTACGATTAGGCCGGCAAGATTTGTGACGCAAGTTAAACGATAAGTTGAAAACAAAAGGCTTAATCAGCTTTCTCTGCGAACTTTGGTAACTGTCGCCGATGGAAAGTAAAATGCGAACATACAGGCCAATCGGGTCACTATGACCAACTTAAACGGAGAAGAGGGACAATACAGAAATGCGTAAACAAAAGGGTTTTTCACTTATCGAGTTGCTGATCGTGGTGGCGATCATCCTGATCATCGCCGCAATCGCGATTCCGAACTTGCTGCGCGCCAAGATGGCGGCCAATGAATCTGGCGCGGCTAGCGCGATCCGTACCATCAACACCGCTGAGATCAGCTACCAGTCGGCTTACAACGTCACGGCTGCCACCTTGCCGCAGCTTGGCAACGGCGCGGCGGGTGCTTGCACGCCTTCCTCAACGAATGCTTGCTTGATTGACTTTTCACTCTCAAACGCAACCACTGCCGCCAACGCAAAGGGCGGTTATATCTTCGCGGTCGCGGCGCCTACCAACACCACCTACACCGCTGGTGCGGCACCGAAGGTTTGGAACCAGGCCGGCGTTGCCAGCTTCTGCTCCAATGAAGATGCGGTGGTCCGCAAGATCACGACCAACAACAACGTGCCGGTGGTTGCCCCGGCCACTTGCTTGACCTACACGGCCATCTAATAACCCTGGCCGAATCTTCGGCGAGGCATTCGACCATAGGGAGCAACGGAGGTTTCGTTGCTCCCTTAATTTTTTAGCGACATAGAGCTCATTTCTATGCGGCCGGCGGTTGCAACTCTTTATAGTGAACCACCATGCATCGAAATTTGGCAGTCTCGGCCGTCGATCCCCAACCTCCAAAGCAGCTGTGTTTGCCCGCCAGGCAAAGGCTCATGTTATGCCTGCTGCTTACGATGGTTTCGCTCCTGCTCTATCACCGGGCAGCATCGGCCGGCTTTATCAACTTCGACGACCCGCAATATGTCATCAACAATCCTCACGTCCAGCAGGGCATACGCTGGGAAACCATCCAATGGGCCTTCATCACCTTTGACGCCGGCAACTGGCATCCTCTTACTTGGTTGTCGCATGCACTTGACTGCCAGCTCTTCCAGCTTAGTCCCGCCGGTCCCCACTATGTAAATCTGCTATTTCACACCGCCAATGCGCTGCTGTTGTTCTTGTTGCTCCTGTCCGCAACTCGCCGGACTTGGCTGAGTTGGGCGGTGGCAGCGCTGTGGGCGATTCATCCGCTGAATGTCGAAAGTGTCGCTTGGATCGCCGAGCGCAAGAACGTGCTCAGCATGTTCTTCTTCCTCTTGGCCCTTTATGTGTATGGGAAATTCGCCGAGAAACAGACGATCGGCAGATACGGACTGGTGGCGCTGTGCTTTGCACTCGGGCTGATGGCCAAGCCCCAGGTGATCACTCTTCCGCTGGTATTGCTCTTATGGGACTACTGGCCGCTGCAGCGGCTGGAACCATTCGGTTCAGAGCGCCCGGCATCACTCCTATGGCTCTCCATTGAAAAGCTTCCTCTATTGCTGCTTTCTGCCG
>Ga0157378_10000634_pt1 | contig 32985 bp, 28 predicted proteins | sample M65metaG_FD_115309 | JGI IMG/M metagenome (GOLD analysis project Ga0157378, IMG submission 115309) | Miscanthus rhizosphere microbial communities from Kellogg Biological Station, Michigan, USA - M6-5 metaG | ecosystem: Host-associated > Plants > Roots > Rhizosphere > Soil | place: USA: Michigan... | reverse complement strand
GACTTCTGGACTGCCCGTATCGGTGGGATGCGTTCCGTACTGGTCAATGAGGGATTTCTTTTGCTCTCTGGCTAGCACTAACCTGATGCACTCCTTCTAATTTTTCAACCTTTAAGTTGTATACGGTTAGGCTAACATGCTGCCCGCGAGGCTGTAAAGCAAGCAGGATCAACGGTTACCGGCCGTTTCAAGGAAGCCCTTTCGGGGGGCCCTTCGTCGAACGAGCAGCTTCCAACAGGGGCAGCCTTTCTGCCATCTAAACTATGCGTTATGCTTGAGACAATGTACGTCCGCTGCACCCATTGCGGGTACGATAACAGCCCAGAATACCGTTTCTGTGGAATGTGCGGGGCAGCTCTTGCGCATCCTCCAGTTCCTGCCAAGCCATCGGTGCGGGAAGTGGCCTCGGAACCTAAGCCGTCGAACGGAAATGCTGAGGCTGAGAAGTACGGCCCATCGGCTGAGAACGTTCACGGTCCTTCCTTCCTCGGGCTTTCCGAAGATCCCAAGACGGAGTTCCATTACCTTTATGAGGACGAACCACCACGAAGCTACGCAGGGTTGATCTTTCTAGTGATCCTGCTCGCAGCCATCGGAGGGGCAAGCTATTGGCAATGGAAGCATCACGGGTTCCCTTTCAATCGTTTCGGAACCGCGGCTCCGTCAGCACAGCAGTCAGCGTCTCCGTCGGAAGTGGCCCCGGCGCAATCACAGGATCAGCAGACCCATATCGATAGGCCCATGACCGGCGCCGGTGATGTCTTACCCACGCAGCCCGATCAAAACAAGCCACCTGATACGAACAAGAACAGCGAAGGCCAGTCGCACGAAGGACAGACGCCGTCAGCCCAGGGTGCGACGCCTACGGGCGCCCCCGAGGGCGAACAGCCCGCTCGAGCAGAGACAACTCCCGAGAAACCCGCAGAGGAGGCAAGGGCGACGCCCCCGCCGAGCGCCACGACCAGTCCGAAAAAGCCGAATAGGACGCCAGCGAAACCAGCTGCCAAAGCAGCCACCCCACCGCCTGCGCCGAAGACTTCCGCGGATGCGGAACTCGAAGCTACGGGTGAACGTTATTTATATGGAACAGGGGGGACACCGCAAAACTGCGTGAAAGCTGAAAGCAGCCTGCGCACGGCGGCGATGCATGGCAGTGCGAAGGCGCAGGCCGTCCTCGGTACGATGTACTACACCGGTCATTGCGTGGGCCGCGACTTGCCGACCGCCTATCGTTGGTTCGCCAGAGCACTGCGGCAGGACCCGGGGAACTCGACGCTGTCCTCTGACCTGCAGGTGTTGTGGCGTCAAATGTCAGCGCAAGAGCGGCAACTCGCAACCACGAACACCCCATAGGCTGTGTGAGGGATGGGGGCAGACCACGACTGAAGGTTCTGCTAGTTTCGATTTCAGAGATTCAGTCGGACGCCGAACTCAAGAAGATCGGCAATAGCTTACTTTGCTTCAGCAGCTAGTTTCCTCAGCCGTTCGCTCACATTCAATAACGCTCGCCCATCGTGATAGGCAGCTTTCCAGATCTGGCCTTTGTCGGTTGAGAGGGGTTTTCCCTCTTCGCTGACGGTTCCATAGAATCCATGGAACTGGGAATCGCGCTGGTATTTTTCTATGAAGTCCAGCTGCTTCTGAAAGGCCTTAAAGTAGGCATCTGTTCTGCCGCCGTACGTCGCGTGCATGAGCAACAAGGCGTTCAAGCCTTCCATTTCAACCCACCAGTCTTTGCTTTTTTCCTCGGGTTTGCCAAAGGTCGTACCCTCTCGATAAAAGCCACCCCGCTTTTCATCCCACCCGAACGCCAGCGCGTGATCAACCAGCATCTTGGCCATGTGCTCCGTGCGGGCATCATGCGGCACGCCGAGCACATCTTCGGCCTCAAGCATCAAATAGGCAGTCTCGACATCGTGGCCATAGGAGTCGTGGTCGGGAATTGGGCGCCAGTCCCTGGTGAAATAGAGGTTCATGACGCCCGGTTCGACGCAGATCTTGTCACGCACAATCGCAAGAAGTTCCTGCAAGCGAGTTCGTACCAGATCGTCTTTCCAAACCTCATAGAGCTGCGCCACCGATTCCAGCAGGTGAATATGCGTGTTCATCGACTTGTAGCCGGGGATAAAACCGCCATGAGCCGTGTCTTGAGTAGGCATCCCATTGGCGTCAGCGTTCACCGGCTTACCGTCTCGCGTCAGGAGTTCGAAGTAGCCCCCATTCCGCTGGTCATGTGCGTGCTCCTCCATCCAGCGGAATTCGTTTTGCGCCAAGGCAAGCGCTTGCGGATCATGAGTCGCTTGGTAGACGGCCGCAGCCCCATAGAGTGCGAAGCTTTCGCCGTACATTTCTTTGTTGTCGCCGTAGGAAGATGAAATTGCAGCGTTGTCGTCGATCCCCCAGAAGAAACCACCGTACTGCTTGTCCCAAAGGGCATCCTGGAGGAACCGCAATCCGTGCTGTGCAATCGGAAGAAAGCGATCTTTCATCTCGGGGCGGCGCACGACGACCTGCGACGATATCCAGGTCATACGTCCTTGAAACACAGAGAATTTCCCTTGACTGGTCCCTCGTTCCCATTCGCGCGAAAATACCGAACTGAAACCACCGTGCTCTTTGTCGACCGTGCGCGGAAACCAGATGTCGAGCACGTCTTCGCGCAGCATCCGTTCTGTCTCTTCAGCGAATCTGGTGTAGCTGTCGCGAGAGGCGGGAAGATAGTTCGTTCCCTCTTGCGAGTTGGTCGGCACCGTTTGGGCTACGCTCGCCGTCAGCGCCAACAGCAAGGCCAAAAGGCGCCCGTTTCTGTATATGACTTGCATTTTCCACCCCATCACTTCGCCGCGTCGGTCTGGTTTTGCAATTCAACACTGCGGGAAAGCACCCGAGCATCGCCATAAAGGGCACGCAGAGATTGGTCTTTTTCTGGAAGAGGAGATGGGTCGGCTGCCAACAGGAACCACGACCATTTCTTCTGTGCAATGTCCGGCTTTGGAACAGTACTCAGCTCCACCCCAATCGGCTTGCCAACACTCATTGATGCGAGGGTCGCGTCAGCCCCCCAGGACAGCTGAGGATCCTTCATGCTTAACGCATCCGCGTAGAGCAATCCGGGGAAAAAATCAAAGAGCGAAGCCGTGACATTAGGGCTTGAGCCCGGCGGCACGACGTTCCATACCCAAACAAGGTTCCGCACTCCATTGTGGTTGACCATGCGTTCAAACAGTTGCCGGTAAAGGGCGGCGGAACCCCTGCTGCCCTGTCGTCCTGCCCACCAGAAATTCTTCCCGTTGATTTCTGCGTAAGGTCGCCACAAAACTGGAATCCCGATGTCTTGCAACTTCTTCAATGTTTCCGATACCGCGTCCACCTGTGCCAGCCAACCCTCGTAAAGCTTCGTACCCGGTGTCAGCAGCTGTTCCCATTCGTAGTCGGTAAGCCGATCATTCATCTCGCCGGCCGGCTTGCCGTCGGTCGGACGCGGCGCCCGCCAACTCAAGCTCACGATCACGTGGTTCTGAAATTGCTTCTTAGCCGCGCCGAGAAGAGCTGAAGCGTCAGTGAAATCGCCGAGATCTTGTTCGTAAATGGAAGGATATTTCGCTGTCACTCCGAAGACGTGCGCGGTTGAAGCGGCCGGAGTTTGTCCCGCATTCTGCTGTCCGCTCAACACCGCCGTCCCCGCAACCGAATAAAGCTGTGCTAGCAATGTCCTCGCCCCTGAGGCCGCATCTGGCGTGACAGGGTCGATCTCGGGCTTGGTGCCAGTAAATGATTTTCGGATCGCCGACATGGCATTCGCCACTTGAGGATCGCTGCGACCGAGCACGCTGGGCATCTGATACACGGCTTGCACGCGATCGAGTGGGTTCGCCATCTCGATCCACTCGCTCCAAACCATGAAGTAGGTCCACTTGGGCTGCTTCTGCAGGACTTCTGGAGTGGGCAGAGCTCCAACCTCACCGAGAGCAATCGGCTTCCCTGCCGCTAAGGCGATCATGTCATCGTAGTAGCTCTGCTGAAACTCGCTATAGATATCCTCCGTTAACAGGTCGGCGTATTCGAGGCCCGGGAAGTAGTTGGTGATCACCATCGCTGGATTCGAAGGCGCATTGATGTTCCACACCCAAATCAGATTGTTCAGCTTATGATGATTCACGAATCGTTCGAAAAGCTGCCGATAGAGCGCCTGCGAGCCATTCTTGCCCGGTCGTCCTCCCCACCAGAACCAGGCGCCATTCATCTCGTGATAGGGACGGAACAGAACCGGCACATGCGCGGATTGCAACTGCTTTAGAAATCCGGCTACAACATCCACCTGATCGCACCAGCGTTTGTAGAGTTTCGTTCCCGGAGTTAGCAACTCGTTCCACTCAAAATCGGTAAGGTGGCCCTGGACACTGCCATGAAATGTAACCGGCTCATCGTCGGTTGGGCGCACCGCGTGCCAGGTTAGAGTGACCACGGCCCCGTTTTCGTACTGGCGTTTCGCCTCGGCAATCAGTTCAGGGCGCGCTTCGGTGGAGTCTTTGTCCTCCCCTCCTGAAAATCCGAAATCTTCGCCATACAATGCCGGATACTTCCCGGTTAAGTCGTAAACGCGATCCGTCCAGCGAGCGATATGGTAGGGATAGTTATGTTGGCCGGCCAGGGTGTATTTGCCGGAGATCGAATAAAAATAGTTCAACAAGCCTCGCGCCTCGGCTGACGCGTGCGGATTCACGGGGGCGGCGGACATAGTGGCGCGTCCGGAGGACTGCGAGTATAGGGAAAGAGTCGCGGATAAGAAGAGAACGAACAGACCTGCGCGTATCCGGCGCGTCATGAATAGCTCCTTTTTGAATTGCCTCGGATGATATTTGAAGAGGCCAGCCCTGGGATATTTGGATAAGGCCGTGGCTTTGCACCCGTGCGTACTCTAAACTGCAGGGCTGAACGGGTGCAAGCGCTGGGAAAAACAGACCCGTTCGAGCCGGCCAGCTTACCAGACGAACTTCAACAGCTCTGTCCACACCTTCTTGTTGGCCCAGTAATCCACGTGAGCGACGAGGGGCACGAGAGCATCCTCGTCAATCTCATTTTGAATGCACTTCGTTTTTTGCGCAGGGTCATGCTTCCATCGAGGCAGCTCGTAAAAATCTAATGATCCGCTCACGATGTCACTGGGTGAAAATACGTTTACCCAGCGGATTCTTTCCCGGATTCGGTCATTCTCGATCAGAGGTTGCACCACGGCCGCCAGCTGCTCGCGAATATGCCGCGTTGTCTTCCCCATGATGCTGAAGAAAAATGCAGTCTTGTCTAGCGGACTGCCGAAGGTCAGCAACACTGGAGTGCGTTTCACGATCTGCGCTGGTCCATCCTCAAATTTCTGGCCCGTCTTCGGATCTCTCTGGGTAGCAAGCTGATCATCCGCAATCGCGCGGTTCAGAGTGTCATAGGCAATCACCGAGCCTAGCGAGTGCCCCACGACGCACACCTTCTCATATTCGAACCCTTCGCTATTGTGAGACTTGGCTCCATACACGGCAGAAAGCGACGCTTTCGCCATCTGCTTGATTTTGGCGCGCAATTCGTCAAAGCAATCTACCTTGTTCGATGCCACGTAAGCCGCCACATCGCCAACATATTCAACCATCAGCAACCGGACTTGGGCGCTCACAATCGCGAGGAAGGGCCATACCCAGCCGCGCCAGCGGAGGAATCTTGCCATGACATGAAACACGCACTCGAAATGGAGTGCAGAGAAGATCGAGAGAATCCCTCCACGCACTCCAAGAATCTTGACACCTACCAGGGAGGTTGCGAAATCTCCGCCTTGCGCGGAAAACAGAATCGCCAAGGTCCCCAATGCAACCGCTAGATGCAACAAGAAGGCAAGATAAAAGAGCGTCGGCCCGAACCAGCCGCTCCTGGAATTTGTCTTCTGAGCTGCAGCCGCGCTTTTGGGACGTGAGAGTTTCCATCTTCGATGCAGCCGCGAGGTCAAAGCAAGGATCAGGCTGGCAAAGATGACGGCATTCGCTAGGGTTTGAAGGTATGGCGCGCCGCCCTGCAGCCACGTCGGGTTCCATTTCCGCCAGAAAATAATTCCCATCAGAGCTGCACTCACGACCAGGTCCAAAATAGTGAAGACAACGCCAAACCAGGTGATGTTGCGGACGGCGTGCCCCCAAACAGACTTGCTGCGTAAGGGTTTTGTCGCTTCGGCGATGACGAGAATCGCACCGAAGGTGATCGCTGCCGCACTTGCAAGTCCGGAAACGACCGTGAGGGGGCTCACTAGTGATCGTTCCGGAAGGTCTCCGAGTCCTGCGATGCTCGCTCCGGTGGCGAGAATAATGGCATTGATCACCATCAACGCTCCCAGCACGGAAAGGGTCGCCAATAAATACGCTGGCGTCCTCAGGTGGATCTTGAAAGCAACCATCTCCGTAAACAACGCGCGTTGGAACCAGGAGAACGAATTGATAAAACCGCGGGTGCCCCCATCCCACAGAAAATCGATCACGTTGCGAAGCTTGACCATTCCTTCCGTTTTTGGGGCCCAATAACATTCGTAGATATCGACCTGACGCTGCGTGCCGTGCTTTTCAAGGGTCAGTTCGACCCGCTGCAGGATTGTGTTGTCCACCTTTACTTCGCGGTACAGGAGGTTGACGACATTCGCATCACCGATTGTCTGGATAATGCCTTCGGCGACCTGCTCCAGGGTGGCAAAAGGCACCTGTTGGCCCATCCCATGAACAACCCATATCGCGCTCTTCTTTTCTGCTTGCAGCGGCCGACCGGCATCTAGCATCCGGGCATGAAGCTGCAGGGTTTTTTCGTGAAGGGCCGGTTCTGGCGGAGTGAGGGGATAGGCCTCGTACACCCGTGACTCGGCAACTTCGAACTGACTATGGATGTCTCTCATGTGCTTGCTCCCTAGGTGTGCCAAGCTGCGCCCCGGCAGGGGAGATACCTGAGCCCATTGCGCGGGATGGTATCAGGAGGAATGGTGAGAGACAAGGAAATGATTGGTTTGTTCCAATAACAGAACAACCATTGGAGTAGCTTGGGTTATCCGCCGGCAATCGCCCCGATTACGATGAATGGCTCTTTGCCGGAGACCACGTCGTCGGGAAGAGGAGTATCGGGAGAGTCGTGCGAGATGTCCTGCTCACAAGCAAAGAAGCGAAGGAAAGCACGGCGCTCTTTGGTGACGTGGTCACGGATCGTCCCGCACAGCATGGGGTAGCGTGCTTCCAACGCATCAAGCATGCAGCCGATGGTTACCGGCGAGGGAACATCAATTGCAACCTCAGGTCCGACGTGAGCAAGACTACGCAGATGATAAGGAAGAACAACGCGGATCATGGTGCACTCCCTATTCGTCAGGGTGCTCGAGAATTGGAACCATAGCCTTGGCTCTCCTCTTTTCGGCTCGAGTTTTAGAGGCAGGACCGGGCCTCTGGAGCATCTTATTGCAGTGTCTGGACCTCCACGCTGAGCACCGCGGGAAGATCTCGTACGATTGCATTCCAGCTATCGCCGGCGTCGTTGGAGCAGTACACCTGCCCCCCGGTGGTGCCGAAGTACACGCCACAGTCCTCTAACGTATCCACCGCCATTGCATCGCGGAGAACATTCACGTAGCAGTTGCTCTGCGGCAGGCCCTTGGTCAGGGGTTCCCACTCGTTGCCTCCGGTCTTGCTGCGGAAAACTCGAAGCTTCCCTTCGTGCACATAGTGCTCGCCGTCGCTCTTGATCGGGACAACGTAAATCGTTTCCGGTTCGTGCGCGTGCACGTCGATCACAAATCCGAAATCTGTGGGCAGGTTCCCGCTGACTTCTTTCCAATTGTCGCCGGCGTCGTCCGAACGCATTACATCCCAGTGCTTCTGCATGAACATCACGCCCGGACGCTGTGGGTTCATCGCAATGTGATGAACACAATGCCCGACTTCGGCGTTCGGATCGGGAATGTATTGCGATTGCAGGCCCCGATTGATGGGCTTCCAAGTCTTGCCGCCATCGTCGGTACGAAATGCCCCCGCGGCCGAGATCGCAATCCAAATACGCTTGGGATCTTTGGGGTCGAGAATGATCGTGTGCAGGCACATACCACCGGCGCCGGGCTGCCACTTCGGACCAGTCCCGTGGCCGCGCAGCCCGGACAACTCTTTCCAGTCCTTGCCGCCGTTGGTTGTCTTGAAAATCGCCGCATCTTCTACGCCCGCGTAGACGATGTCGGGATCAGTGAGCGAGGGTTCGAGATGCCATACACGCTTGAACTCCCAGGGGTGCGGCTTGCCGTCGTAGAACTGATGGGTGGTCATCGGCGCTCCGGTCTCGGGCGAGGTGTCGTATGCGAACTTGTTGCTCTCGCCTTTTGGCATGCCGTCGGGAGCGGTGCTCGGCTCGCCTTTGGGAGTGCCCGGTTGGTGCCACGTGTTGCCACCATCATCAGAACGCTGAATCACCTGGCCAAACCAACCGCTGGTCTGGGAAACGTAGATCCGATTCGGATCAGCCGGAGAGCCCTTCATGTGATAGATTTCCCAGCCCGCAAAATGTGGGCCGCTCACGTTCCATTTTTCGCGCTTACCGTCTGAAGAGAGAATGAATGCGCCTTTGCGAGTGCCTACAAGAACTCTTACGCCGCTCATTGATGCTCCTCTACTTTGATTTGCTTACCATGATAGTCCTGCGGCTTGCGATTGGGGATCTCGGCCTCAACAAGTATTGCCAGCAGCGGGAGCCTTTCCTACCACCCGAGATAACAGCACTTGATGAAAGTTGGACAGTATCCCCAGACATGGCTGTTCCTTTTGAACCCATTTGCAAGCTCAGTTCTTGGGAAAATTCGGATCCGCCTTTACTTCCGCGATCTGCTTTGTGTGACGCTCACTGTGCGCGGAGATAAACAGCATCCATTGGTATGCATCCATGGGCTGTTGAAATGGATTATCCGACGAAACATGCTCGCGCAGATCGGGTGTGGATTTCAAGAACGCGATTGTCTTGGCGCGGCTCTGTTCAAAGTGGGCGAGGGCCTCTGCAGGGCTCCACCTCCCGCTGGGTACCAGCGGCCCAGGTGCTTGCCGCTTCTGGCTCCGGTCAGGCACTGCCGAGAGGATCAAGGCGTCAAGCTTGGCTGTATCACGCCCCCCCGGACCTGCCTGGGCCTTCATGATGTTGTGAGTGACATTGGCGAAAAGATAGTCTTCCGCGAGTGTGATGTGCTCGAGTGTTTCCGCGATCGACCAACGATCGGGGGCGGATTTGAATTTCATCTGAGCATCGGACAAACCTTTGGTTGCTGCGATAACACCACTACGGGTCTGCTCAAGGTACTGGATGGCCTTTTCACGGTCGGCAGCGGTAAGTGACTGAGCAACGGCCAGTGCTCCTAAGGTGAACAGTATTGGTATGCGCAGCAAGAATCTCTTCATCTCTTTCTTCTCCTCCAAAACTTCCTAAGCTTCGTACGCCCCAACTATGCTGCTGCCTGGTAGGCCTCTGCCAACTGTGCGACCTCAATTTTGCCCATCTGTAACATGGCATTCATAACTCGCGCTGCCTTGGCTGGATCGGGGTCGCCAAGCATGCGGCCTAATACGGTCGGAATGATCTGCCATGTCACTCCAAACTTGTCCGTCAACCAGCCGCATCGATCCTGGCGGCCGCCTTCGGAAAGCTGCCCCAGAGAACATCCACTTCCTGCTGCGTTTCACAGTTGACGAATAGAGAAATCGCCGGCGTGAACTGAAAATGTGGGCCACCATTCAAAGCGTAGAATTCCTGCCCTTCGAGTTGAAATGTCACGCTCATGACCGAGTTCTTCGGGCCGGGGCCGGCTTCCCCGTAGCGGCGAACCGCGTTGATTCTTGAATCCTTGAACAACGAAACATAAAAAATCGCAGCCTCCTCCGCCTGATGGTTGAACCACAGGAATGGAACGATTTTCTGCATGGAACACTCCTTTGTACTTCTTTGATATTGAGATCTAAGTGGCAGCAGAGTCCGCAACGCTATCCATGTTCTCTCGTAAATGGGAGTTCGTCTTATCCCACGACTTGCCCGTAGCCCAGCCACTTTCTCAAGTAGCCCATTTGCCCGACATGATAGATCTCGTGCAAGCAGAGGAACGATATGGCTCCCCCCAACGTACCGTCAAGGCTCGGCGTACCTTGGACAGCTGGATTTGCCAGCGCTTGAGCATTTACCGTGGCTAGTGCCGTCGTGAGCTTCTCCGAAACTTCAGTCCATGCCTCTTGAATGTGACTAGCCGACGGATACCGATCCGCACCCACTCGCCTTGTACCTCGCGCAAACAACTTCTCCCATGGGGCCGACCACTCCCCACCCAGTAACCGTGTTGTAAGACCTCGGTGTACGACCACATGACCAGCGATCCAAAGCATATGGTTGGACTCGGCCGAGGGTTGAACCAGCCACCTCTCAGGCGGAATCCCGTCAATCGTTTTGCTGAAGATGGCGGTACTTCTCGAAAACATTGCCGCCGTGGTTCCGAAATCACTCATAGAAGGCTCTGGTCCCTGGGTTCATCCCAGCGGAATTATCGGGAGCTCTGTTCGCAATTGATCATCCAAGGAATATCGAACCGATCTGTGAACATGCCGAATCGCTCAGCCCAGAAGGTTTTCTGGAGAGGCATGCGTATCGAGCCGCCGGCAGAGAGTTCCTGGAAGATTCGTTCAGCCTCCTCGACATCGTTCACATTGATTGAGATCGAAAAACCTTGAGGCTTCTCGTAGTGCTGCGGGGGAGCGTCCGCGCCCATGATCACCTGGGCACCGAAGCGCAAGGTGGCGTGCATGACACTGTTCTTCTGATCCGATGGAGTTTCATGAGCCATGGGTGATTCTCCATTCCTCATCAGAAATTCGATATTGCCTTTCAGAGTCTTCTCGTAAGACTTGAATGCCTCCTCGCATTGCCCCTGGAAGTTGAGATACGGATTCAATTGCATGCCTCGACTCCTTTCCTACCATTCCTGCAAGCTCAAAATTAGTGGGTTCCGGCGGAAGCGAGTTCTCCATCAGACCAGCGGATGACGGGAACTATGAAAACGGTCTCCCCTGCCGCTGCGTCCTCCAACGCCAACACTGGCGTGCCCGGCAGCCCCGCACCCCAAGTCGCAGGTGCGGTGTGCGGAAGGAAGAACATCAAATGTGGTTTGAAGTGAGGGTCCTTCTCCGAGAGATAGCCGTTCTTCGACATCATGTAGCACATCGAGCCCGGCTCTGAGCGGGACTGCTCGCCCCGTTCGTAGGCTGTCTTCAGGGCGGCAAACACCTGATCCCGAGAGGCCCCGCCGATTACCAGCTTTGTTCTCCCCATTAGAACTGGAACTTGCGAGCGCGCGGCAGCTTCGTTGTAACAAATCGGAGCCCTCAGCTTGGGATTCCAGAAGTCAGGGTCGTCACTGCCGGCACTCCATCCCCTGGCTACTACGCAAACAAAACCGTTGCCCCCTTTTGCCGCCGTCTCATATCCGTGCGCCGCAAGGGCAAGAACCGTGGCATTTTTCGAGATCGCCGGCGGCGCAGCGCTGCGGGCGAGCGCAATTTCTGCCTCGCGTTCCATCAAGTACGCGCTTAAAGGAGCCATGGCCGGGTACGCCGTTCTGATGTTTTGCGCTGTGCAAGTTCCTAGCAAGGCCAACAAAGGTAGCAGGGCCATGGCCTTCTTCAGCGGTTTTGTTCCATCACACCCGGTGGACTGTTTATTCGCAGTTTTCACGTCCTGCCTTTGCCTTTCTTACTCTCGAACGAGGGCAGTATGGGCCTTCGATCGTGTTGCTCCCATCGGCGGCGGGTTTCCGCCAGGACCTGCGCCCGATTTTGAGCCAGGTGTTCGATCACTTCACACGGCGCGCCGGTGTTTTCATGACGCGCGCCCCAAATCAGTAGCTCCAGCATTACTGGCGCGAGGTCGATTCCCTTCTCGGTCAGCCGGTAGTTCACTCGCCTGGCGTCTTTCTGGTCGACTTCTCCGCAGACAATGCCCGCATGTCGAAGTCGTTCCAGCCGGTCAGAGAGAATATTGGTCGCGATTCCTTCGCCCGAGTTCTGGAATTGCTTGAACGTCCCGTATCCGCGCACCATCATGTCGCGGATGATCAGCAGCGACCAGCGATCGCCAAAAATCTCCAGCGATACGCTAACCGGACACCCGGAGCGAGGCTGAGGAACGTCCTTCTCCTTCATTAGGCACCGACACTAGCAGAACTAACTTGTGATTTGCAAGTTATTTTTGCCGGCCCAGGCCGTAGTCGACTGAGGCTCAATCTGCAAATCCTCGGTTTGGCTGAGCGCTATTCTGATTCGGTTTGAATTCCGACCTACGGTAGAATGATTGGCATTCGTGCGCCGTTGAACGTCCCGGCCGCTCAAAATCCTCTACAACTCCTAAGGAGGCAACCCGCATGGCAACCGCCACCATGCCACGCACGACTGCCGAAGTCGTCCTGAACACGCGAAAGAAAGATCGGGTTTTCTTTAGCGGGATGGCGTTCCTGATTCTGGCCACGACCCTGGTGGGATTCGCTCGAACCTATTTCCTCGCAGGAATGTTCCGAGCGCACCTTCCAAGTCCAATCATTCACCTCCATGGGGCTGTGTTTTCTCTGTGGATTCTATGGTTGATCTCGCAGACGACCCTGGTGGCGGCGCACCGGACTGACATCCACCGCAAGCTTGGCCTCGTGGGCTTTGGGCTCGCAGCCCTGATGCCGATATTCGGTGTTTTGGCGGCCACGAATTCCCTGTCTCGCAACTTCGCCCCTCCCGGGTTTCCTTTCGGCGCTCAAACCTTCTACGTCGTTCCCTTGGGTGACATTCTTGTTTTTGGCGTCCTCGCATGCTTTGCCTACCGAGCCCGTCGCGATCCCTCCGCCCACAAGCGCTTGATCATGGTCGCCACGTTCGCAATTATGGACGCGCCGACGGGTCGGCCGCCGTTTGCGGCCATCACTGGAGCGCCTCACATGGACGTGCTCTTCTGCATGATCTTTCTGTTGTTGTTGGTAGCTTACGATCTTTGGTCCCTGCGCAAAGTTCATCCCGCAACCCTGTGGGCGGGAATTTTCATGATTGTCGTGCAGCAGATCAGAATTCCGATCGGGATGAGCGCCCCCTGGCACCACTTCGCCGCCTGGGCACAGCACCTGGGTTAGAGAAGCGCATAGCGCGCCATCGGGAACAACGCCCTTCGGCCGAGGGAGGGTTTTGCCTGGAGCAGCGCCTGTTTAGGGTGCCTTGTTCTTCGCTGATGGGTCCTGCCCTAACTACCGGCACCCATCATGATGATGTCGGTGGTCGGAGCCGGCGAGCCCTGCTCGGGCTCGATGGTGATCGCGAATGCCTTCGCCTCAACGCCGGCAGGGAGCGGCGGGTTCATAACCATCGCCATCCCGCGGCTGTCCGGTTTGAACGTGCCCGCGGAAATCGGTGCGCCCACCCTTGGAATAAGCCAGAGTTGGTAGGCCTTCTTGGCGGGAGGCGGTTGCAGGTTGCTGGCGACGAAAACCAAGCCGTTGCGGTCACGTGAGTAAATCGCCTTCCCGGCAGGCATTGCCTTCATGGAAACCGGTAGGACTTCGTATGGGGTTGCGTCGGGAGCATGCAGAACCTCCGATACTTTTCTGGCCTGATCACCCGCCACGCGCTCCCGTTCCACCATCCCTGACAGCTCAGCCACCGTGGAACTCAGGCGTTGGTTGTGTCTTGAAACACCGATCACAAACACCAGCATCAGCCCGGCGGTTGCCCATCCCAGGATCGCCCACCAATTCAGGCGCGAGTGCGACGGTTGAGTACGGGGTTCGCTGGCGATTGCATCCATCAATCGAGTTTTGGCTCGTGCCGGAGGACGCGGGCCTGACGTGCTGAGGGCCAACAGAGCCGCGTCTCCGCGCAACTGCTCCAGTTCACGGCGGCATGAGGCACACTCCTGCAAATGACTCTCCAGCGAGGTCTTTTCTTCACCGGAAAGAGCGCCCAGCGCGTACAGCGCGAGATCATCCGCGAATTGTTCGTGCACGGTCATGTGACTCCAACTGCTTTCCGCAGCAACATCAGCCCTGCGCGGATTCTCGTCTTGATCGTACCCAGGGGTTCTCCCGTTTTTTGGGCGATCTCCGCGTGACTGTACCCCTCAAAATAAGCCATCTCCAGGGCGTTGCGTTGCGGTGCAGGCATGTCTTTCAGCACACAGCGAATCTTTTCCGCCACCCGGGAACGGTCAGCCTCAACCGCCAAGTCGGGTTCCACACTGAGTGTGACGTCTTCAATGTCGCTCTGCGGACGCCGCTTGCGGAGAGCATCCACAGCACGGTTTCGCGCAATCACGGCCAGCCAGGGCGCGAGGCTTCCCCGGCTGGCATCGAATGTTCCGGGATTGCGCCACAGCTGCATGAAGATCTCCTGCAGCACGTCCTCTGCGGCAGCCGTATCGCCCAAAACACGCATGGCTACCGCGTACACAATCGATGAGTAGCGATCGTATAGCTCCGCCATCGCGCTTTGATTGCCAGCACGGATCGACGCGATCAGGGCCCCATCATCGCGGCCAGACTGTTCGGTTGCGCTCGACAAACGCCGCTCTCAGTAGAAGTACGCGCAGCTTGCCTCAACAGATTCGGCAGCGGCCCGCGTCACGGCAAGATAGCAGCACAGAAGTAACTCCTGCAAGAGCAAGGACCTAAGTCCTTGGCCATCTACCCTCAACGGGCTTGCTGCCTTTCCCTGTGGTATAACTCGAGCACTGTGCCTGATCCCTCTTCCCAAGGTTCCCTGCGGCTGTTTCGCCTCTCCGGGATTGAGGTGTTCCTCCATTGGTCGTGGTTTGTTGTTGCTGTGTACGAAATCCAGCAGCGGGACGGCGGACGATATTCGTCCATCAAGTGGAACATTCTTGAGTACCTCGGGCTGTTCGCCATCGTCCTCCTGCACGAGTTTGGGCACGCCCTCGCCTGCCGGCAGGTTGGCGGCCGGGCCAACCGCATCGTGCTCTGGCCACTCGGAGGTGTTGCGTATGTCGATCCTCCACCGCGGCCAGGTGCCACCCTTTGGAGCATCGCCGCAGGACCGCTGGTCAACGTAGCCCTCGTGCCTGTGATTCTGGGGCTCGGATACGTCAGCCGCCAGGCTGGGTGGTACCAGCTAGCGCCCGATCTTCATACCCTCCTCAAACGGATTTTCCTAATTGATATCTGGTTGCTTGCGTTCAACATCCTCCCCATCTACCCCTTGGACGGAGGTCAGATCCTGCGATCGCTGCTCTGGTTTGTGTTCGGTCGCGCACGCAGTCTCATGGTCGCCGCATCGATCGGATTCGTCGGAGTGATCGGCTTTGTTGGGCTGGCAGTGTGGCTGCAGTCGGTTTGGTTCGGCGCCATCGCTGCCTTCCTGCTGCTGAATTGCTGGAGCGGACTCAAGCAGGCGCGCGCTTTGCTGACGATTGCCAAGCTCCCACGTCGCGAAGGCTTTCTCTGCCCCCGCTGCAAGTCCAAGCCTCCCCTGGGAGATTTCTGGACCTGCGGCCAATGCCAGCATGCATTCGACACGTTTCAAACCGGCGCGGCTTGCCCTGCGTGCGGCACACGATTCGATGTGACCCGTTGCCTGGATTGTGGCTGGGCATTCCCGATGGACCGTTGGGCCGCGGCCAACCTGACGCCTACGAACCTGTAGGAACCGGCCACGGGGAGGGATCGCGGCACTCTAACCGCTGCGGCTCACCACGTGCAGTCGCATGAAATTTGTTGATCCGCTGGACATCTGCGTCCCAGCAACGACACCGAGGACATGACCGGGCTTCACTCGCCCGGTCCGAAGAAGCTCCTGTTCTGCCGTGGCCAGCATTTCTTCGGAGCTGAGTGCGTTCTCGCGGCGCACCGGTTGCACTCCCCAGAACAGATTCATTCGATTGCAAACCTCGGGCACGTGACTGAAGGCGTAAATGCGCGATTTGGGCCGGTACTTTGAAATCATCCGGGCAGTATTGCCGGTCTCGGTAAAAACCGCGATGGCAGCCATGTCGGTATCTTCGGCAGAATGCGCGATCGATTCGCAAATGGTTTCCGAGATCGAAAGGATCCTGCGCTCACGGCGGCGGCGGGGCTGGGTGAACTCCGCCATGTTGTTCTCTGCCTCGACGATGATCTTGCCCATCATGCAAACCGCCTCGCGCGGGTACTTGCCGCTGGCCGTTTCGGCGGAAAGCATGACAGCGTCGGTGCCATCGAAAATTGCGTTGGCCACGTCGCTGGCTTCGGCGCGTGTGGGCCGCGGGTTGTCGATCATCGACTCCAACATCTGGGTAGCAATGATTACTGGCTTACGCCATTCGGCAGCGCGGCGAATCACGTACTTCTGAATCACCGGAACCTTCTCCGGCGGAACTTCTACCCCCAAGTCTCCGCGCGCGACCATGACTCCATCGGATGCTTCCAGAATATCTTCCAGTTGATCGAGGGCTTGGGGTTTCTCCAATTTGGCGATGACCGGGACGGTCTGATTGTGCTCCCCGATGATTTCCTTCACTTCAAGGACATCGGCAGCAGAGCGCACAAACGAAAGCGCCACCGCGTCCACGCCGTTCTCCAGGCCGAACTCGAGGTCTTCACGGTCTTTGTCGGTGAGAGCGGGAATCGACAGCGCCGTTCCGGGAAGATTGATCCCCTGGCGCTCCCCTAGGACGCCGCCGTTAACAATCTGACACTCGATATCGGCCGTGCCTGCCCGGGTTACACGAAGTTCGATTTTCCCATCCGAAAGCAAAATGCGTGCGCCGGCGTGCACTTCGTTGGGAAGATTCTTGAAGGACGTGGAAATAAGCTCCGAAGTACCTTCGAGATCGCGTGTGGTGATGGTCACTGTACTGCCTGTCTGCAAGGTAACTGCAAGACCGCCCTTCAACCGTCCGGTACGGATCTTCGGTCCCTGCAGGTCTTGTAAAACGCAAATGGTGCGACCCTCAGCGGCAGCAGCACGCCGAAGGACCTGAATACACGCGGCATGGTCCTCGTGTTTGCCATGCGAGAAATTCAGCCGAGCAACGTCCATGCCGACCTGGAGCAACCCGCGGATGGTGGCTTCCGTGTTGCAAGACGGACCCAGAGTGCAGATGATCTTAGCCCGGCGCAATGGCGCTGTGTCAGGCGAGCAGAGAGATGGGGAAGAGTTTTCGGACGTCATTTGGGGTAAAGATATTGTAAGGGAAAAAGATCCTACGCCGTCCCTCGTACATCGCGGGCGGATTCATTCGGGGGTGCGGCCCGATCGACGATCGGTTTAGGACCTTCCCGAGGAAGTTCCCAACTCGCTCCCCAAGGTCGACCTGGGAAACAACATCGCATTGAACTCGGCGCCGATCAGAATCACTAGCGAGATGAGATACATCCAGACCAGGATGGCAATCGCGACTCCAAGCGAACCATAAATCACGCTGTAGTCGGCATAGTGCTGCAGATACCAGCCGAAGAGCATCGTCACAAGAAACCACATCCCCGTTGCCAGCGTTCCGCCAGGAAGAACGCTGTGCCACGGCTGAGTGCGTGGGACCGCGTTGTGATAGATGAGAGCAATCACGGCCACACTGGTCGTAATCGCGATCAGCCAGCGGATAAACATCCACATCAAATAAACATAGGGGCTGAACTCATGGCCAATGCTCAGCATGATGCGGGTTTCGATGCGATTGCCAAAAGCGACGAGAATGGTCGAACAGGTCAAAGGAATTCCCGCAAGTATGACCAGGGAGAGCGCAATGAACCGCTCTTTGACAAGACCCCAGACTTTCGGGAGTTCATAGGAACGCCGGAACCCTTCCATCCACGAGACCATCACTCCGGAAGCCAACCACAAAGTAAGCAACGCGGTCGTAAAGATCAGTCCGAAGGACCTTCCCGTGCTCCCCCGCAAGTATGCCTGCACGGTTGCCGCCCCGGCCGGCATGATCTTGGTCAACGCATCAGAGATTTCGCGCGACACCGCCTGGGTGTTTCGCCGGGAGGCAAGCACCGAACCTAAAACCAGCAAGGTCGGGAAAAAAGTGAGAATTGATGAATAGGCGGAGGCTTTGGCGATCGCGAAAGCGTCGTGCTGGAAGGCCCGCCACACGGCCTTCCTCAGCAGATTCAAAAAGCGGAATATCAACGATGCCAGACTAGTGTCCCCGGGCGCTTCTATCAAGCGCAGAGTGGGATAGGGTGTCTGATCCTGCAATCGTTGTGGGTTAGCGTGCATGGTTCCTGCGGAGCTTGTCTCTATGTGAGACTACGCGTGCTCTGCGGTTCAGTTTCTGAAAACTTCCCACCAGGCAAACGGAGTTCCATAGAGGAAAACACGAGCTAAGACAAACGGCTAGGGCAGATTGCTCCGCCCTAGCCGTTCCCAAATTACTCCGCTGCCAGTTCCTCCGTCTCGCCTTCGGTACGCATGAGTTCGAGCGCCCGCTCGGCCTCTTCATACGCTTGCGAGACTTCTTCCTGCACCTTGGCCGCAGCCTCCTCCATTTCTGGGGAGAGGCGCACGTTCCGGTAATATTCCATTCCGGTGCCTGCGGGAATGAGCCGTCCGACGATGACGTTCTCCTTCAGGCCGCGCAGGTGATCGACCTTACCGTTGATGGAGGCTTCTGTGAGCACTCGCGTGGTCTCCTGGAACGACGCCGCCGAGATGAACGAGTCGGTAGCCAGGGAGGCCTTGGTAATGCCAAGAAGCAGCGGCCTTCCGGTTGCCGGTTTGCCGCCCTCGCGGATCACGCGCTCATTCTCCTCGCGGAAGCGGAACTTGTCGACCTGTTCATCGAGCAAGAACGTGGTGTCACCCACGTCTTCCACCCGGACCCAGCGCATCATCTGGCGCACGATCACCTCGATGTGCTTGTCCGAGATGTTCACGCCCTGCAGCCGGTAAACCTCTTGAATTTCGTTTACCAGGTAAGCCTGGAGTTCCTTCTCTCCAAGCACGGCAAGAATGTCGTGAGGATCGAGCGGGCCGTCCATGAGGGGTTCGCCCGCCTTCACCCGCTCGCCTTCCTGCACGTTCACGTGAACTCCGCGGGGCACTGAGTATTCCTTCTCGGTGCCGTTGTCAGCCTGTACGTAGAGTTTGCGCTGTCCCTTGGTGACCTCGCCAAACTTCACCGTGCCGTCGATTTCGCTGATGACCGCAGTATCGTGTGGCTTACGGGCTTCGAACAGCTCGACCACGCGTGGCAGACCACCGGTGATGTCCTTGGTCTTGGTCGTTTCGCGCGGGATCTTCGCCAGCACGTCTCCTGGATAAACCGAATCGCCTTCGGCCACCATGAGGTGGGCGCGAGACGGCATCAGGTAGCGCTTGCTGCTCTTAGAACCCTTAACCACGATCGCGGGCTGGCGCTTCTCGTCCGGAGACTCGCCAACCACGTGACGAGACAGGCCGGTGACCTCGTCTACTTCTTCGTGTAGCGTGACACCTTCCTGCAGGTCCTTAAATTGCGCGGTTCCGCCGATTTCGGTCAGGATGGCGAAGGTATAAGGATCCCATTCCACCATCACTTGTCCGAGGGTGACCGGGTCGCCGTCATTCACCTTGACGCGCGCGCCGTACACAACCGAGTAGCGCTCGCGCTCGCGGTTCTTGTCATCCACGACGGCGATCGAGCCCTGGCGATTCATCACCACCAGGTCGCCGGCCTTCGACTTGACGGTCTGCAGGCCGATGAAGCGGATCGTGCCGTTGGTCTTGGCATCCAGGCGCGACTGCTCCGAGACTCGCGATGCCGTTCCTCCGATGTGGAAGGTACGCATGGTGAGCTGCGTTCCCGGCTCGCCGATAGACTGTGCCGCGATGACGCCGGTCGCCTCTCCGAGTTCGACCAAACGGCCTGACGCGAGGTTGCGACCGTAGCACATAACGCAAACGCCACGTTTCGACTCGCAGGTCAGCACAGAGCGAATCTTCACCCGCTCGATGCCGGCTGCCTGGATCGCACCGGCCAGGTCTTCGGTGATCTCGTTGTTCACATCGACGATCACGTTGCCGTCATAGTCTTTGATCTTCTCAAGCGACACGCGGCCAACGATCCGGTCTCGCAATGGTTCGATAATTTCACCAGCTTCCACAATCCCGGCGACGAAGATACCGTCGACCGTTCCGCAATCGTACTCGCTGATGATCACGTCCTGAGCAACATCAACCAGGCGACGGGTCAGGTAGCCGGAATCGGCGGTCTTCAGAGCCGTATCGGCCAGTCCCTTACGCGCGCCGTGCGTCGAAATGAAGTACTGCAACACCGTCAAACCTTCGCGGAAGTTTGCGGTAATTGGCGTCTCAATGATTTCGCCGGACGGCTTGGCCATCAAACCGCGCATGCCCGAGAGCTGACGAATCTGCTGTTTTGATCCGCGGGCGCCAGAGTCGGCCATGACATAAATCGGGTTGATGTCGCCCTGCTTATCCTTCTTCTGCATTTCACCGAACATTTCATCCGCGACCTTCTCGGTAATCGCCGACCAAATTTCGATGACCTTGTTATAGCGCTCGCCGTTGGTGATGGCGCCGTCCAGGTACTGCTGCTGAACGCTGACCACCTGTTTCTCGGCGTCACGAACGAGGGTCCTCTTGTTATCGGGAATGACCATATCGTCAATTCCGATTGACAATCCAGCACGAGTCGCGAAATGGAAGCCGAGGCTTTTCACTTCGTCGAGCATCTTGACCGTGGTTTCGAGCCCATACTTCAGATAGCAGAAGCTGACCAGTTGTCCGATTCCCTTCTTCTTCAGCAAACCGTTGATGTACGGCATGCCCTTTGGAAGGTGATCATTTAGAATCGCGCGGCCGACGGTGGTGTTTAGGAAGGCGCGATCGTAGCTAACCGGCTCGGTATGAACGATGTCCTGATCGTCGTAGGCGGTGGTCAGATCAATCACTTCCCCGGTGTGGCGCAGACGGATCGGCGAGAGGGTCTCGATTTCTCCCGCGTGCAGCGCGAGCAGAACTTCTTCAATGTTTGCAAACGCACGACCCTCGCCCCTTGCGCCCGGTTTGCCCTTGGTCAGGTAATAGAGGCCCAGCACCATGTCCTGCGTAGGAACGGTGATCGGCTGCCCGGAGGCGGGCGACAGGATGTTGTGCGAGGCAAGCATGAGCACGCTCGCCTCCACCTGGGCTTCTGGAGATAGCGGAATGTGGACCGCCATCTGATCGCCGTCGAAGTCGGCATTGAACGCAGTGCAGACCAGCGGGTGAATCTTGATGGCTTTGCCTTCCACCAGTACCGGCTCGAACGCCTGAATGCCGAGGCGGTGGAGGGTTGGAGCGCGGTTCAGGAGCACCGGGTGATCCTTAATCACCTCTTCCAAAATGTCCCAAACAATCGATTCCTGCTGCTCGACCATTTCTTTGGCTTGCTTGATGGTGGTGCAATGGCCTGTCTGTTCCAGACGGTGATAGATAAATGGTTTAAACAACTCGAGCGCCATTTTCTTCGGCAGGCCACACTGATGAAGCTTGAGTTCGGGACCAACCACAATGACCGAACGTCCGGAGTAGTCCACGCGTTTACCGAGCAGGTTCTGACGGAAGCGCCCTTGCTTGCCTTTCAGCGTGTCAGACAGCGACTTCAGCGGACGGTTGTTCGCGCCACGCAGCACGCGTCCACGCCGCCCGTTGTCGAACAGCGCATCCACTGCTTCTTGCAGCATGCGCTTTTCGTTGCGCACGATGACTTCCGGCGCATGTAGGTCCATCAGCTTCTTCAACCGGTTGTTTCGGTTGATCACGCGGCGATACAGATCGTTCAAGTCAGAGGTTGCGAAACGGCCGCCGTCGAGCGGAACCAGAGGGCGCAACTCCGGCGGAATAACCGGAATGACGTCGAGAATCATCCACTGCGGCTTGTTGCCGCTCTTGCGGAATGCCTCCACGACCTTAAGACGCTTGGCGTACTTCAGCCGCTTCTGCAGCGAGGTCTCGTGGCGCATCTTCTCGCGCAGTTCGGTGGCAAGCGAATCGACGTCAACCCGCTTCAGCAGTTCCTTGATCGCTTCCGCGCCCATCATGGCCTTAAAGCCGGCCGGGCGGTACTGCTGGTCAAGTTCGCGGAACTTGGCTTCGTCTTTGATGACTTCGCGCTCTTTCACCGGCGCATCGCCAGGCTCGACCACAACGTAGGCTTCGAAGTAGAGGATGGCTTCGAGGTCGCGCAGGGAAATGTCGAGCAGGTGGCCGATGCGGCTGGGCAGGCCTTTGAAGAACCAGACATGCGAGCAGGGCGATGCCAGCTCAATGTGGCCAAGCCGCTCGCGGCGTACTTTTGAAAGCGTGACTTCCACGCCGCACTTGTCGCAGATCACGCCGCGGTGCTTCATGCGCTTGTATTTGCCGCACAAGCACTCCCAGTCGGTGACCGGGCCAAAGATGCGGGCGCAGAACAGACCGTCGCGCTCCGGCTTGAAGGTGCGGTAGTTAATGGTTTCGGGCTTCGTCACCTCGCCGTGCGACCAGCTCCGGATCTTCTCGGGAGAGGCCAAGCTGATGCGAATCGCGTCGAAATCTGCAATCGGGTTTGCCAGGTCGAATGGGCTCGAACGGAACAAGATTTCCTCCAACTCTGCGGGTTACGCTACCGCCAGCGGCTCCGAAACAGTGGCTGGTGACGAGTGGCTCGTCGAACCTGCCGATTTCGGCGTCATGACCTTGGAGCTTTGTCCGACGCCAGGTCCTGCCAGAACTTCCATGCTAGCGGCTTCGTCCTGAGCCGCTAGCCACCTTCGTCAATCTGCTGCCGCGCTCAGCACGGGCTTCTTTTCGCCTGCCTTGATCAGCTCGACATCCAGGCAAAGCGACTGCAACTCGCGAATGAGCACGTTGAACGACTCGGGCACACCCGGTTCCATGGCGGCTTCGCCCTTAACGATGGCTTCGTAGATCTTGGTGCGGCCATAAACGTCGTCGGACTTCGCCGTCAGCAGCTCCTGAAGAATGAACGCCGCACCGTATGCCTCTAGCGCCCAAACTTCCATTTCTCCGAAACGCTGTCCTCCGAACTGCGCTTTGCCACCCAAAGGCTGCTGGGTGATGAGCGAGTACGGACCGATCGACCGCGCGTGGATCTTGTCGTCCACCAGGTGCGACAGTTTCAGCATGTAGATGTATCCCACCGTAACTGGCTGCTCGAACTTCTCCCCGGTCATGCCGTCATACAATTGCGTCTTACCTGACTCCGGCAGCCCGGAACTCTTGAGCAGCGCCTTGATTTCGGTTTCCCGCGACCCGTCGAACACCGGCGACCCGGTAAACACTCCATGCGTGAGCGTGTCGGCAACCGCGGCCAACTCGTCATCAGGAACCTCCGAGATCTCCTGTTCCAGCGTGGTGCCCTTGAATAGCGTCTTCAGTTCGCGGCGAATGGTCTCTTCTTTCGAATTTTCCTTCAGCAAGCCGGCGATCTTGGTGCCTAGTTCTTTGCCGGCCCAGCCAAGGTGCGTCTCCAGAATCTGACCCACGTTCATACGGCTGGGAACGCCGAGCGGGTTGAGCACGATTTCCACCGGCGTACCGTCTTCCAGGTACGGCATGTCTTCGTCCGGGAGAATTCGCGCGATGACGCCCTTGTTTCCATGACGTCCGGCCATCTTGTCTCCAACGCTCAGCTTACGTTTCATGGCGATGTAGACCTTGACCAGCTTGATCACGCCCGGCGGCAGTTCGTCACCCTTGGTCAGCTTGTCTTTCTTCTCGTTGACAATCTTCTTGAGCACGTCGATCTGACGCGAGGTCATTTCCTCGATCTCATCGATCTGCTCGTTCACGCGCGGGTCCTTATCGTTGTACTTGATACGCTTCAGGTTTCGCGTGGAGATCCGTTCGATGGTCTCGCGGTCAAGGATCGCGCCTTTGCTCAGTAGACGCTTGTTGGTCTTCTCGTCGTGCAAATCAGCCTGCACTTCCTTGCCCCCGAGAATGTTCTCCAGACGCTTCAACCGCTCATCCGTGAGAATTCGGATCTCGTCGGAAAGGTTCTTCTCGAGCTTGGCAATTTGCGCGGCTTCAATGGACTTCGCACGCTCGTCCTTTTCCTGGCCCTTGCGGGAGAAGATCTTGACATCAACGATTACTCCTTCCACCCCCGGCGGGCAGTAGAGAGAAGCGTCGCGAACGTCACCGGCCTTTTCGCCGAAGATCGCGCGCAGCAGCTTTTCCTCCGGGGTCAGCTGGGTCTCACCCTTGGGCGTAACCTTTCCGACCAGGATGTCACCCTGCTTCACCGTCGCGCCAATGCGAATGACGCCAGCTTCATCCAGATTGCGCAACATCGATTCGCTGACGTTGGGGATGTCGCGCGTGACTTCTTCCGGCCCCAGCTTGGTGTCGCGGGACTCAATTTCGAACTCCTCGATGTGTACCGAGGTGTAGTAGTCCTCCTTGACCAGCTTCTCGGAGACGAGGATGGCGTCTTCGAAGTTGTAGCCGCGCCAGGGCATGAACGCGACCAGCACGTTGCGCCCGAGAGCGAGTTCACCCTTGTCCGTGCAAGGACCGTCAGCAATGACCTGCCCTTTGGTGACGTGCTGACCCTTTAGCACGACCGGCTTCTGGTTGATGCAAGTGTTCTGGTTCGAGCGCTTGAACTTGGTCAGCTGATAAATGTCGCTACCCACCTCGCGCGACAGCTGTCCGGGATGATGTTCGCCCTCCACCCGCACGATAATCCGCTCGGAGTCGACCGAATCGACCACCCCGTTGCGCTTGGCGAGAATGACAGCCCCGGAGTCGCGGGCGGTGACCCCTTCCATTCCGGTGCCGACAATCGGAGCTTCCGCACGCAGCAATGGAACCGACTGACGTTGCATGTTCGCGCCCATTAGCGCGCGGTTCGCGTCGTCGTGCTCGAGGAAAGGCACAAGCGATGCAGCCACCGACACCAACTGCTTCGGGCTGACGTCAACGTAGTCAACTTCGTCCTTGCTCACGAGCACGAAGTTGCCAGCCTTGCGGGCATTCACCAGGTCGCCAACGATGCGTCCTTTGTCATCGAGTTCCACGTTGGCCTGGGCGATGACGTGGCGGTCTTCTTCCCATGCCGACAGATAAAACGAGAACGGTTCGAGCTCCGCCGCACGCTTGCGGCGCTCCTTGAGCTCGGAGTTCACCTTGTCGGCTTCGGATTTCTCGATGTGATCGCCAGCTTTGTAATCGCTGTCGCCGGCATTCACAACCGAGACGTAGTCCACCACCCGGCCGTTCTTCACGCGACGATACGGCGACTCAATAAAGCCATAATCGTTAATGCGCGCGTAGCAGCTCAGCGAAGAAATCAGGCCGATGTTCGGACCTTCCGGCGTTTCGATTGGGCAGATACGTCCGTAGTGGGTGGGATGGACGTCGCGGACTTCGAATCCGGCGCGTTCCCGCGACAGACCGCCCGGCCCCAGAGCCGAAAGACGACGCTTATGCGTGATCTCCGACAGCGGATTGGTCTGGTCCATGAACTGCGACAGCTGCGAGGATCCGAAGAACTCGCGGATCGCGGCCATCACCGGCTTGGCATTCACCAGGTCGTGCGGCATGGCCGTCGACATTTCCTGGTACACGCTCATCTTCTCCTTGATGGCACGTTCCATGCGAACCAGGCCGATGCGGAACTGGTTTTCCAGCAGCTCGCCCACGGCGCGAACGCGGCGGTTGCCAAGATGATCGATGTCATCGACCGCTCCAATGTTTTTGCGCAGCTTCAGCAGGTACTTGATCGTGGCGTAGAAGTCTTCCGGATCAAGCGTGCGCTTGTCGAGAGAAGTGGCATCGCTGTTTTCGAATAGCTTGATGTTGAACTTCAAGCGGCCCACGCGCGAAAAGTCATACTTCCGCGGATCGAAAAACATTCCGTGGAACAGAGCCGTCGCGGTGTCGAGCGTCGGCGGATCGCCCGGACGCAGCTTGCGGTAGATCTCGATCAACGCTTCCTGTGGCGTCTTCACCGAATCGCGCTTCAACGTCTGGCTGATTACCGTACCCACGTCGTCGCGCTCGGGGAAGAACAGATTCATCTCAATCACGCCCGACTCGAGAATCTTCGAGAGCTTATCGGCAGTGAGTTCGGAGTTGGCTTCGAGCAAGACTTCGCCAGTCGTAGTATCGACGATGTCACCCGCGGCCCAGGCGCCTTCCAGGTCGCTTACATCAACCTCGATTTCGTTGATCTTTGCCTTCTGGATTTCCTTCAGAGTCGCAGCGTTCAGCTTGCGGCCGGAGTGCGCGATCTCGTCGCCAGATTTCGACTTGATGCTGTGCGCCAGCTTCATCCCGAGCAGGTTCGTCGGCTTGTCGCTTGCCGGATCCAGTGTCCAGTAAAGCTTCTTGTCACGAATGACCAGGCGATCGACCGTGTAAAACGCGCGCAGAATGTCTTCGCCGGCACGCAGGCCGAGAGCGCGCAGAAAAATCGTGCCCAGGAACTTGCGCTTGCGGTCGATGCGGACATACAGCACGTTCTTTTGGTCGTACTCGAACTCGACCCACGATCCGCGGTAAGGAATGATCTTGCCGAGGAAGTACGTGCGGTTGTTGGCGGTCTCAAAGAACACGCCCGGCGAACGGTGCAACTGGCTCACAATCACGCGTTCGGTACCATTCACGATGAATGTACCGTTATCGGTCATGAGGGGAACGTCGCCGAAGAAAACTTCCTGCTCCTTAATATCCCGGATGGAGCGGTTCCCGGTCTCTTCGTCCTTGTCGAAAATGGTCAGGCGCATGGTGACCTTGAGTGGAGCGGAATAGGTCATGCCACGCTCTTCGCACTCGGCCACGTCATACTTCAGCTGCAGACCCACAGGATCGCCGCACTTGTTGCAGAAGTCGGGCGTGTTCGCGTTGTAAGTTCCGCACTTATGGCAGAGCACGTCACCGGGATGAAAGGGATCGGTGATGACGGTGTTGCCGCAGTTCTTACAGGTGGTACGCAGGTGGTGCAAGCCTTTGAGGTGTCCGCACTTGCACTCCCAGTTGCCAATGGAGTAGTCCACGAACTCTAGCTGCGAAACGTTGCGGAAGTCGGTGATCGGAAAAACCGACTGGAACACGGACTGGAGTCCGCCGTCATCGCGCTCGCTCGGCAAGCGGTCCATCTGCAGGAAGCGCTCATAGGAACGCTTCTGGACTTCAATTAGGTTAGGAATCTGTATGGTTGCAGGAATCTTTGAAAAATCGAAACGCTTGCGGAATCCGTTTCTTTTCGCCATTCGGAATACTCCCAAAATTTTGCGCAGCGCCGGAGCTGCTCACAGCGGAACCCGGGCAGATTTACAGCAGCAGGCATCCAGCATTCACACGTGGCGAACGCTGGATAAAACGGCCATTAATGAAGACGCACGAGAGCGCCTCTAAGGACAGCATCTCCCTGAGGCGCCGTGTACAGCGCATGGCCAAATGAGTTTTGTCTTTTCCGCGCCAGTATGCCTGTTCCCGTCCCGCCGCCCGCAGGACAGTTGAAATCCGTGTCGTGCAACCCTCTTATGCCGCTTCCCTGGGTCCGAGCAAGAGGGCCGCTACCTGGATGAAGTCGGAAGCGGTGCCATTAGTGACTATAGTAGCACTTTTTCGAGAACTCCGCCAAGACCTGGAATCAAAATTGCTCTAGCCAGAATTCGTATTGAAAACAAAGTAGTTAGCGTTTGGCATTTAGTACTTGGCGAGCCGGCAAAGCTGCCAGCTGCCAACTACCAAATGCCTTGGAGCGCTAAAGAAGATCTACTTCACTTCGACAGTTGCGCCAGCCTCAGAAAACTTCTTCTTGATGTTCTCGGCTTCTTCCTTCGAGACGCCTTCCTTCACCGTCTTCGGCGCGCCGTCGACTAGGTCCTTGGCTTCTTTCAGGCCGAGGCTAGTGACTTCACGGACCGCCTTAATGACGTTGATCTTATTGGCGCCGACGTCCTTCAGAACGACCGTGAACTCGGTCTTCTCTTCCGCCGGGGCTGCCGCCGCGCCTGCACCCGCTCCGCCGCCAGCCACGACCACCGGTGCCGCCGCTGCTGCAGAAACGCCAAGGCGCTCTTCGAGCTTTTTCACGAGCTGGGCTGCATCGAGTAACGACAGCCCTACGATCTGTTCTTCTAGTTGCTGCAAGTCCGCCATTCTAGTTTCTCCACTCTTTGAGTTATCAGTCTTCTACTTTGTTATCCGGAACAAGTTTCCAGTGCGATCGCTTTCCTTGCCGCGCCAGACAAACGCCGCAGGTCAGACTCCGCAACCCTTGACCTGATAACCAAAATCACTCTCTGCGAGCCTTGTGGCCTTTGCGGTTCCAAGCTCTTGAGGGCTAGGAACAGCAAGGTGCCACACTCGCGAAGAAATCTCTTTACGCGCCTGCCGGCGCGTTGCCCGCAAACTTCTGCTTTTCTACCCCCTGGTTGATCACCACCGCGAGGTCGCGCCCAACCGCGTTCATCGCGGTCACCAGACGCTGCGCCGGAGCGTTGATCAGGAAGAGCAGCTTGGAGTAAATCTCTTCCTTCGACGGCATGGTAGCCAGCGCATCGATTTCTTTCACGGAGATGACCCGGCCTTCAACGACACCCGCCTTGAAGGTAAATTCTGGATTGTCCTTCGCGTATTTCGAAAGCGCCTTGGCGAGCGCAACCGGATCGCCTTCGGTGTAGGCAATCGAAGTAACCCCGGCAAGATCTTTCAGCGCTCCTTCGACTTTCGTGCCTTTCGCGGCGCGCTCCACCAGTGTGTTCTTCACTACCGCGTACTTCGCGCCGGAACCGCGTAGCGCCTTGCGAAGTTCGTAATCTTGCGCGACCGTGAGCTTCGTATAGGTGGTGACGATGACTGTCGAAACCTTCTGCAGGTCTTGGCTCAGCCGGTCGACCTGTTCAATTTTCCTTGCTCGAGTAACCGCCATATTCAGTCCTCAAATCTTTCCCGCGTAGGTCGGAGAATCCCCGACCAATCGAATTCTCTCTGGCCCGTGCCGGACGGGATTGTCCCGCCTTAGGCCTTCGCTGCCGTCTCGATCGGTGTCGTGTCCAGCGCGATTCCCGGTCCCATTGTGGAGCTCAGGTAGCAGCCCTTGATGTACTTGCCCTTAGCAACCGCGGGCTTTGCTTTCACCACGCTCGTGATCAGGACAGTGGCGTTTTCGACCAACTTCTCCGGCGGGAACGAAATCTTGCCCACGGGAACATGCACGAGTGCAGTCTTGTCGGTGCGGAACTCGACCTTGCCGGCCTTCACTTCTTGCACCGCCCGCGCGACATCCATGGTCACCGTACCGGTCTTCGGGTTGGGCATCAAGCCTTTTGGACCTAGCACTTTACCCAGCCGGCCAACCGATTTCATCATGTCCGGCGTCGCCACCAACGCGTCGAAATCGGTCCAGTTCTCTTTCATGATCTTCTCGACCATGTCTTCCCCGCCGACGAAATCCGCACCGGCCTGTTGTGCTTCGCGAACTTTCTCTCCGGAAGCGATCACCAAAACTTTTTTCGATTTTCCAAGACCATGTGGGAGAACTACGGTTCCGCGCACCATCTGGTCGGCGTGCTTGGGATCCACCCCCAGGCGCAGCGTGACTTCAACCGTCTCGTCGAACTTAGCGTACTTCACCCGTTGCAGCAGAGGCACGGCATCAGAAAGCACGTATGGACGCTGCTCGATCGCCTTCCTCGCCTTGTCGATATTCTTACCTGCTTTTCTCATTGCCTTTTCCTCGTCTCCCACCGCTGAGCCTTGTTCCGATCAGCCGTGGTATTTGTGACTGTTGTTGCTCGCTCTCGCTTTCAAGTTCTTTTCATCCACCCGCAGCGAGCCGCTGGCGGCGAACCCGAAGGGCTTTACCCAACTACCTCAATTCCCATGGACCTGGCCGTCCCCCGCACACTCTTGATGGCGGCATCGACCGAAGCGGCATTCAGATCGGGCATCTTCTGCTTGGCGATGTCTTCCACCTGCTTCAGCGTGACCTTGCCGACTTTGTCCTTATTCGGAGCGCCCGAGCCCTTGGCGATACCCGCAGCCCGCTTCAGCAGCACCGAAGCCGGAGGCGTCTTGGTGATGAATGTGAAGGAACGGTCGTTGTAGACCGTGATCACCACCGGAATAATCAGCCCTTCCAGTTCTTTTTGACTGGTGCGCGCGTTGAACTGCTTGCAGAATTCCATGATGTTGACCTGCGCCTGACCGAGCGCCGGACCAACCGGAGGCGCAGGGGTCGCCTTGCCTGCCGCGATCTGAAGCTTCACTGAACCCGTAACTTTTTTCGCCATTGCCTATCCTTCAATCCGTTTGCAAAATCGCGCGCCAGCGCCGCCCGCTCTACCAGCGCTAGGAAAGCTGTTTTTCTACTTGTTTGAATTCCAACTCCACCGGTGTCGAGCGTCCGAAGATTGTAACCATCACCTTCAGCGTCTCGCGGTCGTCATTGACTTCGTCCACAACCCCGGTAAAGGTCGCAAACGGCCCTTCGGTGATTCGTACTGTCTCGTTCTTCTCGAATTTGACCTTGAGCTTCGGTTTCTCTTTCGATTCGCCTGACTTGTAGACAATCTGCTGGACTTCCTCATCCGACAGCGGCGTCGGTTGCTGTCCAGTGCCGACGAATCCAGTGACTCGCGGCGTAGCCTTGACCACATGCCAGACATGGTCATCCATGTCCATTTCAACCAGCACATAGCCGGGATAGAACATGCGCTCGACGGTGTACTTCTTGCCAGCGCGCACTTCGGTCACAGATTCGGTGGGGATCAGCACCCGGCCTATCTTCTCTTCCAGGCCGAAGGCGCGCACACGCGACTCCAGCGATTCTTTCACTTTGCGTTCAAACCCGGAATAGGAGTGGATGATGTACCACTTCATGTTCGGATTGCGCGGCTTCTCAGCAACGGCAGTCGCTTCATTCGGCTGCGACGGCGTGCTTTCCGCTTGGCTGTTAGTTTTTTGTTCGTCCTGCATAAGTTGGAAACCAGAACCTTTATTTTGCAAACCTATGGAAGAGGACATCCACTCCCCTCCCGATAATCGAATCGACGACAAAGAAGTAAAGACCGAACAAGAAGACAGTAACAATGACGACCACCGTGGTCGCCTGCACCTCTTTGAGCGAGGGCGCGGTAACCTTCCGCATCTCGGTGCGTACGTCGTTGTAGAAGGCCTTGATACGCTCGGGGATGGACTTTACCTTTCCACCAAAGCTGTCGTCGTTTGCTGCGGCTGCTGTGTTCGCCATTTTCTTCGTTCCTACTGCCATCACATCACCTAGCCTTCTGCCGTGAAAAAACCTCGTCCAACTTATCTGGCAGGGGCGGAGGGATTCGAACCCCCAAGTTCGGTTTTGGAGACCGACAGTTTAACCGTTGAGCTTACGCCCCTGTCTTAATCGATCATCAGGTCACTGGTGATCGGAGATCTTTCAAGTCGCCCCGACGGCCAATGAGCCCCATGCCCGATTATTTAACTTCTTTGTGCGGCGTGTGCTTGCGGCACCGGCGGCAAAACTTCTTGATCTCCAGCCGATCCGGTGTCGTCTTGCGGTTCTTCGTTGTCGAATAGTTCCGCTCTTTGCAATCACCGCACTGCAACGTAATGATCTCTCGGGGCATACAATCAAGCTCCTAACTGCTAGCTGCTGGCTTCGAGCTCGAAACCCAAAACCAAAGCCTCAAAATCAAATCTTGTCTTTCGCACTCCGATTCATCGGGGTCGAGACTTGCCTTCGGCCGAAGACCGACGGCTTACTGAATAATCTCGGAGATCGTGCCTGCGCCCACCGTATGTCCGCCTTCGCGGATGGCAAAGCGCAAACCCTTCTCCATGGCTACCGGCGTGATCAGCTCAATCACCAGTTGCACGTTGTCCCCAGGCATCACCATTTCCGTTCCGCTCGGCAACTCAGCCACTCCCGTCACATCCGTCGTGCGCAAGTAGAACTGCGGACGGTATCCCTTGAAGAACGGCGTATGCCGCCCTCCTTCTTCCTTGGTCAGGATGTAAACCTCCGCCTTGAACTTCGTGTGCGGCGTGATCGACCCCGGCTTCGCCAGAACCATCCCTCGCTCCACATCCTCTTTCGCCGTCCCTCGCAGCAGCAACCCGGCGTTATCCCCTGCCTGCCCTTCGTCCAGCTGCTTCTTGAACATCTCCACGCCCGTCACCACCGTCTTCCGCGTCTCCCGGAAGCCTACGATTTCCACTTCCTCCCCTACCTTCACCTTCCCGCGCTCGATTCGCCCCGTCACCACCGTGCCTCGTCCAGAAATCGAGAAGATGTCTTCGATCGGCATCAGAAACGGCTTGTCCAGCTCTCGCGCCGGCTGCGGAACACTCTTATCCACCGCTTCCATCAGCGCATCTATCTGCTTTTCCCACTTCTCTTCCCCGTTCAACGCCCCCAGCGCCGACAGCCGCACCACCGGAACGTCATCCCCTGGAAACTGATACGTCTTCAGCAGCTCCCGTACCTCCAGCTCCACCAGGTCCAGCAGCTCAGGATCGTCAACCGCATCGCACTTGTTCAGCGCCACCACGATGTACGGCACTCCCACCTGCCGCGCCAGCAGCACGTGCTCTCGCGTCTGCGGCATCGGCCCGTCCGTCGCCGCCACCACCAGAATCGCCCCGTCCATCTGCGCCGCACCCGTGATCATGTTCTTGATGTAGTCCGCGTGCCCGGGACAGTCCACGTGCGCATAATGCCGGTTCGCCGTCTCGTACTCCACGTGCGCCGTCGCGATCGTGATTCCTCGCGCCTTCTCTTCCGGAGCATTGTCGATCGAGTCAAACGACCGGAACTGGATCTTCGGGTTGTGCTTCGACAGCACCTTGGTGATCGCCGCCGTCAGCGTCGTCTTCCCATGATCGATGTGTCCAATCGTCCCTACGTTTACGTGCGGCTTTGTGCGCTCAAATTTCTCTTTTGCCATAATCTCGTCTTCCTCAGTCCTTAGCTATTCGCTCTTCAGCTCTTAGCCTAAAACCT
>Ga0157378_10000633_pt1 | contig 33010 bp, 25 predicted proteins | sample M65metaG_FD_115309 | JGI IMG/M metagenome (GOLD analysis project Ga0157378, IMG submission 115309) | Miscanthus rhizosphere microbial communities from Kellogg Biological Station, Michigan, USA - M6-5 metaG | ecosystem: Host-associated > Plants > Roots > Rhizosphere > Soil | place: USA: Michigan... | reverse complement strand
GGGGAAGAGCATGATGTAGTTCGTGCCGAGGGAGTTGATGGTGTTCTCGACCGACTTGGTGGCGCCGTTGCCGATGGCCACGACGGCGATGACGCAGCCGACGCCGATGATGATGCCGAGGGCAGTGAGGAAGGAGCGCATCTTGTTGCGCGCGATGGCCCGCAGGCCGACCATCGTGATGTTGCTGATGCGCATGACTGAGCTTTTCATCGGGTTGCCTCCGCGGGCAGGGGAGCGACCGGCGCCGCAATTCCGCGAACGTCGACGCGATGCTGCTGGATCTTTTCGTCGTGCTGGATCACGCCGTCGCGCACGGTGACGACGCGTTTGGCGTGCTGGGCGATGTCGGGTTCGTGCGTGATGAGGACGACGGTTTTGCCGCTGTCGTTCAGCGATTGAAAAATACCCATGATCTCCTCGGACGTGCGCGAGTCGAGGTTGCCGGTCGGCTCGTCGGCCAGAAGCATGGCCGGATTGGTGACCAGCGCGCGGGCGATGGCCACGCGCTGCTGCTGACCGCCGGAGAGTTGCGAGGAGTGGTTGTGCTCGCGCCCTTTGAGGCCGACGCGATGCAGGGCATCCATCGCCGCTTTGTGCCGCTCCGCGCGCGACCAGCCGAGGTCTCCGTAAATGAGCGGAAGCTCGACATTCTCCGCCGCCGAGGTGCGCGACAGCAGGTTGAAGCTCTGAAAGACGAAGCCGATCTTGGCGTTGCGGATGACGGCGCGCTCATCGCGATTGAGCGTGGAGACGTCGACGCCGTCGAGGTGGTAGGTCCCGGCGGTCGGACGATCGAGACATCCGAGGATGTTCATCAGCGTCGATTTGCCGGAGCCGGACGGTCCCATGACCGCCAGGAATTCGCCCTCATCGACGAGGAGGTCGACGCCCGCGAGCGCGCGGACTTCGACCTCCCCCATCGAATAGACCTTCGTGAGTCCGTGAATCTCGATGACCTTTTTCGGCACTACCGTCCACCTCGGCCGCCGCCCGGACGCGCGCCGCCGCCCATCGGACCGCCGGCTCCCGGAGGCGCGTTGGTCTCGACCTTGGAGGTGGCGAGGCCGATGACGATGTTGTCGCCTTCCTTCAGATCTCCGGAGATGATCTGGGTGTAGTGCCCGTCGGTGATGCCGGTGCGGACCTCGACGGCTTTGAGCTTGTTGTCGGCGCCGAGGATGTAGACGGTCTGCGGACGTTTGCGCGCGGCAGGCGCGCCGCCCATCGCTCCGGCAGCGCCGGCCATGCCGCGAGCACGTCCGCCCCAGCGCGCGGCGCGCTCTTCGGGACTCATCGTGCCGGTCGGTGCTGCGCCGCCGGTTTCACCGCCTGCTTGCTGCCTGCGTTCGCGCCAGCGCTGACGCTGTTCGGGAGTCGGACCGCCCGAGGTCGTGGCGGTCTGCATGGTCTGGGTAGTCTCGGTCGTCTGCGTGGTTTCGCTGGTTTGCGTCGCCTGCGCGTTGCGGCCGGCGGAGCTCGTCGCGGGCTTCGTACCCGGGACCGCGGTGTCGGGCTTGAATCGAAGGGCGCCGTTCGGGATGCGCAGCACGTCGCGCACGCTGGCGACATCGATGGTGACGTTGGCGGTCATCTTCGGACGGAGTTTCTCGTCCGGATTCGGCACTTCGATGATGACCGGATAGGTGACGACGTTCTGGCTGACGGTTGCGTTGAGCCGGATCTGCGAGATGCGGCCGCGGAACTCCTGATCGGGATAGGAGTCGACGGTGAAGCGGGAGATCTGCCCGACGGCGATACGGCCGATGTCAGACTGATCGACGTCGGCCTGCACCTGCATCTTGGTCATGTCCTGCGCGATGGAGAAGAGCGTCGGTGCGGAAAACGACGCGGCCACGGTCTGGCCTACGTCGTACTGCCGGTCGACGACGACGCCGTCGATGGGCGAGATGATCTTCGTGTATTTCAAGCTGGTGAGCGACTGATTGAGCGCGGCGGTCGATTGCTGGACCTGCGCCTTCGCTCCTTCGTACGCCGCGCGAGACGAGTCGAGGTCGGACTGCGGCGACAGGCCCGCTTTTACGAGCCGCAGTTGCCGGTCGTAGGTGATCCGGGCATTCGCGGCTTCGACGCGCGACTTGGTGACGTCGGCCTGGCGCTGTTCGACCTGCTGCTGGAACGGCGTCGGATCGAGCTCGGCGAGGAGCTGGCCCTTGGTGACGCGGCTGTTGAAGTCGGCGTAGAGCCGGGCGATGACGCCCGACACCTGGCTGCCGATCTGTACGGTGGTGACGGCGGAAAGGGTGCCGGTGGCGGTCACGGTCATGGTGACCGTTCCGCGATCGACTTTCTCCGTCCGGTATTGCTCGTTTTTGTTGCCGCTGCCTTTGCACGCTGCCAGGGCAGCAATCGTCAGTATCGTTACAAAACGTCTCACGCTCAGGACTCCCTCCGGGCACCTTACGACCCGGTTCACCGGGCGTTGAATGGCGCGGCGAAGTGTAATGCAGCGTCCGGTGCGAAGCGCGTGCCGCGGATGGGTGCAACCGATTCGTGACGGTGGGCTTTTGGACGCGCATTGTCGGGCTGACTTCACGCGCCGCATTACGCGCGTCCCGGGGACCGTACTCGGTACGCCGCATTGCGCGCCGGAGGCGCTCCGGAGATTAGCCGGTGGCAAGCGCCGAAAGGCGCGCAGCCACCGGACCGCTGATCGCCACCCGCATCCGACCCCGGCAGGGGTCGCGGAGGATTCTCCGGCACCCCTGCCGGGGTGCGAGAAGGTGGAGGACCCGAGATCCGGTGGCTGCGCGCCTTCGGCGCTTGCCACCGGCTAATTTCCGTCACGCCTCCGGCGTGGAGACCGTCAACTCGCGTGCGAGAACTCCATCGTCAGCAATAAGGCTGACCTGCGTTATGCTCTCGCCCCCATGGCGCTTTTTTCATCGAAAGAGACAACTCCGCAGGCTCGTCCTCAGGCCCGCGGCGCGGAGCCGCAGGTCAATTTCAACGGCACATTTTTCGGTCCGAACGTGACCATCGACGGGACGGTCACCGGCTCGGAGCCGGTCCTGATCGAAGGGACGATTCACGGCAAGATCAACCTCAGCGGCGAGCTTCGCATCGGTACGAAGGCGCGCATCGAGGCCACCGTTCATGCGAAGAATGTGATCGTCGAAGGGAAGCTGACGGGCGACATCTCCGCCGATGATCGCGTCGAGCTCGTGGCCAGCTCCACGGTCGACGGGAACATCAAGGCGCCGAAGATCATCGTGGCCGAGGGCGCGCGCTTCCGCGGATCGGTCGACATGGGATCGGCGAAACCGGCGGCGAATGGGGAAACGGCCGCGAAGAAATAGTTGCTGGGTTGCTGAGTTACAGGGTTGCTGAGTAGTTACCGAGCAACTCAGCAACCAAGCAACCCAACCTCGGAGGAACACATGTCCAACACCGGTCTGCGCGCGACGCGCGACTACAAAAACTACATCGACGGCCAGTGGGTTGCGTCCTCGAGCGGCAAGACGTTCGAGAACCGGAACACGGCCGATAACGATGACCTGATCGGAACGTTTCAGGAGTCGAATGCGGATGATCTGAACGCCGCGGTCGACGCGGCGGATCGCGCCTTTCATCCGTGGCGGCTGACGCCGGCGCCGCTGCGCGCCGATTACCTCTACGCGTCGGCAACATCCTCAAGCGCGATAAGGAAAAGATCGCCTCGGAGATGACGCGCGAGATGGGGAAGGTGCTCCAGGAGACGCGCGGCGATGTGCAGGAAGCGATCGACATGGCTTTCCTGATGGCGGGCGAAGGCCGCCGCCTGCACGGCGTGACCACTCCCTCCGAGCTCCCGAACAAGTTCAACATGGCTGTGCGCATGCCCCTCGGCGTGGCCGGTCTGATCACGCCCTGGAACTTTCCGATCGCCATTCCGGCGTGGAAGGGGATGGCGGCGCTGATCTGCGGCAACACGGTGGTGATCAAGCCGGCTTCGCAGACGCCGCTGTCGGTGGTGATGCTGGCCGAGGCATTCGAAGAGGCCGGGTTGCCGAAGGGCGTTTGGAACGTGGTCACCGGCGGCGGCCGCGAAGTCGGCGAGCCGATGCTGACGCATCCGAAGGTGTCGGTGATCTCGTTCACCGGATCGACGGACGTGGGACGGCAGATCTCGATCGCCTGCGCGCCGCAGTTCAAGCATGTCCATCTCGAGATGGGCGGCAAGAACGTGATCCTGGTGATGGACGATGCGGACGTCGATCTCGCCGTCGACGGCGCGCTGTGGGGCGCTTTCGGCACGGCCGGGCAGCGCTGCACGGCGGCGTCACGGATCGTGGCGCATCGGAAGATTTACGACCAGTTCGTCGAGAAGCTTTCGGCGCGGGCGAAGGCGCTGCGCGTCGGCAACGGGCTCGATGCGAATGTGGACATGGGGCCGAACATCTCGGCATCGCAGATCGAGACGATCGCAAGCTACGTGAAGATCGGCAAGGACGAAGGCGCCACCGTCACCGCCGGCGGGGCAACGCTGACCGACGGCAGCTACGGGAAGGGTCACTTCCACCAGCCGACGGTTTTCGCGAACGTGACGCCGGATATGCGTATCGCCCAGGAGGAGATCTTCGGACCGGTGACAGCAGTGATGCGCTGCGATTCGCTGGAGGAAGCGATCAACATCGGCAACGGCGTGAAGTACGGCCTGTCGTCATCGATCTACACGCGCGACATCAACAAGGCTTTCACGGCCATGCGCGACATGTACACCGGCATCTTCTACGTGAACGCGCCGACGATCGGTGCCGAGGTGCATCTGCCGTTCGGCGGTACGAAGCAGACGGGGAACGGGCATCGTGAAGCCGGCATCGCCGGGATCGACGTGTTCAGCGAGTGGAAGTCGATTTACGTCGATTACTCGGGGGCATTGCAGCGCGCGCAGATCGATACGGAAGAGGTGTAGAGCAGGTGTCCTCACCTGCTCCCGCCGGCGTCTCGCCCGGCGGGAAGTGCTTGCGCAAGTCGTGTTACTTGCACGGAAACCACCGCCGGGCGAGGACGCCCGTCGGGAGCAGGCAGGGATGCCTGCTCTACGCGTTAAACTCCGCGGCGATGAAAACGCTTGCTGGATTCGCATTGCTGCTCGTCGCCTCCTCCGCAATCGCGCAATCGACCGCCGACACCATCATCGCGCGCGAGCTGCAGACCTCACGCTCGTACGAAACCCTGAGCCATCTCACCGATGACATCGGTGCGCGTCTCACCGGATCGAAGGGCGCGGCGCTGGCGGTGAAGTGGACCACGCAGCAGTTTCGCGAATGGGGCATTCCGGTTTCGAACGAGCCGGTGAAGGTGCCGCATTGGGTGCGGGGGCGCGAAGAGGCGCGGCTGGTGTCGCCGGCGAATCAGAACATCGTGCTGACGGCGATCGGCGGCAGCGTGGCCACGCCGCCGGCGGGCATCACCGCGGACGTCATCGAAGTCGATTCGTTCGATGAGTTGAAGACGCTGGGGGCGGCGAAGCTGCGCGGCAAGATCGTCTTCTACAACAATCCGATGGACATGGATCTCGTGCGCACGCATCGCGCGTTCGAGGCCTATCGCATCGCCGTGGCCTTCCGCGGCGCCGGCGCCAGCAGGGCGGCGGAGTATGGAGCGAAGGCGGTCGTGATCCGTTCTGTCGGATCGGCGTCGCTGCGCACGCCGCACACGGGCGCGCTGCGTTACGACCCGAAGCAGCCGAAGATCCCGGCGGCGGCGATGACGGCGGAAGACGCGATGCTGGTTCATCGGCTCCTGGCGCGCGGCAAACGGGTGCGGATGCACATGCTGCTGACGCCGAAGACGCTGCCAGACGTCCAGTCGGCCAACGTCATCGCCGAGATCCGCGGGAGCGAGAAGCCGGAGGAGATCGTCCTCATCGGCGCGCATCTCGATTCATGGGACCTGGCCACCGGCGCCATCGACGACGGCTCGGGCGTGGCCATGGTGATGGAGACGATGCGGCTGCTGAAGGAGATGAACCTTCGCCCGCGCCGCACCATCCGCGCGGTGCTCTTCATGAACGAGGAGAATGGTTCCCGCGGCGGTCTGCAATACGCGAAGGATCACGGGAAGGAGAAGCACGTTGCCGCGATCGAGACCGACGCCGGCGGCGCTGCGCCGACCGGTTTCACCACCACGCTGAAGGGCGATGCACTGGCCGCTCTGGAAGCGCGCACAAAGCCGCTGGCAGCGGTGTCGTCGAATCGCTTCGAAGTGGCCGATGAGGCGGGAGCGGATATCGATCCGCTGACGCAGAAGGGCGTGCCGAGCTTCGGACTGGTGCCGGAACCGTTGCACTACTTCGATTACCACCACACCAACGCCGACACGCTGGACAAAGTCGATCCGAAGGAACTGGCGCAGGACACGGCCGCGATCGCGGCGCTGGCGTGGATCCTGGCGGAGTAGTTCACAGGCCCTCCCATCACCAGCACAGACAAGAGTGTCTGTGCCACATCGGTCCTGCTTCTTGCGCATCTCCGCCTTGTGGCAGGATCAATGTGGCACAGACACTCTTGTCTGTGCTTTGGCAAGATTCCGTGGCTGAAACTCGTGAGCAGGGATTCCGAAATGCGAAACGACATCCTAGGCGGCGCGACGACCTTCGTCGCCATGGCGTACATCATCGTCGTCAATCCGGCCATTCTGAAGGCGGCGGGGCTTCCGGTCGGAGCGAGCACTGTGGCCACCATCGTCGTCGCGGCGGTGGGCTCGATCCTGATGGGCCTCTATGCGAAGCGGCCGATCGCGGTGGCTCCGTACATGGGCGAGAACGCCTTCATCGCCTACGGGCTGGCGGCGCTTGGGATCACCTGGCAGCAACGGCTCGGATCGGTGTTCGTCAGCGGCGTGGTGTTTCTTCTCATTACTCTGATCGGTCTGCGCAGTTGGCTGGCGGAATCGATTTCACAGAGCTTGAAGTACAGCTTCGCCGCCGGTATCGGTCTCTTTCTGGCGTTCATCGGACTGACGGAGACCGGCATCGTCGAGAGCGGGACGGGCGTACCGGTGAAGATCGGCAATCTGCATAGTCCGCAGGTGCTCCTGGCCATCGGTGGGTTCATCGTGATGATGGCGCTGATGCGGCTTCGCGTGCGCGGCGCGATCCTCATCGGCATCGTCGTCATCGCCATCATCGGCATTCTCCTCGGGTTCGGACACGCACCGCAGGCTCTCTTCGCCATGCCGTTTCGCGGCGACTACAGCCTCGCGCCGATCGCCTTACAGCTCGATGTCCGCGGCGTCCTGCGGCTGTCGTTTCTGCCGATTCTGCTGACGCTGGTGCTCATGAGCTTTCTCGATACGCTCGGAACGCTGGTCGGCGTCGGCGCGACGGGCGGGATGCTCGATGCGAAAGGGAACTTTCCGGAGATCGAGAAGCCGATGACGGTCGATGCCATCTCCTGCTGCCTCAGCGGTCTCCTCGGCACGTCCACCAGCGGCGCGTACATCGAATCGGCGGTCGGCATTCGCGAGGGAGCGAAGACGGGGATTGCCGCAATCACCACCGGTCTTCTTTTTGCGCTGTCGCTCTTCTTCATCCCGCTCGTCGAGCCGTTGCAGCAGTTGCGTTTCGCCTACGGTCCGGCGCTCATCGCCGTCGGCGCGCTGATGCTCGACGCGGTGCGGAAGATCGATTTCGACGATCTCACCGAGCTCGTGCCGGCCTTTGCCACGATCGCGATGATGGTCTTCACCTACAACATCGCCAACGGCCTGACCGCGGGACTGGTGCTCTATCCGCTGATGAAGTTGCTGGCCGGCAAGCCGCGCGAGATCAGCGGGGGCTCGCTGGTTCTTGCCGCGTCATGCATCGTCTACTACGTCTTCGGGCTGCCGCACTGACGGGCACAAAAAAGCCCCGGCCGAAGCCGGGGCTTTCGTACTGAACGATGTAGCGGGTAACTAGAAGCGCATACCGATCGCGTAGAGGTACGTGCGCGGGAGCTGGTAGTTGCCGTTCTGCGAGAACGTGGTGGCCGTGCCGACAGCCTGGCCGAACGTCGTGGCGAACTGGTAGTGCGCGCCCATTGCCGTGCAGGTGGCAGCCGAAGCGCCGGTCGGGCACTGAATCGGAGTCTCCGTGAACGGGTTGAACGCCTTCAGGCCCGAATTCGCGGTCTGGTTCGTGCGAACGGTCGTGCTGCCGCCAACGATGGCGATCTTGTTGAAGGCGTTGCGGACTTCTGCCTTCGCGAAGAACGCAAAGTTGTGAATCGGAAGCTCGTAGTTGAGCGCGACGTCGGTGTTGGTGATGCCGTCCCAACGGAAGGCGCCGCGGTCGCCGAAGAAATAGGTGACCGTGGACGGTCCGACCTGATTGGCGGAGATTGCCGCGTACTGGTGGTTCGGATCGCGCGGCGTGCCGTCGGGATAGATGTTGGAGCTTCCCGCCGGACAGAGGGCGACGCTGGCGTTGTTGAGAACGTTGCCGGCCAGCGGAGTCGCTCCGCCGGAGCAGAGCATCTGGGACGTCATCGTGATCGTTCCGGATGCCGAGAACGGGCTGCCCGAGTCATAGCGCTCGATGAGGCCGAAGTTGAAGTGTCCGATCCTCGTGCCGAGGTCGTAGGTGAGCCAGGCACGAACCTTGTGGCGCTGATCGGCCTGAAGATATCCGACCGGAGCGTTCTGCTTGAAGTTCTGGAACTCCTTGAAGGCGACGCTGCTGCCGGCGAAGGTCACAGGACCCGAACCGCTCGTCTCACCTTCGACATTGCCGGTGAGCTTCGAGTAGGTGTAGTTGCCACCGACGTTGAAGCCGGCCGGGAGCTGATACTGACCCTGGAACTGCGCGCCCCAGTACTTGCGCTCCGGAACGTCAGAGTTGCCGATGATGTTGAGGTTTGCCTGCGCGCCGGTTGCCGGGTTGACGACCGTGCTTCCGGCAACGTCGAAGGTCGCGTAGAAGTCGCGCCAGTCGCGGTTGATGTAGTCGGCGCGGATGTAGCCCTTGCCGATCTGTGTTCCGGCACCGACCGTGATTTCGCGCATGTTGGGCGACTTGATGCCCTGATTCTGCAGGAAGGTGTTGAAGCCGGGGATGCTGGTCGACAGCGGCGTGCGGTTGGTGAAGCCGTTGGCGAGGAACCACGCGAATGCCTGCTGCAGGGCAACGCGGGTGTCCTGAAGCGGCGCCGCCGGTCCGCCGTAGCTGAACTGATAGGTGGCCGGGTTGCCAGCGGCAGAGCCGCCGCCGGAAACGGTCTCAGCGAGACGGCCGACATACACACCATCGTTGGCGTCGAGGCGCAGGCGGCCGTTGCCCATGACGTCAAAGATGACGCCGAGGCGCGGGCTGACGGCGCTGTCCTTGGAGATCCCATGGCCGGCGCTGTCGACGGCGTCGTTCTTGTCGTAGCGAGCGCCGAGGTTGAAGGTGAGGTGCTGATTGAGGTCCCACTTGTCGTTGACGAACAGCGAGGTGGTCTTCAGGTTCGAGCCGAGCGACGCCAGCGCGACCGGGAACCACACGAAGCGGTCGGTCGGTCCGAGCGTGATCTGCACGGTGCCGTCGGGCAGCTGCTTCGGCGCGCTGGAGCGCACGTCGAAACGGAAGTCGGTCGGCGACTGATAGTTGTTCGAAAGCCGCTGTTCGGCCCAGTCGTCGTAGCCGGCAACCACGTTGTGGGTGCCCATCGACTTGGTGCCGAGGAAGTAACGGCCCTTGACTTCCCATTCCTTGTTGTTGCGCAGCTCATCGCCGCAGCTTCCGCAGAAGTACGGAGCATTGGCGGTGACGCCGGTGACGACCTGGTCGAGAACCGGGCTGCCTTCCGCGAGATACGCCGCGGTGGGGTTGGCCTGATGGGCCGGGGTGTTGCCGCCGAAGCCGACGAATGCGAAGTACTTCTTCGCCCAGTCGCCTTCGATCAGGAGGTTGTTGGTGATGACGCCGTTGTAGTGCAGAGTCTTGAAGTTGTTCGGGTTCTCGACGCCGCCCGTGTTGATCGAGCGAAGGTCGAGGCAGCCGATCTGGCAGTTCTTATCACCCTTTTGGTTGTTGGTGAGCCAGGAACCCACGACCGAGTGCTTCTGGGTAAGGTTCGCCGTCACCTTGTACTCCTGGCGCGGCGAGTTGGTCGAGACGGTGTAGGCGCCGATGGCCGGATTGGGGAGCGTGGAGACCGCAGACAGCGTGCGCGCCGCTGAAACCTTGGACTGACGGCCTGCGACGAAGAACCACAGACGATCGCGGATGATGCGGCCGCCGAGGGTCTCTTCATAGGTGTTGTTGGTATGGTCGACGGGGTCGGCCTGCGTATCGAAGCTCTTGGCAGTCCATTTCGGATTGTCGAGGGTGTCGCGCACCGAGCCGCTGAAGTCGTTGCCGCCCGACTTGGTGATGGCGGAGACGATGCCACCGGTGAAGCGGCCGAACTCGGCGGAGATGCCGCCGGTGAGGACGGTGGTCTCCTGGATGGCGTCCTCGATGTACAGGGCATGTGTCTGGCCGCGCAGGTTTTCATTTACCACAGCGCCGTTGACGAGATAAAGGTTGTCATACGACATGGCGCCGGAGATGGTGGGGCCGTTGACGCCGGCGGTGACGCCGGGAGTGAGGTTGGCCTGAGCAGTCGGGGTACGAGCCATCGGCAGGCGGTTGACCGTCTCCTGCTTGTAGTTCGTCTGAACCTGCGGCGTTTCCATCACCGAGACCTGATTGGCCGTGACGGTGATGGCCTCGCTGACGGCCGACATCTTCATGTCGGCATCGAGACGGGTGGTCTCGACGAGGCTTACGGTCGCGTTCTTGACGACATCCGTCAGGCCGGACAGTGAGAACGTGACCTTGTACGCACCTGGCGGAATGGCTGGGAAACTGTAGTCTCCCTGCTCATTCGTAACCGTGGTGCGCGTTCCCTGCAGTGCCTGCGACGCGATGGTCACCGTCACTCCGGGGAGGTTGGCTCCTGCCTGCGTGACCGTTCCGGTCAGCGCCCCGGTGGTGCCCTGCGCGAATGCGCCGGCTGCGACCAGGATCAGCAGGAAGAAACAGATCGTAAATCGTTGTAGCTTCATCTCGTTCCTCCTCGATTCTCCTCGTTAAGATTTACCGTGGACTGTGCCCGCTGGACTGCACACGGCGAACCGATTTATGCAAAGAGATGCTTGGAGTATAAATCGTTCCTTGATAAAGACTTAACATTGATGCCGTGGATATTTCGCAAGTTGCGAAATCCAAGCTTTTGAACGGCCGCTTCGGTTCTCCGCATCGGGCCGCTTTCCAGCCCATTTGAAGGGGGTTTTCCGAGGCAAAAAAAAGCCCCGGCCGAAGCCGGGGCTCTCGTCAAAAACGATGGGGCGGATGACTAGAAACGCATGCCGACGGCGTAGAGATACGTGCGCGGAAGCTGGAAGCTGCCGTTCTGCGAGAACGTCGTTGCCGTGCCGCTGGAAGTGCCGAACGGCACGCCGGCGGCGGTTCCGAGGAAGTAGTTGGTCGTCGGTTTGCCGGCCGAGTCCTTCGGGCAAGCCGAAACGGTTGCCGCGGTGCACTGCACCGGCGTCTGGGTGAACGGATTGAACGCCGCGAGGTTCGCCGACGAGTTCTGGTTCGTCAGAACCGTGGTGACGACGCCGACCGTCGCCTTGTGGTTGAACGCGTTGCGGACCTCAGCCTTCGCGAAGAACGCGAAGTTGTGGATCGGCAGCTCGTAGTTCAGCGCCAGGTCGGTTGCGACGATCGCATCGGTCGTGAACTGGCCGCGCTTGCTGAAGAAGTAGGTGACGGCCGTCGGGATGTTGGCGTAGTCGTGCGTCGAAACGCGCGGCGTGCCGTCGGGATAGGTCGTGGCGGTGAGGCCGGCGACGCTGTTGATCGTGATCGACGCGGCCGCCGAGTACGGCGAACCGGAGTCGTAACGCTCGATCAGTCCGAGGTTGAAATGACCGACGCGCGTACCGAGGTCGTACGTCAGCCATCCACGAACTTTGTGACGCTGGTCGGCGGCCAGGTAGCCGGTCGGAGCGTTCTGCTTGAAGTTCTGGAACTCCTTGTACGCCACGCTCGAGCTGGAGAAGGTCACCGGGCCGCTGCCGCTGGTCTCGCCTTCGACGTTGCCGGTGAGCTTCGAATAGGTGTAGTTACCGCCGGCGCCGAAGCCGGCCGGAAGCTGGTACTGACCCTGGAACTGCATGCCCCAGTACTTGCGCTCCGGGACATCCGAGTTGCCGATGATGTTGAGATCCGCCAGCGCGCCGGTGAGCGGGTTTCCGACCACGCTGCCGAGCGCCAGGCTGGTGAAGTTGGCGTAGAAGTCGCGCCAGTCGCGGTTGATGTAGTCGGCGCGGATGTAGCCCTTGCCGATCTGCGTGCCCGCGCCAACGGTGAATTCGCGCATGTTCGGCGACTTGATGCCGTTGGGATCGAGCTTGGCATTGAGGCCGGGGATGGATGAGGCAAGCACCGTACGGTTGATGCCGCCATTGGCCAGGAACCAGGTGAAGGCCTGCTGCAGTGCATCGCGCGAATCGAGCAGACCGGTGCTCGGTCCGCCGTACACGAAGACGTACTGCGCGGGGTTACCGGCTGCGGAACCCTGTCCGGCGACGGTCTCGGCGAGACGGCCGCTGTAGACGCCGTAGTTGGCGTCGAGGCGCAGGCGTCCATTGCCGAAGACGTCGTAGATGGCGCCGACGCGCGGGCTGACCAGGCTGTCCTTCGAAACGCCGTGACCGGCGCTGTCGACGGCGTCGTTCTTGTCGTAACGGGCGCCGAGGTTGAGGGTCAGGTGCTGATTCAGGTCCCACTTGTCGTTGAAGAAGATCGAGGTCGTCTTCAGGTTCGAGCCGAGCGAGGCAAAGGCGACCGGGAAGTAGTTGAAGCGATCGACGTTCGAGGTGAGCGCGATCTTGATCGTGCCGTCCGGCTGCTGCACCGGAGCGACGCCGCGGACGTCATAGCGGTAGTTCGTGGTGGACTGATAGTTGTTCGAGAGCCGCTGCTCGGCCCAGTCGTCGTAGCCGGCGACCATGTTGTGGGTGCCCATCGACTTGGTGCCGAGGAAGTAACGGCCTTTGACTTCCCACTCCTTGTTGTTGCGGAGCTCGGGACCGCAGCTGCCGCAGAACAACGGAGCGTTGCCGGTGCCGCCCTGACCCGACACGGCGTCGCGCAGGGTGGTGCCGCGCGAGAGGCCGGCGGCGTCGGTGGGGAACGGGGGCTCAAATCCGCCGAAGCCGACGAACGCGAAGTACTTCTTCGCCCAGTCGCCTTCGACGAGGAGGTTGTTGGTGATGACGCCGTTGTAGTGCAGGGTCTTGAAGTTGTTCGGGTTCTCGACGCCGTTGGTGTTGAGCGTGCGCAGATCGATGCACGTACCCTGGCAGTTCTTGTCTGCTTTGACGTCGTTGTTGAGATACGACCCGACGACGGAGTGCTTCTGCGTCAGGTTCGCGGTGAGTTTGTACTCCTGGCGGGGATTGCTCGTGGCCACGATGTATGAACCGAGCGTCTGGTTCGGCAGCGTGGTGCCGGGAAGCGCCGAGAGCGAACGGTTGGCCGTGGTCTTGGCCTGACGGCCGGCCACGAAGAACCAGATGCGGTCGCGGATGATGCGGCCGCCGAGGGTTTCTTCGTAGGTGTTGTTGGTGTGGTCGACCGGAGTGGGCTGCGTCGAGAAGCTCTTGGCAGTCCATTTCGGATTGTCGAGGGTGTCGCGCACCGAGCCGCTGAAGTCGTTGCCGCCCGACTTGGTGATGGCGGAGACGACGCCGCCGGTGAAGCGGCCGAATTCGGCGGAGATGCCGCCGGTGAGGACGGTAGTCTCCTGGATGGCGTCCTCGATGTAGAGGGCGTGCGGCTGGCCGCGGAGGTTTTCATTTACCACAGCGCCGTTGACGAGATAGAGGTTGTCATACGACATGGCGCCGGAGATGGTGTTGCCGTTGACGCCGGCGGTGACGCCGGGCGAGAGGGCGGCCTGCGCGACCGGATTACGCGCCATCGGCAGGCGGTTGACCGTCTCCTGCTTGTAGTTCGTCTGAACCTGCGGGGTTTCCATCACGGAGACCTGGTTGGCCGTGACGGTGATGGCCTCGCTGACGGCCGACATCTTCATGTCGGCATCGAGACGGGTGGTCTCGACGAGGTTGACGGTCGCGTTCTTGACGACGTCCGTCAGGCCGGACAGCGAGAACGTGACTTTGTACGGGCCCGGCGGAATGGCCGAGAAACTGTAGTCTCCCTGCTCATTCGTGACCGTGGTACGCGTTCCCTGGAGTTTCGGCGACGCGATGGTCACCGTGACGCCGGGGAGATTGGATCCTGCCTGCGAGACCGTTCCGGTCAACGCACCAGTCGTGCCCTGCGCGAATGCGCCGGCGGCGACCAGGAGTAGCAGGAAGAAACAGATGGTAAATCGTTGCATCTTCATCATTCCTCCTCGATTCCCTCGAAAAAATACGGTTGGACTGCCTCGATCACTGGATTGCGCAATGAGGATCGCCCGCACGGAGTCCGGCTTCAGGCGGACGCGGGGATCCCCACTGTGTTCGTTAACTGTCGTTTTGGACCTGGTAAGCAAGCGGTTGGACTGCCGCCGGCGAACCGACTACCCGGGGAAAGGCGCATCGTACGCGCCGAGTTCGGGCGTTGCAAGCAACACCTTGTGAAACAGTGCTACCGCGTCATCTGCCGGTATCTGATCCGATGCGGCTGGTCGGCCTCGGCGCCAAGCCGCTTGTGCTTGTCTTCCTCGTATTCGCTGTAGTTGCCGTCGAACCAGACCACGCGGCTGTCCCCCTCGAAGGCGAGGATGTGCGTGGCCACGCGATCGAGGAACCAGCGGTCGTGCGAGATGACGATGGCGCAGCCGGCGAAGTTTTCGAGCGCTTCCTCGAGCGCGCGCATGGTGTTGACGTCGAGATCGTTCGTCGGCTCGTCGAGCAGCAGCACGTTCGCGCCCTCTTTCAACATCTTGGCGAGATGCACGCGGTTGCGCTCTCCGCCGGAGAGCACGCCGACTTTCTTCTGCTGATCGGAGCCGGAGAAGTTGAAGCGGGCCACGTACGCGCGTGCGTTCATCTCGCGTGCACCGAGCAGCACCAGCTCCGTGCCGCCGGTGATCTCATCGAAGATCGATTTGTCGGGATCGAGCGTCCGGTTCTGATCGATGTAACCGAGCTTCACCGTCTCGCCGACGCGGATCGTGCCGGCGTCGGGAGGCTCCTGACCGAGGATCATCCGGAAGAGCGTGGTCTTGCCGGCGCCGTTCGGACCGATGATTCCGATGATGCCGCCGGCCGGCAGCTTGAACTCCATCTCGTCGATGAGCAGCGTGTCGCCGAACGCCTTTCGAACATGATCCGCTTCGATGACGATGTTGCCGAGGCGCGGACCGGGCGGGATGTAGATCTCCAGATCCTGCACCTTCTCCTGCGTCTGCTGGCTGAGGAGATCCTCGTACGAGGTGATGCGCGCCTTCCCTTTGGCGTGGCGGCCCTTCGGCGACATGCGGATCCATTCGAGCTCGCGCTCGAGCGTTTTCTGGCGCTGCGATTCCGCCTTCTCTTCCTGTTTGAGCCGCGTCTGTTTCTGTTCCAGCCAGGAGGAGTAGTTGCCTTTGAACGGAATGCCCGCGCCGCGATCGAGCTCGAGGATCCAGCCGGCCACGTTATCGAGGAAGTAGCGATCGTGCGTGACGGCGATGACGGTGCCGGGATATTGCTGCAGATGTTTCTCCAGCCACTCCACCGACTCGGCATCGAGATGGTTGGTCGGCTCGTCGAGCAGAAGGATGTCCGGCGCCTGCAGCAGCAAACGGCACAACGCCACGCGGCGTTTCTCGCCGCCGGAGAGGATGCCGCAGAGCGTGTCGCCGGGCGGGCAGCGCAGCGCGTCCATGGCCATCTCCAGCTTGGAGTCGAGGTCCCAGGCGCCGGCGGCGTCGAGCTTGTCCTGCACCTTGCCCTGGCGCTCCATCAGCTTGTCCATGTCAGCGTCGGCATCGCCGAAGGCGTTGTTGATCTCGTCGAACTCTTTGAGCAGATCGATGACGGGCTGCACGCCCTGCTCGACGATCTCGCGAACGGTCTTCGCCGGATCGAGCTGCGGCTCCTGTTCGAGGAAGCCGACAGTGTGGCCGGGAGAGATGACCGTCTCGCCGAGGAAGTCGCGGTCCGTGCCCGCCAGGATGCGCAGCAGCGACGATTTGCCGGAGCCGTTCAGTCCGATGACGCCGATCTTCGCGCCATAGAAATAGGAGAGGTAGATGTCTTTGAGGACCTGCTTCTTGCCGTGAAACTTCGACACTCCGACCATCGAGTAGATGATCTTGTTTGGTTCGGTATTGGTGGCCATAGGGGCGCGGATTGTAGCTTGCTAAGGAGTTAGCACCACAAAGACACAAAGGGCACAAAGAGATCCCTGTCCTTTGTGCCCTTTGTGTCTTTGTGGTGAAAGGCCTTTATCCGGCTGCTCGCGCGACCGCTTCATCTTCGAACGACACCACGACCAGCGTCTGGTCATCCTCGGGCGGCCGGTTCCGCGTGAACTTGCGGATCGAGTTGAGCAGCGATTTCTTGATGTCCTCGGCGTCCATGTGGCCGCAGGCGAGGATGGTCTTCTCGAAGCGCTCGAAGCCGAACGGATCGCCGTCGTCGTCGATTGCTTCGATCAGGCCGTCGCTATAGAGAATGAGGCGATCGCCGTCTTCGAAGTCGACGCTGTGCTCCATGAACGGCTCGCGGCGCCGCACACCGAGCGGGAAGCCCCATGACGAAAGAGGCTCGAGACACTTGGTGCGCGCGCGGTAGACGTACGGATCGAGGTGACCGGCCGAGGAAAAGCGCAGCGTCTGCGTAGCCGGGTCGAGCAGGCCGAAGAAGAACGTCATCATCATCCGCTTCGGTGCGGTGCGCATGACGATGTCGTTCAACACGTTCATCACCGCGCGCGGTCCGGGGTCGTAGCCCACCTGCACCAGCAGCGCGGCCTTGGCCATGGCCATGACGATGCCGCTGGTCAGGCCGTGGCCGGAGACGTCGCCGAAGGCGATGCCGACTTCGCCCGAGGGCATGGTCAGGAAGTCGAAGTAATCGCCGCCGATCTCGGTGGCGGCGCGATAGTGCGACGCGAACGATGCGCCGGGGAGATCGGGGGCATCGACCGGCAGCAGCGCCGCCTGGATGCGATTGGCCGCATCGATCTCCGCCTTCACCCGCTCGCGCTCGACGATGCGCTTCACGTGCGGCGCGAGGTCTTCATAGGTGTAGACCACCTCGCGCTTCGTCATCATCGCTGCGATTCCGAAGACGAGAAGGGCGGCCAGTGGAAGCGCGGTGGCGACCAAGAGCTGCTGGAGAAGGTGACCTTTTGACACCGACATCAGCGGCAGAACCATCGACAGCAGCGTGCCGCCGAATAGCGCGACCGAGGTCGAGAGCAAATCGAAGCCGCGCAACATCATCACGATCGAAGCGATCGCGCCGAAACCGAAAAGCATCCCCGGGAGCAGCGGATCGATCGGAATGTTGCAGACGCCGCCAATCACACCGAAGGCGATGGCGGCGATCATCCCGATCCAGAGCACGCGATGCCGGTTGGACCAGGACATGAAAAACAGCGCGGTGATAGGAAAGATCACCGCGTCGAAGGCCGCGAAGAGAATGAGAAGAACCGGCCCGCCGAGCTCCACGACCACGGCGGTGCCGATGCCCGTGGAGGGATGAGCGAGGTGGAGCGCGAGCGGAATCGCGCCGATCAGGAAAGCGGCGGCGGCGATGGCCGGCGCGAAGAGAACGCCGTTGAACACCGAGCGCCCGACGGTGGCGTTGAGCGGATCGCGGCGAAGGATGGCGTCGAACGACGCCAGCCACTCGCCCCACCGCTCGCGCGTGTAGCTCTCGCCGACCGACCAGGCGAAGAAGACCACCACCGCCAGCGGCACGTCGTAGAGCAGGAACTTGAAGGCCATCTGCGTCGCGGTCGTCGTCTGGGCGTCCAAACTGCCCATCGAGTTCCCTTCGGTGCCGGAGGGCCCCATCATCACGTCGATGACCACCGAGATGAGAAGCGTGAGCGCGAAGAGAATCGAGCCGGTGCCGACGCCGACTTCGCCGGCGTGGTACTTGCGCAGGAAGATGACCAGCAGGATCAGCAGCAGCGCGTAGTTCGCGGCGAAGCGGACGAGGATGTTGGCCACGCCGCTGCCGGTGTCGTCGCTGCGGAACTGGCTGCCGTCGGCGTACTCCTCGTTGAGCAGCCATCCCGTGAACCGGTCGCCGGCGAAATAGATGTTCAAGTACGGCACGACGTTGCCGATGGGGAAGCTGGTTTTGACGCGGTAGCGAAGGACCCAGTCGGTGCGTGAGCGCAGCACGGTCGGACGGGCATCTTCGAACTGCGGCGATGGCGCACCGGGGAAATTGCGCGAATGAACGAAGGCGTCGGCCAGCGGCCGCACTTGCGCTTCGGTGAGCCGCGCTCCGGTCTCCTCGGCGCGACGCTGCCGCCGCGCCATCAGGATGGCTCCCGTTCGATGATCGACGACGACGTATCCGTATGGGATGGTTTTTTCGAGCCCGCGGCGGTAGTAAACGCGCTTGTAACCACCGAGGCGCGGGCCGAGCACGGGATCGTCATTGGCGCGGCGGCGAAGGTCGGGTTTGGGCTCGAGCTCTTTGTTGAGCAACGGCGAATCCATCCACGACAGCACCGTCCACGCGCTGTCGACCGGGATGCCGATCTGGCGCGCCTGCGCGTCGGCGATCGGCACGGCATCGGCGCGCGTGAGGCGGATGTTCTGCGGCTGCGCGTCGTTGAAGCGCGGAATCAGAATCACGAGCACGACGATGCCGGCTACGCACGCCAGATAAGGGAGAAATTTCTTCATGATGGATGGTCGGTCCGCATGATACCCGTGCTCGATTGATTACGATCCAGCGCGCGGCGAGTTTCGAGGGTTACACTTTGCGAAATGCCTGAAGCGATCGATACGCCGGCGGCGCAGCGCGCTGCGCGATACGCGCTGACGATCCTCACGCTCATCAATCTGTTCAATTACCTCGACCGCTGGGTCGTGGCCGCGGTGGTCGAGTCGATCAAGAAATCGGAACTGCATCTTTCCGACACCCAGCTCGGTCTCATCGGCACCGGCTTCATCGTCGTCTATACATTGACGTCGCCACTGTTCGGCGCGTTAGGCGATCGCAAGAAGCGTCCGCCGCTGATCGCCCTCGGCGTTGCCGTCTGGAGCGTGGCCACGTCGCTGGGCGGTTTCGCGCGCGGCTTCGCGTCGCTGTTCATCGCGCGGTCGACGGTGGGCGTCGGCGAGGCGGCTTACGGAACGATCGCACCGGCATTGCTGGCCGATTCCTTTCCGATCGAGCGCCGCGGTCGCGTGCTGTCCGTTTTCTTCGCCGCCATTCCGATCGGCTCCGCCGCCGGCTACATCCTCGGCGGTCTGGTCGATCAGCACTACGGCTGGCGCGCCGCGTTCTGGATCGCCGGCGCGCCGGGATTGCTGCTGGCGCTGCTCGTTCTGGTGGTCAAGGATCCTCCGCGCGGACTGCACGACGCCGCCATCGAATCGATCGCCCCGAAGCATTGGACCGATGCCTATCGCGATCTTTTCCGCAATCGCGCCTTCATCCTCACCGCCCTCGGATACGGCGCGTACACGTTCGCCCTCGGCGGACTGGGATTCTGGATGCCGGCGTTCCTGGAACGCGTGCGGGGGATGTCGCGCAGCGACGCAACGACGACGTTTGGTGAGATTGCGCTCGTGACCGGATTCGTCGGCACCTTTGCCGGCGGCTGGCTCGGCGACTTTTTCCTCAAGCGTTCGAAACAGTCGTACCTGTGGGTCTCGGGCATCGCCACGCTGATCGCGGCGCCGTTGACCTACCTCGCCGTTTCGAATCCGAACAAAGCCGTCTACCTGCCCGCGATTGCAATCGCCGAGGTGTTCATCTTCATGTGCACGGGGCCGGTTAACTCCGCGATCATTAATGTGGTGAAGCCGGCGGAGCGGGCGACGGCTGTCGGGTTGTCCGTGCTGGTGATGCATCTCGTCGGCGACATCCCGTCGCCGCCATTGATCGGGATCGTTTCCGATCACTCATCGCTGGAGCGCGCCTTCATGCTGGTGCCGATCTCGATCGTGATCGCCGGCTTGATCTGGATGTACGCGGCGTGGCAGGGACGTTGACTTGCGGCGCTTCGTCACCCCGTTCCTGCGGCTGATCGCGAACATCTTCTTCCGGCGCATCGAGATCATCGGATGGGAGAAAGTTCCAGCGGGTCCGGTGATCTTCGCAGTCAATCATCCGAACGGATTGATCGATCCTCTTTTCCTGCTCTGCTTCACGCCGCGGCCGGTTTCGTTCCTGGCGAAGGCGCCGCTTTTCCGGATGCCGGTGATCGGCTGGTTCACGCGCGGCCTCGATTCGATTCCGGTCTATCGCACGCAGGACAACTATGCGACGTCGCAGAATCGGGAGACCTTCGCCGCGGCGCGCGCGCTGCTGGTGCGCGGCGGAGCCATCGCCATTTTCCCCGAGGGGACGACGCATAGTGAGCCGCGCCTGAAGGAGCTGAAGACCGGCGCCGCGCGGATCGCCCTCGGGTGTGGCGCCGCGGAGTGCCCGGACATCGTCATCGTCCCGACCGCGATTTTCTATACGGCCAAGCAGAGCTTCCGCAGCAACGCGCTGCTCTATTTCGGCGACGGCATCGCGGTGGCGCCCGTTCCGGTCGACGCGAATGGCGAGCCGCCGCGCGATGCGGTGGCGGCGCTGACGGATCGGATCGAATCAGCGCTGGCCGCGCTGACACTGCAGGCCGATTCGCATGAAGCGCTCGATCTCATCGGCCGCGCGGAGCGGGTCATCTCCCTCGGGCGCGCCGGACTCCCCGAGCAACTCGCGCTGCGCAAACGTTTCATCGCCGGCTACGCGCGCTTGCGCGAGCGCGACCCGGCGCGGCTGGCGCATCTGCAATCGCGATTCGAGCGTTTCGAGTCGGAGCTCGGCGACGCCAGGCTGGAGCCGGAAACGCTGCCGGCGCCGACCGTGCGCGGCAGCGTGAAAACGCTGGCGACCTTGCTCGTCACATTGCCGCTGGCGCTGATCGGCGCCGTCGCCCTCTATCCGACGTATCGCCTGATTCGCTTTCTGGCGATGCGATTGACGAAGGAACAGGAGCTGGTGGCGACGATCAAGTTCGTCGGCGGGATCGTGCTCTATCCGCTGACATGCATCGCCTGGGGCGCGCTCGTGGCATGGCGCGCCGGCGTGCCGCTCGGCATCGTCACCGCGCTGCTGCTCCCGTTCATCGGCTACATCGCGCTGCGATTCTTCGAACAGCTCGATGACGTCGCTGGCCGCACGCGCGCGCTGACCTGGCGCATTGCGCGGCGGGCGGCATTCGCGCGGCTGATGCGCACGCGGCACGAGTTGCGCGAAGAGATCGAGGCGCTGGCGGAGGAGATGGGAGTTTGAAAGGGGCTACTTCCCTTGTCGCGCCAGATCAGCGGCCGCTTCGATCTTGGTATCGATCACTTCCTGCCGCTGCACGGCGTCCTCCGGAACCGGCGAGCCGTTGGTGATGGCGCCATCGAGCTCGGCGATCAGGTTCCTCAGATCGGACATGGCGCTGCGCGCCGTATCGCACGACTGCGATGAGGCGTTGCACTGCAAGTTGGCCGTGGCGATTTTCTTTTCGACGTCGTCGCGGAAGCCAGCCCATGCGCCGAGGTCGTAGGGCGGGTTGACGAAACTATGAAGTCCGCTGCCCCAGGCCTCGGACGCGCGCTGGGCTGCGGCCACGCACGAATTGTCCGCCGCCACCGCGGTGATCGTGCCGCCCTGCATCTTGTTCTTCGCCCATGGAATGCCGTACTTCCAGGCAACGACGACGACGGCGATGACGACGATCCACTTGACCAGCCGGTTCACGTCCATGCCCCGATTCTAGTCAATAAGATAGTAGTCGTGGTCGTGGTCGTTCCGCCGCGCTGGCGCAGCAGCTGGAGAAGCTGCCGCTGCAGATTCAGCATCAGCAGCATGAACACGACCAGCATCACCAACGCCAGAATGCGCGGGCCCCAACGGTTCATCGTTCGAAGCTCCCGGCGTGTTCCGCCGCCCAGCGGATTGCGTAGCGCATCGGCGCCGCGTCGGCGATCCCGCGGCCAGCGATGTCGAAGGCCGTTCCGTGGTCGACCGACACGCGCAGGTACGGCAATCCGATGGTCACGTTCACTGACTCATCGAAAGCCATGGTCTTGATCGGGATCAGCGCCTGATCGTGGTACATCGCCAGCACGACGTCATATTGTCCTCGGGATGCCGCGAGAAAGATCGTATCGGCGGGATGCGGCCCGCTGATGGTCAATCCCGCCTCGCGCGCTTGCGCCACGCCGCGCTCGACGATGCGTTCCTCATCGCCGAACTTTCCACCTTCACCGGCGTGCGGATTCACACCGGCAACCGCCAGCCGCGGCGCGCGTCCGTACAAACGTTCGTATTCGCGCGCGGTGAGTTGGGCAAGAGCGGCGATGTCGTCCGCATCGATGCCGGAGACCGCATCGCGAAGCGGCAGATGCACCGAGAGCAGCGCCGACTTCAGCTTCGGCGAATCGAAGTACATCGCGTAGTCGTGCGCATAGCGTTTCAAACCGGCGCGATGCGCCAGGAGCTCGGTGTGGCCGGGGAATGGTGAGCCGGCCAGCGCGATGGATTGTTTGTGAATCGGCGCGGTGACCAGCGCCGAACACTCTCCGGCATCGATCGCGCGAAGCGCGGCGTCGATGGAGTCGAGGGCGATGCGTCCGTAAGTCGCGTCGATCACGCCGTAGCGGATCGGACCTTCGCCGCCGGCGTCGATGAAATCGATTCCTTCCGGTGGATTGGAGAGCGCTTTGCTGCCGAAGACGCGCGCGGCAATGCCGCGATCCTCAAGCGCTTTGAAAACGATCTCCGCGCCGATGCCGGCCGGATCGCCGAGCGTGATGGCGAGGGGCTTCACGCGGGGGATTGTAGTTGCTCGCTACTCCATCTCCTCCTGCTTGAACATGTACTTGATGCAGTGCTTCTGGATCAGGAGGTTGGGTGCGCCGTCGCGGTTCACTTTCAGGCAGGACTTGTCGTACCACTCGATCCAGCCGTGAATCGATTCGCCGTCGGTCATGACGATCACCATCGGCGTCCTCGAGCTCATCTGCTTGACGTAGTAGAAATTCTCGGCGTTCGTCACTTCGGGCGGAGCCGCTTTGACGTTGGCGCGGCTGCCATTTCCGTTGCCGCGGGTCTGGCGTTTGAAGTCGGTCATCGGCGACCGGAACATGCGGCGAGCGCCCGCTTGATTCGCATCCACCTCGTGTTGCCGGTTCATGAATGGCATCGCGTTCCTCCGTTCGGGCTCTCGCTGGCTTTTGGTGACCGCTGGCGAATGCGGAGCCTTGTTTGCGAACCTTGTGCCTTTTCCCTATCATCCGGGCGCTTTATCGGAGGCAAACCTTGAATTCCGTGGTCTGTATCGCGCAGGTGCCCGACACCGAGACGCGAATCAAAATCGGCGGCGACGGCCGTCACATCGATGAAACCGGCGTCAAGTACATCGTTTCCCCGTACGACGAATACGCGCTCGAAGAAGCCATCCGCCTGAAGGAAAAGCAGGGCGGCGACGTCACCGTTCTCGGCTTCGGTCCCGACCGCGTGCAGCAGGCGCTGCGCGAGTCGCTGGCGCGCGGGGCGACGAAGGCGCTGCACATCAAAGGCGAATCGGCCGACGCCGACTCGCTCGGCATCGCCAAGGTTCTGGCCGCGGCGATCAAGTCGCTGCCGCACGATCTCGTCTTCTTCGGCAAGCAGGGCGTCGGTACCGACAACTCCCTCGTCGGTCCGATGGTGGCCGAGCTTCTCGGCTATCCGCAGGTCAACGTGGTCACGCACCTTGAAGCCGCCGACGGCAAGGTCACCGCGCATCGCGAGATCGAAGGGGCGGAGGAGATCATCGAGGCCTCCACGCCGGCGGTGATCACGGCGCAGAAGGGCCTGAACGAGCCGCGTTACGCGTCGCTCAAAGGGATCATGGCGGCGAAGAAAATCGCCATCGATACGAAGTCGATCGCGGACCTCGGGCTATCCGATTCCGACATCGTCAATCAGCGCGTGACCGTCGTGTCGCTGGCGCTGCCGCCCGAGAAGAGCGGCGGCCGCAAGATCGACGGCGCCGATCCGCAGGCAGCGGCGAAGGAAATCGTCCGCTACATCAAAGAGGAGGCGAAGGCGCTGTAGTTGAAGGTTGCTGGGTTGCTAAGTTGCTGGGTCGGTCGGTTGCCGAGGCCCCAGCAACTCAGCAACTCAGCAACTCGAAACTCGGCAACTTCGAAACAACTATGCCCACCGTTCTCGTCTTCTGCGAAGTTCAGGACAACAAACTCAAGAAGGCATCGCGCGAAGCGCTGTCGATCGGACGCAAACTCGCCGAGGCCGCTGGCGGCGATCTGGTTGCATTCGCGGCCGATCGCGCCGCGGCCGATGACGCCGGCCGGTATGGTGCGAAAAAGCTCTACGTCACCAGCGCCGGAGACTACAACACGGAAACGTACACGGCCGCGATGAAGGCGGCGGTCGAACAATCATCCGCGTCGATCGTGCTCTTCGGCGGGACGTCGAACGGGCGCGATCTTGCGCCGCGTCTCGCTGCCCGGTTGAATGCCGGCGTGGCCTCGGACGTCGACCGGCTCGAATGGACCGGCGGAAAGTTGCAGGCACGCCGTCCCGTCTACTCGGGGAAGGCGTTCGCGACCGTCGAGATCAGTTCGTCGCCTGCAATCGCCACCACCCGCATCAACGCATTTCCGGCCGAGGAGTCGGGCGGCGGGGCGGCGGAAGTCGTGGAGATCACGGCGTCCACCGATTCGAAAGCAAAGGTCGTGGAGACGAAAGTCTCCGAGGCCGATGAGCTGTCGATCGTCGAGGCGGACATCATCGTCTCGGGTGGCCGCGGGTTGAAAGAGGCGGAGAACTTCTCGCTGATCCGCGATCTCGCGCATGCCATCGGCGGCGCGGTCGGCGCGTCGCGCGCGACGGTGGATGCCGGCTGGATCGATCACCAGCACCAGGTCGGCCAGACCGGGCGCGTGGTCAGTCCGAACGTCTACATCGCCGCGGGCATCTCCGGCGCCATCCAGCATCTGGCCGGCATGTCATCGTCGAAGCACATCATCGCCATCAACAAGGATCCCGAGGCGCCGATCTTCCGCATCGCAGACCTCGGCGTGGTCGGCGATCTCTTCACCATCGTTCCCGCGCTCACCGAGGAAGTGAAGAAAGCGAAAGCGCACTGAAAATGAAAGGCCGCCGAAACCGGCGGCCTTTGAAGATTTTCGATCGGTTGGAAACTACTGCTGGCCCGCGCCCGGCTTCGGAGCTTCATCCGGCCGCTCGGGCGACTGCTTCGGCGTGGGATCGGTGCCGACGATGGTCTTGATCGCGTAGCCGGCCGACATCGAGTTCGAGATCGGATTGGTTCCGGGCGGCAGGCACTCGAGCGTGAGCATGATGGCGTGCCGCGCGAAGTCGGCGTTGCAGCGATGTTCGTTGCGGGCGTTGTAGATGCGCGGGCTCTTGGCGACGACGCGCTTTCCTTCGAGGACGATGAAGTAGTACTCGATGGCCTCGTTGGGATCGAACTTCGGGAGCGTCACCTGGGAGACCTTGCCGAGGTTCTTGCCGTCGACGAAACACCAGTCGGTGGCGCCCTGGCGGCGGAAGTAAGCGCGGAGAATGCCGTCGTCGGCAGTCTCGACGTTCATGATGGCCATTTCCCCTTCGACCATGCAGCCGGGCGGAAGGTGCTCGATCGTACCGGGTTGCACGGCCAGCGCGGAGAGGGCGCTCATCGCGAAGGCGAGTGTGAGGAGGATTCGGATCTTCATGGGCACCTCGGAGAAAGGCTAATAGTACGGCAAAATTTCACTGCTGGGCCATGATCCGGTCCCGATAGGCAAGGATGGCCGGCGTTTGCGGCAGTGCGGGCATGGCCCGGGTGATCAGCTGGCGGGCCAGCGAGTAGTCGCCGAGCTCGTAGCGATTCACCGCCTCGTAGAACATGTGGCTCTCTTCGCCAGCCTTGAGCGGATACGTTTTCCGGTACTGCGCGGACGATTCGGCGTAGAGCGCGGTCTGGCTCAGCGCCCGTGCGAGCACCTGCCGTTCACTGCGCTGAAGAGTCGGAATCAGGGCGATCCTGCGAAGCTCGCTGCGGGCGCCGACGATGTTGCCCGTCCCGACCATCCGCTCGGCGGCGGCGATCTGATCCGTGACCGACGGGGTGGCGGAATCAGGAACCGGTGATGGAGCCGGCGCCGGCGCAAACGGAGCGGGAACAGGCGCCGGCTGCGTGTGCTGGACGGGAGCGGGGGCAACCGGCTGCGGAGCAGGTTGCGGCACGGGCTGCGGCGCGGGCTGCGGCGCGGGCTTCGGTTCGATCGACTGCAGCGCATCGCGGACGTCCTGCCGGGCGGCAACGGATGCCGGAAGGGTGTTGCGGACGCCGTTCGCATCCGAGGCCCGGCCGATTTTCACCAGGGCGATGACGTAGGCGGCCGATTCGTCGTCGGTGAGCCGGCGGCGCGTGCGGACGACGGCGTAGTGTGCAGCGACGTCGTTCCACGCGCTGTGATTGCGGCCGATCTGGGCCAGCGCGGCGTGCGCATTCGGATTGGTGTCGTCGGCAGCGAAGGCGAGATCGGCGTAGCGGCGGGCACCGGCTTCATCGCCGGCGGCTACCCGTTCGAGCGCCAGTCTGCCGTAGTCGAGCGCCGGCTGCGGCTGTTGCTCGACGTTGTCGTCGTTCTTCTTCACAGTCACGGCGACGTTCGGTTTCTTCGTCGGCGTCGGGACGATGGGGGCGGGACGGCGGCTCGGAATCGGCGTTCCTGCCGGTACCGACGGAGCCTGGCTTGCGAATCGCGCAAACGCAGCAACGTTGACGAGCTGTTCGCGGGTCAGCAGCGCCGGAAGCAGGCGCTCGAAGCTGGTGCGCACTTCGGCCGGCAGGGCAAGCTTGTCGTAGGCAGGGCTGATCTGCTCGGCCTGAACGACTTTCAGGGTCGCCAGGCGGGCGTCTTCCACGCGGTCGAGCTTGTCGTTTGCGACGGCGAGATAGATCTCCGCGGTCTCGTACGACGGGATGTCATCGACCCTGCCGAACGCAGCCACGCGCAACTCCTCGACCGCGCGGGCGAAGGCTCCGCGGTTGAAATCCGAGACACCGCCCAGGAATCGCGTTTCGTAAAAATTCTGTGCGAAAACCGGAACGGTGCCGAGAAGCAGAAATAGCGCCATGACCGGGCGCAGATGTACTTTCACTTTCTGAGCATCTTTCGTATGCGACTGAATAGACGACCGGATTCGGCGCCGGAAGACTCCGGCAAGTCAGGATCGTACACGAGTCCGCGATTTTCTACGATTGATTTTGGATTGTCGACGAAGAGCGCCTGCGCCGTTTTCTCTCCCACCAGGCTCGCCACGCGCTCCCTCGCGGCCCGAAATCGGGGGGGGCGTTTCTCGGCGTTGTGCGCGTCGGTGGCCATGACGTGCACCCATCCGCGCTTCAGCCAGTCGATGGCCGCCGCCTGCGCGTCCGGGCCGAATTCGCCGGTGACGCTGCCGGTGGTGACCTGCGTCTTCACGCCGATCCGGATCAGCGACGCCAGGAATTCAGGCTTCGATTGGAAGACGATGTTGCGCTCGGGGTGGGCGATGACCGGAGTCCAGCCGCCGAGCTGCACGCGATACAGCGGATCGCGGACGAGCGGCGGCACGGTGTGGCTGGAGAACTCCACGAGGATGTAGCGGCTGCCGGCGAGCGGGATGATCGTCTCGGTACGCAGCATCTCGTCCATGTCGTGCGCGAAAAAGTATTCGGATCCGAGGATGATGCGCGGCGTCTCACCGACCTTGGCGCGCAATTCCTCGAGCGTCGCTGCCAGCTGCGCCCGAGACGTGTTCTTCCAGCGGCCTCGCAGCACGTGCGGAGTTGCCACGATGGTCTCGATTCCCTCCTCGGCCGCCATCCGGCAGAGAGCAACGGACTCGGCGAGCGTACGGGGACCATCGTCGACGCCCGGAAGACAGTGATGATGGATGTCGATCATGCGAGGCAGGTCTCGCCGATGTTATCCGGCCTTCTTCGAGGCTTCCTTCGGGGAGCGCGTTTCCTCGTCGTAGTAATCGTAGTAGCTCTTCTTGAACGAATAGCCGTACTGCTGCAGGTCGAGGTTGTTGAGGATCGCGCCGAGGACCGGGATGTTGCTCTGGCGAAGGCGCTCCGCCGCGCGCTGCACGATGTCGCGCGGCGTCTGTCCGCCGTGAACGCAGAGCACGACGCCATCCGCATTCGCCGCAAGCACGATCGAGTCGGTCACGGCCATCACCGGCGGAGAGTCGAAGATTACGAACGCGAACTTGGCCCGGATCTCGTGGATCAGATGCTTCATCCGGTCGGAGCCGAGCAGCTCCGACGGGTTCGGAGGCGTCGGGCCGGAGAGGATGAGCGAGAGGTTGGGGACCTGCGTCTCCTGGATGACGTCATCGAGCGGGATGTTCGCGGCCAGGTAGTTCACCAGGCCGAGGTTCATCTTGCCGCGGAAGACCTTCTGCAGGCGCGGGCGGCGAAGATCGGCGTCGATGAGCAGGACCGGTTTGCCCATCTGCGCAAGAACGGTGGCCAGGTTGACGGACGTGGTCGTCTTTCCTTCGCGGGCGAAGGTCGAGGAGATGACGATGACCTTCGGCGAGCTGGCCGAGGCCAGAAGCAGGGACGTTCGGAAGGCCCGATAGGCTTCGGCGATGGCCGAGCGGGAATCGCTGTGCGGAAGGAGATCGATGCCGGCCTGGCCTTCAGCCCCATCGGTGACCGGGCGAAGCCGCGCCGTTCCCCGGCCGTAGCCATAGCCGTATCCGTAACCACCGCGGCCCGCGGTATTGGCCGACGGGATGACGCCGAGCGAGGCGAATCGGGTGACTCGCTCGAGCTCTTCCGGAGTCTTGATCGAACGATCCATGTACTCGAGGAAGAAGATCGCCGCCAGACCGAGAACCACGCCGAGCGGGAAAGCGCTCTGCAGGTTCTTCTTCATCGTGACGTTGAACCGGCCGGACGGGAACTGCGCGTGATCGACGATGTGAATGTTGTTCGATGACGCCGAGCCTCGCAGCCTCGCGGTGACCTCGGTCTCGTTCTGCCGTTTCTCCAGCGTCTCCAACAGCGTCTGCTTCGACTCCAGCGTCTTGCTGAGGTCCGTGAAGCCGGCGGCGCTGACGTTGATCGACATCGTGTCCTTCTTCTGGGTGCCGACCGCGGCGATCATCTGGTCTTCGGTCTGGCGCGCGGAGACGACCTCGCGGTTTGCAGCCTCTTTCGCGCGGGCAAAGGCGGCGTTGATCGCCGTCATGCGGGCCTGATGCGTCTTGTCGATGGCGTTTTTCAGAGTGACCAGTTGCGGATAGCCCGGTTTGAATGTGGTCAGCATCTGGCTGTATTCGCGGCTCTTCCGCGATTCTTCTTCCGTCAGCTGGCTGACCAGAGGATCGGTGCTCGTGACCGATTCCGGAGTGGCGCGCATGAGCGAGTCGTAGGCGTTCTGTTTTTCGAGACGGAGGTTGGTGGCGTTCTGCAGGTCGGCGTTCGCCTTCATCAGGCGCTGATAGGGGATGCTGCTGGCATCAGCGCTGGAGATGATCCCTTTGCTCTCCCCGTACGTCTGCAACTGATGGCGCGTGACTTCGATGTCGGCGCGGAGCTGGGCGATCTGGCGCTGGAGAAATTCGCCCGCTTCCCGGACCGACTCGAATTTCTTTTCGTTGTTCAGCCGGATGTACGACTCGCCGATGCCTTCGGCGATCTTCTGCGCCAGGCGGGGCGAGGTGGAAACGTAGGCGACGTCGACCAGTGACGTGCTGTGAACCGGGTTGACCTCGGTCGGCCCGCTGATGACGCCCGCCATCGACGCGCGGATCTGGGCGATCTGGTCCGGCGTTTTTCCGTTGATGCCGGGCGGATAAAACTCCGGATCGCTCAGAAGCTTCTGATCGTCGATGACTTTTTCGGCCAGGCCGCGGCTCTTCAGAAGAACGTATTGCGTCTGGAGGAACTCCTGATCGGAGGCGGCGATGCCGAAGAGGTCATCGACCGTGAGCTGGTTCGGATTCTCCCGTTCGATCTGGATCTGAATCGCCGAGCGATACAGCGGCTTGGCGAACTCACTGGCCAGGTAGGTTCCGAGCATCACCACGATGAGGATGGAGAGAGCAACCTTCCATCGTTTGTAGATGATGTTCCAGTAATGGGAGAGATGGACTTCCTGCGAGTTCAGGTCCATGGCTGATGGTAACCGGTAATGCTTCCAACGGCTTCCAGCAGACGGGGCGCCCGTTCAGAGCCGGTGCGTCCGAACTGCCGGACCGGGTGCGCTAGAAGAAGCTTTCCGCGAAGACGATGCGATCGCCGTCGAGCAGCACCACGTCGTTCTGACGGCCGTCGATGATCTTCCTGAAATCGTAGTGGAACGTCTTCTCGGCGCCTCCGACGACGCGCTTGAGGATGACGCGTTTCGAAGCACGGTCGGTCGGGCCGCCGGCCGCCGCCAGCGCCTGCAGCAGCGTCGGCGTCTGCGAGCGGCGGAACTGCACGTTCCCCGGATGCATCACTTCGCCGAGGACGTAGATGTTGATCGAGCTGTCGATGGGGACGTTGATTACGTCGTTCGCGCGCAACGGGAGGTTGAGATCGGGATTGCCGTTGACCATCAGATCGTCGATGTCGATGGCGATCTGCTCGGTCAGTCCGTTTGCGGCGCTGCGGAGGACGTAGAGTGTCCGGCCGTAGCCGCTGGCCAGCCCGCCGGCCTGCGTGATGGCCTGGATCAGGCTGATGTTTCCGGTGATGCCGATGCGGCCCGGGTGCATGACCGCGCCGATGACCGAGATCGGCTTGCTGCCGGCTTCGAGCACCGTCACCGAGACGTCAGGATTGTTGATGTACTTCTCGAGCAGACCCTTGATGCGCGCTTCCACTTCACTCGGCGTCAGGCCGGAGACGTCGACCTTGCCGATCAGCGGCATGGTGATGCGGCCGTCGTCGGTCACGGTCATCTTGGTGTAGAGATTCGGATCCTGGAAAACCTTCACTTCGATGAAATCGCGAGGTCCGATCGGCGCGTCGCTGGCGCTCGGAGCGGCGGTGTTGGCGAGCATCGATCCCGGCGGAACCTGGCTCTGCGCGGCGGACGGACTCTGTCCGAACGCGGCGGATGCCAGAACGATGGCGATGATTGCAATTGAAGAAACTCGTTTCATTTGAACCTTCCAGCGCTAAGCGCCGCTGCTCCTGCTACAGAAGCAGCGGCGAGCCAGACAACCCTCGTTCATCTATTGGACCGCGCACATCGTAGACGCGGAGTCGTCATCTCGCCGTCCCGGTGATGTAAATTCTTCATCAAAGGAACCAACGTTTTACAGGGACTCGGTTAGTTATTGTGACTCGATTTACGGGGTGAACGACAACCGGAACAGCCAACGTATTCCGTGATCGAGATTGACGTCGAAGTTCGAAGTCCTGTTTACGTAGCCCACGTCCAGGCCGCCACGGAAGCGGGCGATCCCGTAGGTGAAGCCGATCGAGGGAAAGCTGAAGACGTCGCGGCGTTTGAGAAACCCGTGCGGTCCGTTCACCGGGGTGTCGTAAAGGTCGCGGCCGAGCGCGCCTTGCGCGGTGATCGTCAGGCGCCGGGTGGCATCCCAAGCCAGCGCGGCGCTCAGCCGGTCGGCGATGTAGTAGTTGTTGAAGATGAAGACCGAAAAGTCCAGATCGCGCGCGGCACTGATCGAAGCGGTCGTGGAACGTCCGATCTTGTGACTGGAAGTGAGATTGCCGAGGGCGCCCTGGAAATCGTGCTGTCCGGGGCGGAAAAAGTTGAGCTTGCCCGCGCCGGCCTCGACACGAGTCACTGTCCGTCCGTTGTCATTCACGAAACCAGCACCGACAAAACTCCGCTTGCCGTTCTTGAAGACGGCATCCGGGAACGAATAGTCGCTGAACTCCCCAGTCACAAAGAGCGACGTGAGCGGAAACGTCTTGTGATTCAAGGCGATCCGGTAGTTGTGCCCGGTGCGGTTCAGCACTTCGACCGGCACACCGGCCGGCTGAAGCTTATCCAGCGGGTAGTTGGTCGTCCCGCCCGCCGCATTGAACGTGAGGCTGGTGCGGCTCGAGTATTTCAGCTCGCCGGAAACACCATACGCCTGCGCTTTTTCCGTGAGCAGCCGGGCAATCTCCGACACATCGGCTCGCAGCTCATCCGATTTTTCTGCATAAATGTCGAGATATAGATGATTGAGGAGATATTGCGCGTCCGCCCGCGCCTTGTAGCCAAAGACAGTCGATCGCCGGCCGCGGTTGAAAAAACTCACTTCCGGCCGCACGTCGATCGAATAAATCGTCTTCTTGCTGGGAACGATGTAGAGCCGCGTAGGTCCCTGGATGCCGAAACTGAAGCCGGACTGGCGGTCGGCCGTCGGAACATAGAAGCTGGAGTCGTAGCCGATGTCGGACAGCTGGAACGTACTGAGGAGATAAAACGGTCCATGGTGAAAGTGCGCTTTGCGCAAGTCGCTGGCGATTTCCTGGCTGGCCGAAAACGCCCGTTCCCGGTCACGAAGACCGTTCTGTGCAAACGCACCGCGAGCGCAGGCGCACAAAATCAGGGCGACGATAAAAAGCCGCTTTCCTTGCCCCACGTACCCTCCCATACCTTTCCAAAAGTGATATCGGACCTCGAGGATGGTAGCACGGCCTCTACAATGGCCCGATGCGGAACACGGTACAGCTCGGCTTACTCGCGCTTCTGCTGGCGTTTCTGATCTGGGTTCCGATGCCGTTCGGCTCCGCCAGCGATGCCTCGCAGCCGCTGCTGATCGTTCCGGCCCTTCTCCTCTGCGCCGCCGCGGCCCTGCTGCGCTCGGCGGATCCGTCGCCGTTCGCGCCGGCCCGGCCGGGCCG
>Ga0157378_10000632_pt1 | contig 33025 bp, 28 predicted proteins | sample M65metaG_FD_115309 | JGI IMG/M metagenome (GOLD analysis project Ga0157378, IMG submission 115309) | Miscanthus rhizosphere microbial communities from Kellogg Biological Station, Michigan, USA - M6-5 metaG | ecosystem: Host-associated > Plants > Roots > Rhizosphere > Soil | place: USA: Michigan... | reverse complement strand
ATTCAGAGATTCGTCCTCTTTCTGGGGCATCCTACCTACGCCCTGACAGTGGTGGTCTTTCTTTTGTTGCTTTCCAGTGGCAGTGGAAGTTTGGCCTCCCAGAAATGGCTGCAAGAGACTAAAACCGGCTGGCTGCCTTTGCTGATAATTGTCGCGGCTCTGTTGGCTTACGTGTTTGTGTTGCCGGCTTTGCTCAATGCGATGATGGGATTGGCCTTCGTGACAAAGCTGGCCGCCAGCGCACTGCTGCTGGTGCCGCTAGGTTTCGCCATGGGCATTCCCTTTCCGACCGGCTTGCGAGCGCTGGCACGGACTGGCGGGGATGGTTCGATCGAATGGGCATGGGCCATGAATGCAGCTTCCAGCGTGCTAGGGTCGGTGCTGGCCATGGTGATTGCAATCCAGGCGGGCCTTAACATCACCTTGGCTTGTGGCGGTGTAGCCTATCTGGTCGCGGCAGGGCTGCTGTCTACACTTCATCCAGCGAGCTCAAGTTGAGAAGATAATTTCGAAGCTGCAGCCACCAGCTGAATTGAGTTCCGGTTGCCGGTTCTGACGTCTGCGATGTAAGCGGTCTGCTATCATGCAAAAACGTGCAGTGCTAGCCTGCCCGAATCCGTGGGCCAATATGCCGGTGAGAACACGTGCCTAGTCAGAAGCAAGTCAAGTGGTCACAACTGAAGGTTGGAATTACAGTCGTGATCGCGAGCATCACTCTGGGCATACTCATCTTCCTGATGAGTGGAACCGGGGGCTGGTTTCAGCCCAAAATACGTCTCAGATCATATTTTGATAATGCCAGCGGACTGCGGGTGGGGGCTCCCGTCCGTCTGAACGGTGTGGACATCGGCAATGTGACTGGGATGCGCGTAGTCTCCGAGAAAGACAAGCAACTGACGCCGGTAGAAGTCACGATGAAGGTCACGAGCAAATACCACGGAAGTTTGCGGGAGGATTCGCTCACGGCTATGTCGACTGCCGGTGTTCTGGGCGAAACATTCATCGATATCGACAGCTCTCAGGCGGTCGGCCCCGAGGTAAAGGACGGCGACGTACTGCCGATTCGTGACCGTCCAGATCTAAATGACATGATCCGCTCCAGCCAGGGCACACTGCAGAACATGGACGCCCTTCTCCGCCGATTGGACCGCATAGTGGCCTTCGTCGAGAGTGGCAAGGGATCAGTGGGAAAACTGATCTACGACCCAACTCTGTACACTCGCTTGTCGGACACGGTAAATGAATTCCAGACCATCGTCACTGAAATCGGTAAGGGCAAAGGCACGCTCGGCAAACTCGTGGCCGATGATACGGTTTACAACAAGCTGAATGCCACCGTGGACAAGGTCAATTTGATTGTGGACGACATCAATGCCGGTAAGGGTACCGCGGGCAAGTTCTTGAAGGATCCCGCACTTTTCAACAACGCCAATCAGGCGATTGCTAACCTGAAGCAGGTCACGGACGACATCAATGCGGGCAAGGGCACGCTGGGCAAGCTCGCTAAAGATCAGGAAATGGCCAACAAGATCCAGGACACGGTCAATAAGCTCCAGGCCATCGCCGACCACATCAATTCCGGCCAGGGAACGATTGGCAAGCTGCTTCAGGATCCGTCCGTGTTCAATAACCTGGATCAGATGCTGGTTGAAAGCCGGGAGCTGGTTAAGTCCGTGCGCGAGAACCCGAAGAAGTATCTAACGATTCGACTTAAGGTATTTTAAGCCCGCCCGGAAAGCCTCAATCACGAAGGTCTCTGAGCTCACGAAGGAAACCCTTCGCTCCGCCCGCGAACTTTTTCTGGAACGGGGTCCTCTAAACCCGGTATGTTCAAGGAACCAAGCCGCGGGTAAGCCTCGTACTACAATCTGTGATGTCGGTCCTATGATTTCTCCACATACTTCTCCGCTGGAGTCCGCATGCGCTCTTTGACGATTGCTGTTCTTCTATTCTTGTTTGCAGGGTGTGCTAAAACACAGCAGCCAACGCAAGAGACCAAGGCCCTTGCCCAACCCGCTCCTTCCAAAGTCCAGTTCAACACGGAAATGCTGGATAAGACCATTGACCCGTGCGTCGACTTCTATGCTTACGCCTGCAAAAAGTGGCAAGCCGCGAATCCAATTCCAGGGGACGAATCGGGGTGGGGTAGGTTCAACGAACTGGAAGAGCGCGGAGAATACACGCTTCGAGACATCCTGCAAAAGTACTCAAGCGAAGATCCAAAACGCAGCGTGGTGGAACAGAAGATCGGCGACTATTACCAATCTTGCATGGATGAGAGCGCTATCGAGAAGGCAGGAACGCAGCCTCTGGCGGAGGAGTTCGCGGCCATAGACGCCATGCAATCGAAGGAAGACTTGGCCAAGGAAGTCGTGCGGCTACACCGCCGAGGAACGCAAGCGATATTCACTTTCAGTTCGGATCAGGATTTCAAAGACGCTACGCAGGTGATTGGCGAGGTGGACGAGGGCGGCATGGCCTTGCCGGATCGCGACTACTACTTGAAGACCGATCCGAAGTCGGTGGAACAGCGCAAGCATTACCTCGAGCATATCCAGAAAGTATTTGGATTGTTAGGAGATCCGGCGGAAAAGGCGGCAGCCGAGGCGAAGACGGTGATGGAGATCGAGACTGGTCTGGCCAAAGGCGCTTTAGACCGGGTTAGCCGACGCGATCCCGAGAAAATTTACCACCGAATGAGTTCCAAGGACTTGGTGGGTCTTACGCCCGGGTTCGGGTGGGAAGTCTATCTAAGCGGAGTCGGCGCGCCCTCCACCAATGTTCTGAATGTCACCGAGCCCCAATTCTTTAAGCATTTGGATTCGGTGGTGAAGGCGTATCCGTTAAATGACTGGAAGACCTACCTCCGCTGGCAGACAATTCATGGCAATGCTCAACTGTTGCCCGCTCGCTTCGTGATTGAGACCTTCGAATTCTTCGACAAGGAATTGACGGGATCGAAGGAGCTCTCCCCACGCTGGAAGCGCTGCGTGCGGTACACCAACAGCGATCTCGGCGAGGCGGTGGGGCAGAAGTACGTCGACGCTACTTTTGGTGCGGAGGGAAAGGCGCGCACACTCAAGATGGTGAACGAGCTGGATAAGGCCCTGGCTGCGGATATCCAGCAACTTTCCTGGATGGGAGACGAGACCAAAAAACAGGCGCAAGCCAAGCTGGCGGCTATAAGCAACCGGATTGGGTATCCGGATAAATGGCGCGATTACAGCAACCTTAAGATTGTTCGCGGCCAGGCGCTCGGCAATTCCATGCGGGCCAACGAATTTGAGTTTCAACGCCAGCTCGACAAGATTGGGAGGCCGGTCGATAAGAACGATTGGCCATATCCGCCTTCGACCGTGAATGCGAGCTACAACCCGCAGCTAAACAACATCACCTTCCCGGCCGGGATTTTGCAGCCCCCGTTTTACGACAACCATGTGGACGATGCCATGAACATGGGTGGCATTGGAGCCGTGATTGGACACGAAATGACGCACGGCTTTGACGACCAGGGAAGCCAGTTTGATGCGCAAGGCAATATGCGCGATTGGTGGACGGCACGGGACAAGAAGGAATTCAACTCGCGAACCAAATGCGTCGCTGATGAGTATTCCACTTTTCCTGCGGTTGATGACATCAAGGTCAATGGCAAGTTAACGCTGGGCGAAAATGTAGCCGACAACGGTGGAATGAGGATTGCCTACATGGCTCTGCTGGATTCATTCGCCGGCAAAGAGCCGCCACCGATCGATGGTCTATCCGCGAAGCAACGGTTCTTCCTGGGCTGGGCTAATGTATGGTGCCAGAACCGCACCGATTCGCTTTCGCGGATGCTGGCGACGATTGATCCGCACTCGCCGGGACGGTGGCGGGTTAACGGCTCGGTGTCGAACATGCCGGAGTTTCGCGAGGCTTTCCATTGCCAGGCGAAGGCGCCGATGGTAAGGGAAAATGCTTGCCGGGTTTGGTGAGCTAACGTTCGCCGATTCCGAAGCCCACACCTAGTAAGAGGATGACGAGCACGCCGAGCGAAACCGCAGCGTAGTGCCAATCTTTTTCGCGCAAGAAGAGGATGCAAACCACGAGCACCCGAACTACCGGAGTCGCCAACATGACGATGACCCCGACGGTTTCGAGCTGGCGCGTCATCGCAGAATCGGAAAACATTGCCAGCACCACACCGCTTAGCATGACCGCGAATCCGGCGAACGCGCCGATCATCAGTACCTTCGACACCGCTCGATCAAATCCTGGCTCGCGTACCTGGCTCATCGCAGAAACTCCCGGTAGAAGTGGACCAGCATATTCCCCGAAAGATAGAACATCACCACCACCAGCAAGTAGATGACGTATTTGGCGTGAACGCGAGGCGCCAGGCGCGCTCCCAGCAATGAGCCAGCAAAAACTCCCACACCTAGAGGCGCAGCGAGGGACGCGAGAATGTCCCCTCGGCGAAAGTAGACAAAACCGCTGGAAGCCGCAGTGACTCCGATCATAAAATTGGAAGTTGCCGTGGCCACAATCAATGGCACCTCCATAAACAGATACATCACTGGCACCTTGATCGGTCCGCCCCCAATTCCCAGGAGCCCGGAAAGTCCACCGGCCACGAGGGAGGAACCCAGCCCCAATGGATAATTTTTGGGTGTGTAGTCGGGAATCTCCGAAGATCGGATAACCGGCGCCCCTTCATCACCGCCCTTACCCCGCAACAGCGAAATGGCTGCGTAGAGAAGAAAGGCAGCAAAAAGAATCTCAAGCACTCCACGATTCACATATCCCGCAAAGTAGGCAGTTATGGCGGCTCCCATGGCCGTCGCCAGCTCCAGGGTCATGCCCAGGCGAATGTCGGTAGTGTGGCGTTGCAGATGTACCGCCGAGCTGGCCACTGAAGTGGTAATTACCGCTACCAAACTGGTGCCGATGGCAACCCGGATGGGAACTCCGAAATGCAGCGCCAAGATCGGAGTGATAATGATGCCGCCACCCAGGCCTGCAAGGGCTCCAATCAATCCGGCGACAAAGCCCAGGACGATCAAAAGGAGAGTTATCAAACGGCTCGCCTTTGACGGTTTGGGGCACTAGACCGATTTGTCAGCATCAGGCTTCAGGTAAGTAATTGATTAGGCACAGGCGCGGTAGCCTCAGCTTGCTCATGGGCATGATAACTGGAGCGCACCATGGGGCCGGATTCCACGTGGCGGAAGCCGAAGCGTAACGCCTGCTCCTTCAGGTAGACAAACTCCTCGGGAGGGTAGAAGCGCGCGATGGGAAGATGATCGCGCGATGGGCGCAAGTATTGTCCGATTGAGAGGATGTCCACGCCACGGTCGCCGAGGTCGCTAAAGACGTCCACGAGTTCTTCGGTGGTTTCGCCAAGTCCGACCATGAGGCCAGATTTGGTGACCATGCCCGGAGAAAACTTCTTGGCATTCGAAAGGAGATCCAGTGTGCGTTTGTAACGGGCTCCGGAACGCACGACTCGATAGAGTCGCGGAACTGACTCGGTATTGTGATTCAGTACGTCAGGCTGGGCGTCGAGGACAACGCGCAGAGCTTCCTCGTTGCCCTGAAAATCCGGGATTAGAACTTCGACGCGGCATTGCGGCGAACGCTCCCGTATGTGGCGAATGGTCTCGGCAAATACCCGGGCGCCGCCCAAATTATCGTCATCACGGTTAACGCTGGTTACGACTGCATGTTTCAATCCTAACGTGGCGACAGCTTCAGCCACGCGCTCCGGCTCTTCCCAATCGATCGGTTGCGGCTTGCCTTTTGGGACTGCGCAAAACCCGCAGCGCCGGGTGCAGATATCTCCCAGCAGCATGAAGGTGGCGGTTTGCTGGTTCCAGCACTCGCCAATGTTCGGGCATTGGGCCGATTCGCAGACGGTATGCAGTCCCAAACCGCGAGCTAGCTTCTTTAGGTTGTGAAAATTCTCCCCAACCGGGGCCTTGGCCTTCAGCCACGCCGGCTTGGGTTGGCGGAGGTTCGAAGTCGGCTCAATCTGAATGAGTTGTAAGGCGTCAGACATGCGTCTTTATGATTTTACATGGTTGGCGAGTACGGGAGCCTGCTGCATGAGGTTCCGAACGGCATTCAGAAAAGCGAACTCTGCCGCCGGGTCGGCGTGATCCCAAAGTGTTCGTAGGCCAGATGAGTTGCGACTCGACCGCGTGGGGTCCGGTTTAAGAAGCCTATTTGAATGAGAAACGGCTCGTAAATTTCTTCTATGGCATCCGGTTCTTCCGCCAGTGCGGCTGCGAGTGTGTTTACTCCGACCGGTCCACCCTGGTATTTCTCGATAATGATCAGCAGCAGCTTACGATCGATCTCGTCAAAGCCATAGCGGTCGACTTCGAGCATTTGCAGTGCAGCCTGTGCCGTATGGAGGTCGATCTTTCCTGCGCCGCGTACCTGGGCGTAGTCGCGCACCCGGCGTAACAGACGATTGGCGATACGCGGAGTACCCCGCGAGCGGCTGGCAAGCTCAACAGCTCCTTCTTTGTCGATGGCTACACCGAGAATTTCAGCGGAACGCTCGATGATTACCTGCAAGTCGGCAGGGGCATAGAACTCGAGACGCAAGACAATGCCGAAACGTGAACGCAAGGGCGCGGAAATTAGGCCTGCACGGGTAGTCGCGCCAATAAAAGTGAAGGGCTTGATGTCCAGCGTGTGGGTTCGAGCTGCAGGGCCCTGGCCGATGATGATGTCGAGCTTATAGTCTTCGAGCGCGGGATAGAGAATTTCCTCCAGCGCCGGCTGCATGCGATGAACTTCGTCGATGAAAAGCACCTGTTTGTCGCGAACATTCGTAAGGATTGCGGTTAAGTCGCCCTTGATTTGCAACAAAGGCGCCGCCGTCGACTGAAAGTAGACTCCCAATTCATTGGCGACAATATTCGCAAGGGTCGTCTTGCCCAGACCCGGAGGACCATAAAGGAGAACGTGGTCCATGGCTTCGCCGCGCGACTTGGCTGCCTCAATGGCGACAGCAAGATTTTCTTTCACCTTGGCCTGCCCAATAAACTCGGAGAGCTTTTGGGGGCGGAGTTTCAGTTCGAACGAAGAGTCTCCCTCTAGCGGCGCGGCCGAGACCAGTCGCTCGCGATTGTCATCTGGTTGAGGGGTGTTACGGAGCGTAGCCACAGGCGCGATAGTAGCAGTTTACTTTCTTCCACTCCAGCCTGAGATGAATGCGGTTGTATCTTTTCCTCGCCCCTCCACAGAAGCGCCTACATCTGCACAACATCTACACAGTTCCGTTCCGCTTTCGACTTGCGAAAATCGCCGTCACGGTGCAAAGTCGAAATAGGAATGCCCCAGGCCATGAAGGTCGCAGCGGATGTTTGTCCTCTTTGTCAGGGGACCGGCTGGAAGCCGGTTGCCGATCAACGTGTTGCGCGCTGCGATTGCCGGTTGCGTACACGCAATGAGAGCCTGCTCGGGGCTGCGCGAATTCCTAAGCGATATGAGCATTGCGAACTTTCCAACTTTGAATTTGACGGTGCTCATAGTGGATTGGCATCGGCCCGCATGGCCGCTTGCCGATTCGTAGAGGAGTATCCACTGGAGACGAGTGGCCTGCTTCTTGTAGGCAGCATCGGCGTAGGCAAGACTCATCTGGCGGTGGGAATCATCAAGGAACTTATCCTGGGCAAAGGTTTCGCCTGCCTGTTCTGCGACTATCGGGAACTTCTAAAGCAAATTCAAAATTCCTACAACGCCTCCGTACAAACTACAGAGCTTGAGGTGCTGCGCCCAATCTTCGATGCCGAAATTCTGGTTCTTGATGAACTCGGGGCCGCCAAACCAACCGAATGGGTGGGCGACACGGTTAGCCTGATTCTCAACACCCGCTACAACGACAACCGCACTACCATTATTACTACAAACTATCCGGACGATGCCGGGGAGTTGATCCTCAATCCCAGCTCGGATTTCGGTCGCGCCCAGCGAGCCGCTCGCAAAGAGACCCTGGGTGACCGGATCGGCGAGCGCATGCGTTCCCGGCTGCATGAAATGTGCCGCATTATCCGCATGGACGGAGAAGACTTTCGACAGAAAATCAAGAGCGCCAGCTTCCGGTAGTTTCGGGGAATATTACCGTCCACCCCCGGGCTTGGGCCCTGGGGCACATGCTAAAATCGTTATTAGTGCCATTTCCAACCAATGCTTCCTGACGTTGAGCGATTCATCGAACTGCAGAAGGCGGACGGTCACATCCGGCGCCTAAACGACGAAATTGCTGCGTTACCCAAACGTGTTGCTCTAATCGAGGAAAAGCTGGCCGCCACCAAGGCCCAGTTGGAGGCTGCAAAGACAGCCGTTAAAGCCGACGAAGGCGCTCGCCGCAAGTATGAAAGCGCCATTCAAGATCTGCAGGGGAAAATCTCCAAATACCGGGACCAGTCATTGGCAGTAAAAACCAACGACCAGTACAAGGCCTTGCTGCACGAAATCCAGTTCGCCGAGCAGGACATTCGCTCCAACGAAGACAAGATTCTGGAGTTGATGGTTAACTCTGAGGCCCGCGAGAAAGATGTGAAGGCCGCCGAAGCGGAGATGAAGGCAGAGACTGCGGAAATCGAAAAGGAAAAAGCCGAAGCTCGTGAACGCACCGCTCAGGATGAAAAAGAGCTGGCCGAGTGGAACGCGAAACGTGATCAAGCGCGTACGGGCACTGATCCGGATTTGTTGCGGCACTACGACCGAGTTTCGAAGTTTCGCGGCAGTGGATTGGCGGAAGTCCGGGACCAAAAGTGTACCGGTTGTTCTGTAATGTTACGGCCGCAGACTTACAACGAAGTGCGCAGTGAAAAAAGCACGGTGTTCTGCGATTCATGCCAACGCATCCTGTATTACAATCCGGCGAACGACGCGGTGGTTGAGCAAGCTAGCGCTGCGCGCAAACGCCGGGCGCGTCCCAAAGATTCCACTCAGGCCTGGTATTTCAGTCCCGCATACCGGGAATTGGGTGAGGTATTGTTATCCTTCATTCAAACCGATGGTCGCTGGCGCCGCCGCAGCTATGACTTTCAGACCGGCCGGGAAGTGGGCGACAGCATCTCCGCCGAGGGAGACCATCGCACCGCGTTTGCTGCAGACCTCGAAGGAGCTATCCGCCTGAACGGGCACTGGAACACCGGCGAAATACGCGACTGGGGCGGAGAATTGCCTTCAAGCGTAATGGATCAACTCCATCGCGATCTCGAGGCAGCTCGCGCCGAAGCCACTAACACTTCCTCTACCTCTGAAGAACTTCCCGAACGGTCAGTAGCCAGCTAGTATCCAATCTAAAGTTGATTTGCAACTTGCTCGCGGCACCCAGATGGTGTTGGTTGAATGCCCACGGATTTGGCGAGGACGCCCGTCCTACATGTCCTTTGCGCCGTTAGTAACTTGACCACCCAAATCAGCCAGACTAGATTCGGCGCGGAGCGGAAGATGAAACCGATGATTTCTCGAGTTGTGGGTACCTTAGCCGCCGCTCTCCTCGTGGTTTCACCGACGAACTCCCAGCAGAATGAGGGCGCACGGCCCTTAGGAGACGTGGCCCGCGAACAACAGCTAGAGCGCAAGCAGAAAGCAAAAACAGGCGGCACGGTGCACATTGACATCGCCGCAGATCCGAATAAGGCTGAGCCAAATCAAGAAAAGGCGAACACCGAGCCTTCATCGGGTTCGAGCGCACCAAGCAAACGCTCTCCAGAGGCTGTAAAGCCCCAGGAATCAATCCCGCCGTCAAATCGGGCCTATCATTCTGTCTTCGATCGGGCGAAGATCAACAAACCAGATTTCCTTATCCTTCCTGCAGGGACCGAAATTAGAGTCGACATTGTCGATGGCAAGGTGATTGTGCCCGTGCGCGTAGGATTTGCAACCCCGATTCCGGCACTATCCAGAGCCGAGGTCACGGTGAACCGGAAATATTATGCGCCCTACAACGTCAGCTACGATGTCAGCGGCACCTACGCTGGCATGTACACCGAAAACGCGGAGCTGGCATCGGTCACGGTCGATTCGGTCGCTTATCCGGTAAAAGCCACTGTGGTGCCCTTGAATGGCGTCGCCGCCCAACCGGCTTCGATTCCATCGACGCGAGATGTAACCTTCGTTCTAACTGCCCCGCTTGCCATCCGGCGATAGGTCCCGCCGCATCAACTTGCCGAAGCCGCTCATGATTTCACGAGCGTCGACTTCCTGAACCATCCTGCGCATCGATCGAAAACATTCGACCCAGCGTAGGCTGCGAGCAGGTAGATGACTGGCTCGATGGGGTGCCGGTACCGCGTTTCAATGTGCGTTATGGAATAGATAATCGGGTAGAAAACCAGCACCATGGCTAGCACGACTGCGAGGGACAGGTCCTTTCGAAGAAGCACCGCCCAGCCAACCCAACACGCCAAAGCCAGGATCATAGTCAACGGCAGAAAATTCAGGGGGACAAACCAAAAACGAATCGCGCGCAGGAATGATTTTCCGGCAAATTGCGCCGGATGGCTAGTGACGTACTGAATCGTGTCCCTCTTCAGCTGCGTCACGAACGCGGTTTCTCCAACATGCTGGTAAAGCCCGTCCGGCCTTGCGCAAGGATGGAGATCGAAAGTGATATTGCCGAAGTAAATTTCGGCCCAACCATTGCTGCGCACGGGAAATATTGCATGAAGCTCCATGCGATTGCGGGCCGTCCACGGAAGCAGCACACAGATGAGAGTCAGGCAAAATGTAAGACCGAACCGCCAGCGGTTCGAGACTCTCCATAGACGCGCAACGAGCATTGCTGGTAATGGCGCCAGTAGAGCGGGACTGGCTAATGCACATAGTCCCCAAACCGCTCCCGACACCGCCCACTGCCGAACCGAGGTTGATCGCAGCAGGACCAGAAGGCCGAGCGAAAACAAAAAGGCAGACAGAGAGGTGTCCCACAACAGGAGCGGCATCAGTACGACGAGTGGCGACAACGCCCACGCCCATCCCGCGATCAGCCCTACTCTTTCGTTGAAATAGTCGTGTCCCAACTTGTAAATGACCAACACCGTAAAAGAAGACAGCGCAGTATTCACCAGCAACAGAACTGCGCCCGAGGATTGGCTATTGATTCCAAACACCCCGAACACCGCCGCAACGATAAATGTGTAAGCCGGCGCAAGCCAGGCAGTAGGGCCGCTATATCCGGTGTAGGCACCCGCAAAGGCATGGCGAAGCAGGAGGGATCGAGCCACCGCTGCGTTCTCATTGGTCCACTGAGCGGTCATTCCTCCAACTTGCAGGAAATGAGTGCCAACCGCGAGTCGGTACAGGATCGCGCCCAGGAGCATCCCCCAGGCCGGTTGAATTCGAGTTCGCAGGAAAGCGATGGGAAACCGCATCTGGCGTCATTTTGTCATACGAAGAGGCGCAATCCCGCGGATACTTCACCGAACCGATGACCCGATCAAACCATTTTCCACGGTTGACCGGTCGAGGCAAGAACGCTGTTCCAGAGTACTCCCTCGGGATCAATCTTCTTGCGTCGCGATGTTGCGAGGGATATCGGTACATGGGTGAACTGGTGGTTCCAGAAGCTGACGACCATGTTTGTCCTGCCGCTCATTCCGGCATGCACGGCACTGTGCCCCAGGAGTAAACAGAAGGCTGAATCATGAGGATTTGTAGGCATGCTCCGGATTGTGTAGCTGGGATCGATGTACTTGATGCTTGACTCGATGGCGGCGCCCTTGAAGTAGACCTTGATCGCGTCTCGCAGGAACACTCCAATGTCACCGTAGGTGACGTTTCCGGAAGGATCACGCTCGGCCGTTTTCTCCACGAGGTCCTGGCCCGCGCCTTCCGCCACAACGATCACCGCGTGGCTCCTCCGTTCCAGCCGCCTCTTCAGTTCGGCGAGGAATTTTTCGAGGGTGAACGGAACTTCCGGAATAAGACAAAAGTTCGCCTGGCTGTCGACAAGGACCGAATAGGCGGCTATGAACCCGGAGTCGCGGCCCATAAGCTTTACCAGTCCGATGCCGTTGCGCGCGGCCTCTGCCTCCGTGTTAGCCGAATAGATTGCGCGCCGTGCCTCGGCGACCGCGGTCTCGAAACCAAAGGTCTTCTGAACGAAGGAGATGTCGTTGTCGATGGTTTTTGGGATGCCAATGATGCTGAGCACTATTCCTTGCCGAGCCGCTTCCTCAGCGATCTTCTGCGCTCCGCGGAGCGTGCCGTCACCGCCTATGGCAAAGAGGATGCCGATCTTCATGTCTCCGAGAGTCCTAGCCATCTCAGCAGGATCCTGCGGACCGCGCGAGGAGCCTAAGACCGTCCCGCCGATCTCGTGAATCCGGCTTATCGCGTCGGGCGTTAGCTTTAGAGGTTCGTGCCCATGCCGGCGCACGAGACCTTCGTAGCCGAAGCGGAACCCGTAGATTTTGGTTACACCGTAGTGGTGGTACAGGCTGAGGACGATGGAGCGGATTACATCATTCAGGCCGGGGCAGAGCCCACCGCAGGTCACAATCCCGCAGGCGAGAGGAGAGGGGTCGAAAAATAGCTTTTCTCTCGGCCCGGCAGCCTCCATCGCTGGAGGATCCGCCCCCTCAGCGAGAGATTCTTTGATGGCTTCGAGTCGCGCGTGATAGAGGATGCGTTCGTCGTCTCGAGTGAACCGGACACTGGACAAAGGCGATCGGAAGCGGCACTCGCCCAACCGCGCTATCGTGAAATCGAGATCGCCGCCACGCAAAGGACTCACCTCTTCTTTCACCTCACCGTAATCGTTCCGCTGCTCGCAGCTCTTTCACTGCCTGCCCATCATGTTTTTCCCATGCACAATTCTCAAAATGAGGTTATCTAAGCGATCGGCGATCGGGGTCTGTCGGAATTGACAGTGAGGACTAATGGCCGCCAATGTGAGCCAAAGCACCCAATGGTACAAATGCCGCACAGCAGGGAAATAATTAGTAGAATCTTGGAACAAGCTGCTGAATAGAAAGAGCGGGCCCGTAGCTCAGCGGTTAGAGCAGTGGACTCATAATCCATTGGTCCAAGGTTCAAATCCTTGCGGGCCCACCATTTTCTAACCTTAACTACTTAGAAATTCCTTCCAGTAGATCGGCAAAAATGCCGTACACGAATACCGTATAGTCCCTAAGGCGTCTTCCGGATATCCCCGCCCTGCCCAGAACCCTAGACTCGCAGGGTGGATGAGTAAACTCCCCTCGTGAGGGTTCTATGAAGGTTCAAACATCTTTACTCCCTGTTCTTACTTTGGCTGCGGCTTTCGCATTCGCGCAGCAGCCTGGCACGACATCCCCCGGTCAAGGACCGGCAACCGAACAACAGGCCCCAGTTAATCCAAGTGCGAGCCAGACTCCACAACCAAGCCAAGGTGATGCTGCCGGACAAGCCGGCGCCGCCGATGCGAACAGCACCACGGTTCGTGGATGTCTCGGGACAGGTGCGAACAACACCTACACCGTAACGGAAGATAAAACGGGTACCGTTTATACCTTGGCGGGAAAAGACTTTAGTTCCCTGAGTTCGCATGTCGGCCAAGAAGTAGAAGCCGATGGCCAACCAATGCCGGGGAATGCAACCGGTTCTACAGGAGGAGCGGCCACCGACTCGACTCCATCGAGCTCCACGACTGCATTCAACGTAACGCACATGAGGAAAGTGGGCGACAAGTGCACTTCGCCAAAGCCATCTTCCTCCTTGCACAACGCTTCGCCCGTGCTGATGGCTCAGGCCACCGGAACCGCGGGAGCACAAACTGCGCAGCCCGGTACTGCAAGTCCGGGCGCGAACGGCAACACCAGCACCAGCGGTATGAGCACCTCGCCTCAGACTACGACTCCAGGACAGGCGACTCCGTCTACCGCCACGCCAACCACTGCTCCACCGACCAGCCCCGGAACCGTAAATAGCACGACCCCTGGAACCGAGACTGCTCCGGGAACCGCCGCAACTCCGGGCGCTGCCGGATCAAGCAATGCCAACACCACCCCAGGAACGCAACCACCGTGTGCGACGACTGGATCGGCCACTGCCTCGTCAACGCCTTGCAGCACTCCTGCTCCCACGCCAGAAGCAACGCCAGGAGTGACGCCCGACACCAACGCAACTCCCGGAACAGCGACGCCCGAAACCGCCCCTCCAACAAGCGCTACTCCGGATAGCACGAGCCCGTCTTCAGCCCCTCCCCCGAAGAAGTAAAGACCGCTGCACACCAAGAAAGGGCCCGCCCAGCGGGCCTTTTTTATGAGCGGTTTCGGTGCGGGGCGGGCGCTCTCGCCCGCCAGCACCGCAAAATTATAGAATTGAAACGAGCCTTACTGGGGAGCCCCTTCGTAAAGCGGCCACAACTGATCCCCGATAACGCGATAAATAACAAACGCTCTGCCCGCATCGGAAATCTGCCGGAATAGGAGTTCGCCTCGTCCGTCGCCGTCTGCATCGACGGCATCGATCAATTCGAACCGAGGCAGCGAGTCAAAATGCTGCGTGTCAGTAATCTTCACGGAAGCCCTGTGAAGGTCGCCATAGATGTCTTCCCGCGCAACCAACGTGATGAAATATTGCAGGTCGGGCGTGGCGGTGGCTTTGGTCGGTAAAGCCTTAGCCATCAAGACCAGGATAGGTTCATTGCTGGTTGAAAGATCCAAAATCCTCAACTGCACATCTTCGAAATTGGGCGGAACCGGCCGGGCAGCGCGTACCGGTTTTTTCGTGACGGCCGCCCCGGGTTCGACCGCGGTCTTCTGGTAGTTCTGAAGCTCAGTGACAGCCATGGTCAACATTTTCTTGCGGAAGTTCTGCTCATCTTCGGGCTTAGTGGAGTACGCGTATGAGTGCGGCTCAGGGCCCTTGGCGTCTGAGATGGCCGGTATTTCCTGTACCGGTCCGCTTGAAGGCGCAGGGTCCGCGGACTTTGCTTCTGCTACTTTCGTCCCCGCTCCCTTCGCGGCTGACGGGCCAGGCATTTCCGCCGGTGCGGGTGTCTGCTGCCCGCGACGCAGTACCGGCCGGTCGGGATCCTCCGGAGGCGCTTTCTCTACCGGTGCTGGAGTTGGTGGATTCGCTTGGGCTGGAGCTGCCGCCGGGGCAGGGGTTGGAACTTTCGCCGCAGCAGGTGGCTCAGCCGGTTTTTTCGTCTCTGCTCCGGGCCGTCGCAGAACGGGGGGAGCGTTCAAGTCTTCTTCCGATTTCTTCTTTGGGGGTGCAGCCTTCTTCGCGGGCTCTGAGCCTGCCGGCTGCCACGTTCCGGCCCCCACCCAGCGGTTCCCGGCGTCTGAATGGAGGGCTCCTGAAATCGTGAACAATCCTTGCGAAACTCCGGTCTTGGTCCCCTCGTAGACGGTGCCGGAGTCGAGCGCCATGGGGACCGGCGCGGCTTTATACGAGCTTGCGTCGTAATATTGTCCCTCGTACAAGATCACGATCGGGAGTAGGTGGGCTTTGCCGTTGGCAGCCAGTTCAAGCAGTCCGAGGGCACGCGGTCCTTTGCTGGCCGTAGCTTTTTTGGCATATTGGGCCCATCCCTGTGATCCAAGAGTGCAGATGGCGGCAACGACGGCAAGGATGACGCCGCCCCAGTTGCTGGCGTATAAAAGTTTCAAACCACACTTCAGTCGATCAGGAGAGACGGCCATGAATGTCCATGATAAAGCCCCGGAGTTTACCCTGCCGGACCAGAACGACCATGAAGTCGCATTGAAGAGCCTGCGGGGGAAATACGTCGTGTTGTTCTTCTATCCACGCGCGGACACTCCCGGCTGCACCATCGAGGCCTGCGAATTTCGCGACTCTTACAAGCAGATGCAGAAAACCGGCGCAGTGCTGCTAGGGATCTCTCCCGACCAACCCAAGGCACAGAAGAAATTCGAAGAGAAATTCAATTTGCCTTTTCCGCTGCTGGGCGATGCCGAAAAGAAGGCTTGCAACGCCTATGGAGTGATGAAGGAAAAGAACATGTACGGGAAAAAGGTCATGGGTGTGGCGCGGACCACCTTCGTGATCGGGCCGGACGGAAAGATCATTCACATTTTCGAGAAGGTTAAGCCAGAAGGACACGCCGAACAGGTGCTGGACTATTTAAAAACCGCGATGAAAGGGGCGGCATGACGGCGGGGCAAAGCGCCCCGCCGCCCGCTACAGAGCTACCTCGTAGTGAAGCTTAGCGCGGCTTCGGCCGGGATCAGAGCCTCTTGTTTTCCCGTTGCTGCCGCCAGGCCGGTTCCAGCTCCTGCTCCGGCTGCTGCGCCAATGGCAGCTCCCTTACCACCTCCGGCAAACGCGCCAATCAGAGCGCCGGCAGCGGTACCGCCACCGATTTTCTCCAAATTGCTCTTCTTGTGGCTCTTGCCTTCCGCGTGATAGGACGTGGTTGAAACCGGTACCATCTTGCCATTTACCTCTACCGCTGTCAGGCGAAGCGTAAGCAGGCCGGGATCATGCAGCCGTCCGCTGCTCTTGGCGTAGGTAACTTTCCCCCGAACCGGGGCGCCTTCCCGGGCGATTGTCTTGCCGTTCACCACCAGGTTGCGAGTCAAGTTGCCGTGGAAGGCCTGGCCTGTACGAGCTGTTCCTGAACTGATTGCCGAATCGATTCGCACCGTGATGTGCGCGCCGGCGGGGATGGTTTCAGCCGCCGCCAAACCGGCCAGCAGCAACAAAGAAATGGTTCTGAGCACTTTCCCGAGCATGAATCCTCCTGAATGTAGTGAGCTTGTTAAGACGGGCGCGCGTTGAGAGGAGGATAACAGCGGCGCCTGCGGGAACAAGCTGCCAAAGGCCCATTTGATCAGGGAAATCGGGTCGACCAAAAACGGGACTTTCGTTTCCTAAGTTACCCAAGTCAGGATCGTAGCCCCTTCAAGAGTCAGCGGATATTGCTCTACGCTGGATTACAATGGGCGTACCAAGGGGCTCGGGCGCGAAGGTTTTGTAAGGACGGAGCAAGATGCGGTTCTTGGCGTGGCCACATTTTTCGTTGATCTCAGCGGTCGACATTCTACTGGTCGCGGTCATCATCTATGAATTGCTCACGCTGATACGAGGTACCCGGGCTGCTTACATGCTGGTGGGCGTAGCCGCCCTTGCGCTGGCATTCTATTTTTCCCGTCTCGGCGACCTAACTACCCTTAACTGGATGCTGAGCACTCTGCTGCCTTACGGAGTCTTCGCATTGATCGTTGTGTTTCAGGGTGAGATCCGGCAGGCACTGGCTCGCTTGGGACGGCGAGTAACGTTCAGCCGGTCGGGCGCATCTGAAGCGGACGCCTATGACGATATCGTGTTGGCGGCAAATCTCTTTTCCCAAAACCAGACCGGTGCTTTAATCGTGATCGAACGCGAGATCGGCCTGCGTACTTACATTGAAAGCGGCGTCCCGCTTGATGCGCGGCTGTCCTACGACCTGCTGGCGACTTTATTCCGGCCCAGCGCTCCCCTGCATGACGGCGCTGTCATCGTTCAAAAGGACCGTATCGCTGCCGCTGCTTGCTTTCTGCCGCTGTCGATGAATCCGGTGCTTTCGACACAACTTGGAACACGGCACCGCGCCGGAATTGGCATTACCGAAGAAACTGACGCGATTGCGGTAATCGCTTCCGAGGAAACGGGAGCCATCAGCCTCGCAGTGTCAGGAAAAATAGAGCGCGATCTGACGGTGGAGCAACTGCGGGAACGAATGGGAGAACTGCTGCGGCGGTACGTTCCCCCCTCAACCCTGCCGACACCAATATCGGGGGGCATAGAAACCATGGAGCCGCAACAATTGGAGAGTGCCCGTCCCACAGTCATTCGCTCCGGTGAGGGACGCAGTCCCGCCCGGTTCAACTCGGGAACCGAAGATTAGCCATGAAGGAATTTCTCCGAGTCTATGTACTGCACAACTTCGGGCTAAAGCTGATATCTCTGGCGCTGGCAATGGCATTGTGGATGGCCGTTTCCGGGCAATCTCCGGCAGAAATTGGGGTGGATGTACCCATCGAGTTCCGCAACATTCCAGCCAATATCGATGTTGGGGCGGAGAACATTCCCCGCGCTCAGGTTCGTTTACGTGGACCGGAGAACGATATTCGTGATTTGCGAAACTCTGACGTGCGCGCCGAAATTGACCTCACCGGCGCTGTTCCCGGACAACGCACCTACAATCTGACAGAAAACGTCCGCTATCCCCGTCAACTCGAAGTCACGCAGGTAACTCCCAGCCATCTGCAACTGACCTTTGATACCCGCCTTGTACGTCAAGTGCCGGTGCATCCGAGGGTTATGGGAAAGTTTGCCGACGAATACACCATTGGTAACATGCGCGCAAACCCATCTGTGGTTACCATCAGTGGACCACGTAAACGGGTGGAAGCAGTGGATGCGGCAACTACCGATCCTGTGGACGCAAGCGGGACAATGGATGAGGCAACGTTTGTCACTTACGCCTATGTTGCCGATCCTCTGGTTCAGGTAGTGAATGCCGGGCCTGTACGCGTGACCATAAGCATGCGAAAGGCGAGTCCCGCCAATGCGGGCGCTGCCCAGAAACCAGAATGACATCACAAACCAGACAACTATTCGGAACCGATGGGATTCGTGGCGTTGCCGGCGAATTCCCTTTGACCTCAGAAAGTACCTACCTCATCGGACGCGCTTTGGGACACGATCTGCTGCGCGTGACCAAGAAGCCGCGCGTAGTCATCGGGCAAGACACCCGCGAGTCCAGCGCCTGGATTGCGGACCGCATCGCGCTTGGCCTGTCCAGTTGCGGCGTGGAGGTCCATAGCGCCGGAGTAATCACAACCCCGGGCATCGCTTTTTTGGCGCGGTCGCGTGGCTATGCTGCTGGGGTGGTGATTTCGGCGTCGCATAATCCCTGGACTGATAATGGAATCAAGGTTTTCTCGAACGATGGGTACAAGCTGCCTGACGCGCGCGAGCTTGCCATTGAGCAGGAGATTTTCGCGCTGCTGCAAGATCCGCAGGCGCACCCTGAGCCTGAGGAAAAGCCCCCCGCCAGTTTGCCAGGGGAGGCGAACCTCCGCCACGCCTACATCGGGTGGCTGGCGAAGAGCGTAAACGCCGACTTGAAAAAAATGAGAGTCGTGGTGGACTGCGCGAACGGTGCAGCCGCCGCCGAAGCGCCGGAATTGTTTCAAGCCTGCGGCATCAAAGCCACATTTTTAAGCTCGTCGCCGGATGGTCGAAATATCAACGAGGGCTGCGGAGCATTGCATCCCGAGACCCTCGCCAAAATTATTGCTTCGAAAAAGGGACGGTTTGATCTCGGGGTGACCTTTGACGGAGACGCCGATCGCGCGCTATTCAGCGACGGCAACGGCAAAGTGGTCAATGGCGATGCCGTGCTTCTTCTGATTGCGCGCGACATGCAGCAACGCGGCATCCTCAAGGGATCCACCGTAGTCGCGACGACCATGTCGAACATGGGCTTGGAAATTGCCTTCCGCAAGTCGGGGATCAAGATGCTGCGCGCCAACGTCGGAGATAAATATGTTCTCGAAGAGATGCAGAAGACCGGATCCATCCTAGGTGGAGAGCAATCCGGCCATATCATCTTCCGCGACGGAGATGCCACCACCGGAGATGGCCTGTTGACCGCCCTGAGAGTAATGGAAGTGATGGCGCGCACCGGCCGTCCGCTGGCAGAACTGGTTAGCGATCTCAAAGTGTTTCCCCAGGTGATTAAGAACGTCCGTGTACGCGAGAAGGTTCCTTTCACCAACGTCCCGGAAATTCAAACCGCAATCGACTCAGCTCAAGGCGAATTGGATGGCAACGGCCGAGTGGTGGTGCGCTACTCCGGAACCGAGGCTCTGGCCCGTGTCATGGTTGAGGCCGAATCAGAGGACAAGATGCAGACCCTGGCGGGCGGTATCGTGAAGGCGATTGCCAAAGCGCTGGGTTCGTAGAGCCACACCCAACTTATAATCTTGGTACGTGCAAGTTTCCGAATTTAACTTCCACCTACCGAAAGAACTCATTGCCCAGGAGCCGCTTCCCGACCGGTCCGGCTCGCGGATGCTACATCTCACTCGCGCCTCGGGCGCCCTTTCGGATTTGTCTTTCAGCGATCTTCCGAACCTTCTTCGCCCTGACGACCTGCTGGTCATAAATAACACTCGTGTATTTCCGGCACGCTTGTTCGGCAGGCGATCGGGCACGCGGGCCCAACCCCTTAGCCCATCCAACCCCGCTTCGCGTGATTTCTTGCATGGACGTGTCGAGGTCCTGCTTAGCAAGCAGGTCTCAGCCGAAACGAATGAATGGGAATGTCTTGTTCGGCCAGGGCGCAAAATCGGCGTAGGCGAACGGCTTTTCTTCGGCGAAAACGATGAATTGCGGGCGGAGGTCGTCGACCGTGGAACCTTCGGCGAGCGCCGCCTGCGCTTTGATCCAGTCATGGAGTTTTTTTCGGTCGTTGAACGGCTGGGACACGTCCCACTTCCACCCTATATCGGCCGGGACGATATCTCTGCTGACCGGGAACGCTACCAGACCGTCTACGCGCAGGAGCGAGGCTCCGTGGCCGCGCCCACTGCCGGTCTGCACTTTACCCCGGAGATCTTGCAGCGCATCCGGGGGCGGGGCATTCAAATCGCAGAAATCACGCTACACGTCGGCCTAGGCACGTTTCAGCCGGTCCGGGTGGAGCGGGTCGAGGATCACAAGCTGCACAGCGAGCGATACCAGATTTCTTCCCAAGCTGCGAAGACGATCAACGGTGCCCGGACTGCGGCTAGGCGCATTGTTGCAGTCGGTACCACCACCGTGCGCGCCCTGGAGCACGCATCGCTTACCGGCACAATCTCAGCTGGCGGCGGAGAGGCAAACATCTTTATTTATCCCGGATATCAGTTCCGCTCGGTCGGCGCGTTGCTTACCAATTTTCACCTCCCGCAATCCTCACTGCTCATGCTGGTGAGTGCCTTCGCCGGGAAAGAACAGACCCTCGAAGCCTACCGGCATGCTATCGAAGAGCGATATCGCTTCTACTCTTACGGCGACTGCATGTTCATTCAGTGATTTTTCCAATGGCCCGGAGGAGCCAAGACTCGCGTTCAAGCTGTTAAACTTAAGTATTGTCTCCTAGAAGCAAGGGCGCGGTGATGTCACGGAAGACGGCCTTGGAAACATCTAAGCCGGGGCCTCGTCCTGTCGAAAAACCATCCGCAGCCAATCGCATTTTCCTGATCGACACCATGTCTTTTATCTTCCGCGCCTATCACGCCATGGCGCGGCAGCGCGGAATGTCGACCAAGACGGGCCTACCAACCGCTGCGACCTATGTTTTCGTCAACATGTTGCGCAAATTACGCGATGATTTTTCGCCGGAATATTTGGCTGCAGTCTTCGACGTTTCAGCTCCTACGTTTCGCAGCCAGCAAGCAAAGGACTTTACCAGCGTCCGCCGCTTCGACCTGAAGACCCAGACTTTTCAGGAGATCGAATACCACGGCTATAAGGCCAACCGCAAAGAAATGCCCGGCGACCTGGTGCAGCAAGTACCCTACATTCGCCGTGCGCTGGAAGCGTACCGAATACCGATTCTCGAACTTTCCGGATACGAAGCCGATGACGTGATTGGCACGCTGGCCCGCAAAGCCGTAGCTGAGTCCTATCAGGTCTATGTCGTTTCCAGCGACAAGGACATGCTGCAACTGGTGAACGATAACGTACTGGTATTGAATCCTCCCAAGGACAATCTGATTTGCGATGCCGCCAAGGTTGAGGAGATTTTGGGCGTCCCTCCCCAGCGTGTGATCGACGTGATGGCACTGCGGGGCGACAGCATCGACAATATACCCGGCGCGCCCGGCATCGGTGACAAGGGTTCAGTTGATCTCATCAAGCGGTTTGGATCGGTCGAAGCCACACTCGACCACGCTGCCGAGGTCGAACGCAAAACCTATCGCGAATCGCTACAAAACAATCGCGACAATGTTTTATTGAGCAAGCAACTGGTTACCATCGATTGCAACGTGCCCATTGAACTTGATGTGGATGCCATGAAGGCGGGCGAGCCGGATATTGAAACTTTACGTGCGCTGTTTACGGAGCTGGAATTTACCTCGCTGCTAAAAGAACTGCTCCCAGTCGTAGAATTGAGCGAAGCGTATTACGGCGAAGCAAAGTCTGTTGAGGAAGTTGAAGCCGTTATAAGAGTCGCTTCCGAGGCCGGCCTGCTAGCCATCGCCATTGAGTCCGTCAGCAGTGATGGTGACTTAGATGAAGTGGAAGAAGAGACCGAGGAAGCTGGCGAGGCCATGCTACCGCTTCGGGCTGAGCCGGAAGCTCCGAAGGCACCTCGAAGCGCGGCTATTTCCGGCAAATCCGGCGAGGCACAGACAGTTTCTATGGAGGCCGAGCAAGTCCGCGGGCGTATAGTCCAGGCTCTGGGTGATGAGAGCCTGCCGAAAGCAATTCACGACTACAAAGCCGCGCTGCATGCCTGGGAAGAACAGGGCATCCCCCTGCGCAATGTGGAACATGATCCCATGCTGTATTCGTACCTGCTGGATCCAACCTACACGTCGCATCGTCTCGCAGACGTGGCACTCCGGCGCTTTAATCTGAAGTTGAGCGGAAGTCTGCCGGAGTCTGCGGACATTACCGGACGTCTGGCCCATACATTGCGAGGCGATGTCGAACAAAGCAATTTGTTGGAGCTTTACCACGAAATCGATCTGCCGCTGGTCCCGGTCTTGGCACGAATGGAGCAAGCTGGGGTGAAAATCGACCGTGCAGTGCTTTCCAAAATGTCATCGCGGCTGGAGCGGGAAATTGATGCCAAGGCGCGGGAGATTTACGAGTGTTGCGGCTCCGAGTTCAATATCAACTCTCCCAAGCAACTGGGAGAGGTGCTCTTCAATAAGCTAAACCTGCCTAAACCGGTGAAATACGGTAAGGGACGCACCATCTCGACAGCGGTCGATGTGCTCGAATCACTGTCAGCGTCGCATGACGCTCCCCGCATGGTGCTCGAGTACCGCCAGTTATCCAAGCTGAAGTCGACCTATGTGGACGCGCTGCCTCTGCTGCTCAGCCGCACCAGCGGACGCCTGCACACTACCTTCGCGCAAACCGGGACGGCGACCGGAAGGCTCTCCTCGGCTAATCCGAACCTGCAGAACATTCCAATTCGCACTGAGCTCGGCCGTGAGATTCGCGCCGCCTTTACCGCAGAACCCGGCCACGTGCTGTTGGCGGCAGACTATTCGCAGATCGAACTAAGGCTATTGGCCCATTTCTCGAAAGATCCACTGCTGGTGGAAGCCTATCGCAATGGCGATGACATCCACAGGTTGACCGCTTCGCAGGTTTTTGGCGTACCACCTCTTATGGTCACGCCCGATCATCGCCGCCAGGCCAAAGTCGTAAACTTCGGCATCGTCTACGGACTTTCGCCTTTCGGCTTGTCGCAAAATCTGGGCATTGAGCCCCGAGAAGCCAAGCAATTTATTGATGCGTATTTTGAGAAATATAAGGGCGTGCGGAACTTCATCGATGAAACCCTGGTGCAGGCCCGCCGTGACGGAAAAGTCGGCACCCTTCACGGACGCGTGAGGCCTATCCCTGATATCAACAGCAAAAACTCGAACCTGCGTGGCTTCGCCGAGCGCACAGCAGTGAATACCCCGTTGCAAGGGACGGCCGCCGACCTCATCAAGCTCGCCATGATTCGAATCGATGCCGCTCTACGGGAGCAAGGTCTGAAGTCGCGCATGACCCTACAAGTGCACGATGAATTGGTTTTCGAAGTTCCGGATTCCGAGGTGGATACCATGCGGAGTCTGGTACGCGATCACATGGAGAAGGTTCACCCGGCGCTGACTGTCCCCTTGCTCGTGGAACAGGGCGTAGGTCCCAATTGGCGCGATCTCGACTAAGCTGACCCCTAATCCAGCATCTTCTCTACCGCGGCTTCCACGTGGATTCTCGTCGTGTCTAGAAATGGTATTCCCGCATCGCCCGCGTCCCGCAACAACAGAGGAAGCTCGGTTCCGCCCAAGATCACCGCTTCGATTCTGCTGCTCTCCTTCATACGGTCGACGACAGCAAGAATTCCTGCACGAGTTTCCGGAAGTAAGATCTCATTGACTAGCTCGTCCATGTATTTGTTATGCGTGTATTCCTGATCTTTGCGCTCAGGAGTGACGATCGCAATACCCTCGCGGGCGAAGACCTGCGGATAGAACTTTCCATTCATGGTGAATCGGGTACCGATCAAACCCACCTTCTTGAATCTACGGTTTTTCGCAGCCTGGCAAGTTGCCCGCACAATGCTAAGCAGAGGGATCGAAGACCGGCTCTCCAGTTCGTCGAAGACCAGATGGGGCGTATTAGAAGCGAGCAGTCCGAAATCAGCGCCAGCAGCCGAAAGTTTCTGAATTTCATCGGACATGAACGTGACCAACTCATCGTTCTGTCCGGCGAAAATCAGGTCGCGCATCTTACTCAAATTGATGCTGTTGATGATGATGGCCGGATAGCTGCCGTCGCCCTTTCGAGCCCGGTAGGCAGCAACAATCTGGCGATAATAGTCCACCGTTGATTCCGGGGCGATGCCCCCAATAATCCCCAAAGTCTTCAATCAAAGCCTCCAAGCCTCAAGGAACGGCCATTCAAGCCCTCCAAATCTATGCCAAAATAAAGTGTAAAGTCGATTGTCTGTATCCCAACAGTGCGGTACCATACGCGGACTGGCTTGGGTTCCTTCTCGCCTGCCTTGTAAGCTGCATGCCTAGCGAACGTCAATACCGGCGCGAGCTTGCCTTCTTCGGCAAGATGCTGCACGACCGTGGGTACGTGGCTGCCATGGACGGCAATCTGTCTGTGCGCCTCGACGAAGACCGAATTCTGGCTACGCCGACATCGATGTGCAAAGGCATGATGCGTCCGGCCGATATGGTGGTGGTCGACCTTGATGGCCACTGCATTCGCGGACAGCACTGCGTTTCCAGCGAAATCGGCATGCACCTGCTGATTTACCGCATGCGGCCCGACGTACAGGGAGTCGTGCACGCCCATCCGGTTACGGCGACGGGCTTTGCCGCTGCTGGCATGGCTCTTAACCAGCCGCTGGTCAGCGAAGTCGTTCTTGGCCTTGGTTCCATCCCCCTGGCGCGCTATGGTACGCCTGGAACGCCCGAGCTCTGGGAGGCCCTGGAGCCATTCGTGCCGGACTATGACGCCATCCTGATGGCCAACCACGGAGTAGTTTCCTATGGCGACTCTCTCCATCATGCCTACATGAAGATGGAGACGGTCGAGCATTTTGCACAGATCGCCCTGGTGACCCAGGTCCTGGGACGTCAGGAGCCGTTGGGACAGGAAGAAGTCGAAAAACTGGTGGCCGCCCGCAGCAAGTATCAAGGAGCGAAATCAGCCGCCCGGCTGCCGGTTGGAATCCCCTACGAAGAGCCCACCGCTGAATTTCCTGACCGATCCACAAAGCGCCGCCCCATTCCCCGTCAGCGCTAGGTCTCATCTTTCACGATTTATCCTGGTGCTCTATCGCTCTGGTTGCCGAGGTTAGTGCGATAGAATCCGGCCATGAAATTTTACGTTGCCGCATGTGCCGTGATGCTCGCAAGTTCAACACTGGGCCAAACTTCGGAAGTCGAAATAACCGCCGAACCTTCTCATCGCATGGTGTTGCAGAACGATTTCGTGCGGGTATTCCATGTGGTGATTCCGCCCCATGCCGTGACCCTGCTTCACCGCCATCGCCACGACTATTTCATCGTATCGCTGGCTGATTCCAACGTAAGCAACGAGATCCCAGGCAAACCGGCCCAAAGAGGCGGGATGAAAGCCGGGCAGACATCCTTCGCGGAAGGTGGCTTCGCGCATGTTGTCCGCAATCTCGCCGATAAACCATTTCCCAATGTCGATGTAGAGGTGCTTCATCCGAAGACGTCTTACAAATGGGATGAAGAGCGTGGCGTCAGCGTGCTGGAAGGTGGAACTCAGGAAATCCTTTTTGTGAAGGATGGCGTCCGCGCTTCGGAGACCGATCTTCAGCCCCATGCCATGATCCCTAGACATAAGCATCTGGTTCCGCACCTTGTCATAGCAGTCAGCGACATTGACCTGGAGAGTACAGTAGAGGGCCAGCCGGCAAAACATATCCAGTTGAAGTCTGGCGAAGTTGCCTGGGTAGAGGCTGGCTTGACCCATGCGGTAATGAATGCCGGCCACCAGAACGCCCGCTATGTCGCGCTGGAATTTCCGCCAACCAAGTAACGCCAACCTTACGCGGGGCAGTTCTCTGCGACCAACATCAAACAGCCCCGCCCGAGCCGGAGTGAGGCATCTGTAACGCCTTAGTTAGACCGTAGACCGTAATTTACTCTTGAGGGTGCCCCGTTCAAGCTCAGCTTGGGCGGGGCTTTCTCTAAACCTCAAATCAGTTTTAGCGCAAAGAGACAACACGGAGAAACATGAGGGCCGCACATGCGCGTCGCTTGACTGCGTCGCCTGCTGTGAGCGACTGTAAGTTCATCGCATGAGCACCACGAATCAACTCGGATTCAGCTTCCGCGCCCCTGAGCGGCGCGTTTGGACGGTGCGCGACTTGGTCGCGGCGGTGCGCACTCATATCGAACGCGAATACAGCGATGCCTGGGTGGAAGGGGAAATCTCCAACTTCCGCGCTCACGATTCCGGCCATCTTTATTTCACCCTCAAAGACCAGAACTCCCAGCTCAACGCGGTGATGTTCCGGTCGCAGGCACGCTTGCTGCGCTTCCGCCCCGAGAATGGAATGCAGGTGGTGGTGCGAGGCCGCATCACCATTTATGAAGACCGCGGCCAGTTGCAAATTTCCGCGGAGTACATTGAACCCAAGGGAGCGGGCGCCCTGCAAATTGCCTTTGAACAACTCAAGGAAAAGCTGGAGGCGGAGGGCTTGTTCGCCACGGATCGCAAGAAGCCAATCCCGGCCTTGCCGCGCCGGATCGGCATTGTGACCTCTCCTCAGGCCGCCGCGTTGCGTGATGTGCTCAACATTCTGCGGCGGCGGCACCAAAGCGCAAACATCCTTATCTTCCCGGTACAGGTACAGGGAGAGATGGCCGCGACGGAAGTAACTGCCGCCGTTCGTTATTTCAATAAGACGAAGAGTGTGGATGTCATCATCGTCGCCCGTGGCGGAGGTTCTGCCGAGGATCTTGCGGCATTTAACCACGAAGGGTTGGCTCGAGCTATCGCCAGTTCTTTGATCCCCGTGATTTCCGCGGTCGGTCACGAAACTGATTTCACCATTATCGACTTCGTGGCTGATTTGCGCGCGCCTACACCATCCGCGGCGGCCGAGCTTGTGATCCGCTCCCTTCAGGAAGTTGAAGAACAGGCGGAAGGGCTAAGACTGCGATTGGCGCGCGCCATGCGATACCGGTTGCTGATCGGACGCCAAGCTTTGACAGAAGTTGCCCACCACGGTGCCTTCGCGCGCATGATGGACGGCATCAACCGTCGACAGCAGCGTCTCGATGATTTACGGTTTCGGCTGGAACGCGGCGAACGCCAATGCCTGGAACGCCAACGCCGCAAACTCGAAAATGCCTCAGCCGCGGTGCGCCATTACGATATGCGCCGCGTGCTCGGCGGGATTCGACGCGAGTTGGATGTGAAAGTAGGAGGGATGCTGAGCGCAACTCGCACGCTTCTGCTGCGCAGCGGTGCGCGATTGAATCAACTTTCCGGCAGACTGGAGGCCCTCTCCCCAGTTGCTATCCTGGAGCGCGGCTACGCCTTAGTCTTCGACTCATCGGGTAATCTGGTTAAGAGCTCCTCGCGGCTGAAGGCAGGCGAAGAAATCACCGCAAGACTAGCCAAAGGCACGATCACAGCTAAAGTCACCAAAGCTACTGGTTAGAACTCAAGAAGGCTGCAAAGCTCATGGGAGGACCGGCGCCCCGCCCATCCTGCGCTACCACGGCACAGTCCGCCCCTCTAAGCTACTCTGACGCGCTAGTTCCAATACCCGCATGGTAGCCAACGACTGCTCGGTAGTCACCGGCAACGGTGCCCCATCTAAGATGGCGTCCCGCATTCCAGCATAGAATTGCCGGTAGTCTCCACGCTCGGTCGGAATCTTTCGCGGCGGGCTCCCATCCGCCAGCGAAAGCATCCCCCACTGCGACTCAGATTCCAGCCCCCAATCGTTGCCATGCGGCAGCTCTCCTTTACGCAGGCGTTCTTCCTGAGGATCCATCCCGTATTTGATGAACGATCCATTGTTGCCGTGAATGACAAAATGCGGCCCCGGCGCGTAGGCCAACATTCGCGCCCGCAGCATCGCGCGATGCCGTGGATATTCCAGGCTGATATCGAAAGCATCATCCACTACAATTCCTGGCCTCTGCTGAAATGCAGTTGCTGTTACCGACTTTGGCTCTCCGAACAGCAGCATGGGCTGATCAATTAAATGCGGCGCTAGATCGAACATCACGCCAGCGCCTGGTTCGGCACGTTCCCGCCACACGTTGGGTTTCGGAGTGGGGCGAAATCTGTCGTAGCGAACCTCGTACTCTGCCACCTCTCCGAGCACCCCCGACTCGAGCAACTTGATGACCGTTTGAAAATCTCCGTCGAAGCGGCGGCTGTGGTAAACGGTCAGCAGGCAGCGTTGTCGTTCCGAAATCCGCACCAGTTCTTCCGCCTCGGCCAGAGTGGGAGCAAAAGGCTTGTCCACCACAACATGCCGGCCTGCTTCGAGGCAGCGCTTGGCGATCTCAAAATGGCTGGCATTCGGCGTGGCCACCACGCATAGCTGAATATGCTCGTCGGAAAGCAATTCGTCGAGTGAACGCGCCACCCGCGCATCCGGATGCTTATTCTTAGCCACCGATCCGCTGCGCTCCAGAATGCAGGCCAACTCCACCCCGGACGTGGTGCACAGGCTGGGGGCGTGGAAGGATTGTCCCGCGAGGCCAAATCCGATTAATCCGACTTTTAACATTTGTGGCCCAAACCTCCGAACACGCCAATGAGTGGAAGCGATGTTACAACGATCAACTTGGAAGACATCGCAATCCCCGCGATACTCCCGAGTCTTAAATGACATCCCCAATAAGACTCTTACCTGTACGCTTTAGTATTCAGCGATACATCGCCGCCAACCCCAGTGCGAATGTGCCGACATCGAGATTGCGACACCAATTCTCTTTCGACTAGCGGGAAAGAGTCGGGCATGGTGTGTCCAAATGACACGTCGATTTGTACCAAACAATTTGTGGTATGAGGTTCCGAGGGCTTCGTTGACGTCGTTCCTAACCGAGATCCCGAGTTCAGTGGTGACAACGAAATATGAGCTTGAACCCGCCACACACAAGATCGGCGCTATGGACCAGCTCATCCGTTATCCCTTGGGCAAGTCGAATTCGCCATGAGATAGAATCTGTCGAAAATCAGGTGTTTACGCTCAGAACCATTCGGTGCCAACTCACCCAGACCATTCCGGTTGGAGCCAGGCGCTTCGAATAAGCGGGCAGCAGTTTGATCGATTGGTCCCCCTCCGGGGTAAACAGCATTATGAAATCCAGATTGTCAGCTGGCTTGTGGAGCACCGTGCATCCTGACAGGGATTCTTCCAAATCCGAGGAGACGTCTTTTGGCAAATTGTGAAAAGCGACACCAGAGCTATGTTGGATGCCAAGCTTCTTTGAAAGGGGAGTTCCTGAGTATCCCGCCATGGGGTTCTATTGCGCAGTCGCAAAGTAGCCGCGACGGGTGCGTACTTTCAGGCCCTTATGGTTCTGCGCCAGAATCTCGATGGCGCGGTAGCGGCCATCGGCGCGAAAGTCCGCCGGCTTGTAGGAAAGAGCGTACTGGCTGCGCAGTTCATCCTGAATTTCCGAGAAGGCATTGGCCACTTCGGTGATTTGGAACGGAAAGAAAGCTTGGCCCCCTGTCGCATCCGCGATACGTTGCAGGATTTTGTCCCCGGCATTTCTGCTGCCCGTGACGTTGGTGCTGATGGCATAGACGATTACTTCGGCGCGTTGCGCCATTTCGATAGCTTCTTCGCGCGAGACGTGGCTCTGGTTGTCATCGCCGTCGCTGAGCAGAATGATCGCACGCCGCACCGCGCCGTTCTGCTTCTCTTTTCCTAGCTTGTCGCGGCACACATAGTAAAGCGCGTCGTACATGGCGGTGCCTCCGCCCGGACGCAAGGCTCGAACGCCTTTAGAAAGCTGCTCGGTATTGTCGGTGAAATCCTGCGTGACTTCCGGTGTAGCATCGAACCCGACCACGAACGCCCTGTCGTATCGCGGACGCACCGTCTGATTCAGAAATTCAATAGCGGATTCCTGCTCGAACCGAAACCGGTCGCGGACCGAGTTGCTGGCATCCACCAGCAGTCCGACCTGCAGTGGGAGGTTGGTCTCGCGGTGAAAGCTGCGGATCTCATCGGCGGGCCGGCCATCATCAATCACCCGAAAATCGGTCTTCTTCAGGTCGGTGATGTAGCGCCCCTTTTTGTCGGTGACGGTGAAGACCACATTGATTTCGTTGACCGTGGTGCGAATGGTGGTTGCCGCATCGTCCGGCTCAGGTGCAGCTTGAGTTGCGGGAGCTGCCGGAGCGCTTTGCGGTTCGGCAGGAGGCGCTTCACGCGGCGTTGGATCGACAGGGGGCGGAGCCTTGGGCTTGCTTACCTGTTTTGTGGCAGATGGGGCGGAGGGCAGATCGGGCTGTGAATCCTGAGCAGCCGCGACCATCAGAAGCGTTGCGACGCCCGCCAGGGAAAGCATGATACTGCGGATGCTCATTTGGGAAAGTCCATTATATCGCGTCACTCGTCGCATTCTACGCGGTCCAGAAAGGCCTGCAACTCCGCCGGAAGCGGTCGGGAAAATGACACCGTCTCGCCTGTTTTAGGATGCTGAAACTGGAGCGCCGCTGCGTGCAGAAAATTTCTTGCCAGTGTAATCGCGCCCTTGCCTCCGGCTCGAACTTCCCGCGGAGCCCCATAAAGGGCGTCCCCCACCACTGGATGACCCGTCGATGACATGTGCACTCGAATCTGGTGTGTGCGCCCGGTATCGATCTTTATTTCAACCAAAGCGAACTTACCAAACAGAGACGCAATTCGCCTCTGCACCTGAAAGTGAGTGATGGCCTCCCGCCCTCCGTATCCCCGGGTGGTCATGCGAATGCGCCGCACGCTATCGCGGCTGATGCTGCTACGAATGGTTCCTTGGTCCTTTTGTGGCCATCCGTGTACCAGCGCAATATAGATTTTCTTGACTTCACGCTTGGAAAACATCGACCCCAGGGCACGGTGGGCCACGTCATTTTTTGCCACCAGGATCAGTCCGCTAGTCTCTTTGTCGAGGCGGTGCACAATGCCGGGGCGGAGTTCACCGCCGACGCCGGATAGCTGCCCGAAGCGGTGGAGCAGTGCGTTGACCAGCGTACCGCGGTTGCGGCTATCTTCGGTTGCCCCGGCTCCGGCGTGGACCATCATCCCGGCCGGCTTGTTGATGACGGCCAGATCCTCATCTTCATAGACGATGTCGAGCGGAATCTCCTCCGCGATGGCCCGAAGCGGCGGAAGCTCGACGGCGCCCAGAACCTTCACCACCTCGCCGCCCCTAAGGCGCAATGAGGGCTTAGCGGCTTTGTCGTCCACCAGAACCTTCTCTGCGGAAATGAGCATTTGAATCCGAGAACGGCTGGTATCGGCAAAACGGGTCGAGAGAAATTGATCCAGTCGCTGTCCTGCATTTTCGGGAGGGACAGAAAAACCGGTTGGGAAGGGTTCTACCAAGAAGGAAACCTTAGCACTCCCGTGTGCCTCGGTGATGCAGACTCAGTTGAGAAAGCCTCTAGAACCACGGAGGCATTGATCCATTGAGTAGATTCCATAAAGGCTCTCTCCGCACCTCAGCGTCCCCGGGTTGAGACTAGCGCTAACGCGAAACCCGAGCCGGAATGGCCACAGCTACGCCGCTGCGTAGCCACCAGATGACACCACCTGCCACTACCAGCCCTATCGAGATCAGCTGTGTTCCACTCATGATGCCGCCAAACACCGAGCCACGGCCGGGATCGTCGCGCAAGTATTCAAGGAAATACCGAGCCACACCGTAAAGGATGAGATAAGCGGCGAATACCTGTCCATCAAACTTCTTACGCTTCAGCATCCACATCAGAATGAAAAAATTTGCCAGCTCCACCGCGGCCTCAAACAGCTGTGTCGGCTCTAGGGCCTGGTTCAAAGGTGTTCCCACCAGTTCGTGGGCCAACGGATTGCGAAATGTTACTCCCCACGCGTGGGAGGTGGGGCGGCCCCAGCAGCAGCCCGCGGCAAAGCAGCCCAATCGGCCAATGGCATGGCCAAAAGCCAGCCCCGGCGAGAAGGCATCGCAGGTCGCCATAGCGGGCATATTGTGCTTGCGGATGTACCAGGCCGAGGCCGCCAGAGCTGCTAGCAATCCGCCGGAGAACACTCCCGCCGCCTGCATGGTGCTCCAGCTGAAAATCTCGCGGGGATGAGCGGTGTAGAAATCCCAGTCGTTGATGAAATAGAGAATCTTGGCGCCGACAATTCCCGCCAACACTGCCACGATGCCCAGGTTCCAGGCATCATCAGGATCGATCCCCTGCTTGTTAGAATTACGAACGCTGATCCAAAGGCCGGTGAGCACGCCCAGAGAAACCAGAAATCCGTAGGTTGGGGCGCTGAAGCTTCCGATTTGAAAAAGTCTGGGGAACACTTCTTAGTTGGATGCAAGGCCGAAGGCTTCGGTCGTTCTCAGTTTACCAGCGAAGGTGGGGTAAGCGGAAAAAGCCGGCCCGCGCAGCCGTGTGACGGGCCGAGAATGAACCGTCGGTAGACGTTGGGAACCCGCCGAGACCCTTTAGGCATCTCCGCATGGCGGAGCGCTGCACACCGGATCCTAGTTCGAGTCGAGTCCCCGTTCATTCAGCATTGGTTCAAAAATCGGTGACCGTCATCACCAACCTTGCAGGTCGGCTTTCAGGATTGGATGCTAGGACAAACGCCGTCGAT
>Ga0157378_10000631_pt1 | contig 33043 bp, 29 predicted proteins | sample M65metaG_FD_115309 | JGI IMG/M metagenome (GOLD analysis project Ga0157378, IMG submission 115309) | Miscanthus rhizosphere microbial communities from Kellogg Biological Station, Michigan, USA - M6-5 metaG | ecosystem: Host-associated > Plants > Roots > Rhizosphere > Soil | place: USA: Michigan... | reverse complement strand
TATTCCTGAGTTCGCTGCTCGACATGCTCGTCGTGCAGCGCCTCGGGGTCGAACACCAGGCGCCAGGCGCGGATGGCGATCAGCACCACCGCGCACACGTCGCCCGCCCACGCCAGCGCGAACAGCGGCCAGGTGGGCAGGTTGAGGTCGAATGTCTGGACGTTGTCGTTGTAGGTGCCGCGCACCTTGTCGAACAGCATGATGGTCTGCACCGTCACCACGAACAGCAGCACCAAGGTCGCGAACACGTCGATGAAGCGCTTCAGGCGCGGCCCGGCGCTGCTCCACACCAGGTCCACCGTGATGTGGCCGCCGCGGTAGCTGGTGGCGGCGATGCCCCAGAAGATCAGCACGCCCAGCAGCAGGCGGCCGAAGTCGTAGCTGTCGGGGATGCTGGTGTTGAAGAACTTGCGCAGCAGCACCGAGATGAAGATGTCGGCCGCGACGATGCCCACGAACGTGGCCGCCAGCCACTCGATGGCGTGGATGATGCGGTCGGCGACACCGCGCGGCGCCGCCGTGCTCGTTGGCGTCACAACGCCGCGTTGTACTTCACCAGACTCTGGTGCAGGCCGTCGAGCACCTGCTTCGGATCGGCACCGACCTTCTTGGCGCCCTCGGCCCACTGCTCGGTCACCGGGGCCACCGCCTTGCGCCAGGCGTCGATCTGCTCGGGCGTGAGCTTGGTCATCTCGTGGCCCGGCAGCGCCGCCATCTTGGCCTTGCCCGCGGCCTCGAAGTCGGCCCACGGGCTGGCGACCTTCTCGGCCCACTCGGTGGTGCAGTGCTCGTCGATCACCTTCTTCTGCGCCGGCGACAGCGACGCCACCTTGTCCTTGTTGAGCACCCACACGAACGGCGTGGCGTACAGCGGGGCGTCGATGTGGTACTTCACCACCTTGTCGATGCCGAACAGGAACAGCGAGCCCCATGGGAACGTGATGGCGTCGGCCACGCCGCGCTCGAGCATGTCGCGCGCTTCGGGCGCCGAACTCTGCACGTTGGTGCCGCCCAGTGCAGTGACCATCTGGCCGATCGTGCTGGTGGCGGGGCGCACCTTCATGCCCGCCAGATCGCCGGGCAGCACCACCTTCTTCTTCGTCGTGTTCAGGCTGCCCGGGTCGTGCAGGAACGCGAAGCAGAAGTGCACGTCCTTCATCTCCTTGGCCGCGTACTGGCGGTACCACGCATCGACCGCAGCGGTGCCGCCCTTGGCGTTGCTGGCCTGGAACGGCAGCGACGCGGCGGCGAAGATCGGAAAGCGGCCCGGCTGGTAGCCCGGGTTCACATAGGCGGCGTCGGCGATGCCGTCGCGCGCCATGTCGTAGTGATCGAACGCCTTGCCGAGCTGCTCGCTGGTGAACAGCGTCGCGCCGATCGTGTCGCCCGAGGCCTTCTTGATGTCGTCGGCCCAGGCCTGCAACGCCGGGTTCAGCGGGTGCTGCGGCGGCACCCAGCTCGACAGCTTCAGCGTCACGGGCTTGTCTTGGGCGAGCGCCGACGCCGCCAGCAGCGCGGCGCCGATGAACAGGGAGCGGTGAACGATGCGCACGAGGGTCTCCAGAAGGCACGAATCGGCGTCATTGTGGTCAGGCCCGCGACGCGGCCCTGACCGGGGATAACCCGGGGGCAACGCGCGGCTACGGCGCGCCGCCGCGCCGCTGACGTGCCTGTTCGCGCCACAGCTCCCATGGGCGCGCGACCTGCCCCTCGTTGGTGATGCGAGTGGCATCGGCTTCCTCTGGAGTCAAGCTCACCACGTCACCGAGCGGCAATGCGCTCAGCATCAACTTGGCGTTGAACTCGGTGTAGAACGCGCGGAACACCGCGACGCGCAGCGACGGCGCCACCACCGTGCACCCGTGCCCACGCATCAGCACCACGCGCGACGGCCCGAGCGCGTGCGCCAGCGCGGCGCCGAGCGCGCGATTGCGGATCAGCAGGTCGCTCGCCGGCCCCGCGTGATCGCGGATCTCGAACAACGGCGGGCCGTCGCGCGCGTCGCTGCCGCCGAGGAAGCCGGCCATGTGACAGACCGGTTGCAGCTTCGCGCCGCGCGCGACGCAGAACGGCAGCACCGCCGGCGAATGGTTGTGAACCACCGCCATCACGTCGGGGCGCGCCTTGTAAATCTCGCTGTGGATGTAGCGCTCGAGGTACAGGCGCGGCGGGTCGCTCGTCAGCGCTTCGCCGGTGTCGACCGCGCACTCCACGATGTCGGCTGTCTGCACGCGGCCCGGCGCCATGTTGCGCGCCAGCAGGAAGCGGGAGGCATCGCCGTCGTGGCGCGCGCTGACGTGGCCGAACGCATCGACGATGCCCTGGTGGAACAGGATGTGGTTGGCGTCGACCAGGTCCTCGATCAGCTCGGCACTGGCGCTGGGGCCGCTCATCGGCTCAGGGTAACCGAACTTGCTCTCGTGCCGCCGCCGCGACTAGGCTCGCCGCCTCGCGTCTCGTTGCTGCGATGCCACCCATCCCGATGATCCTGCGCCACGCCGCCGTGATGCTGCTGTGGTGGGCGGGCGCCGCGGCCGCGCTCGCGCAGGCCACCGACTGGCCAGCGCGGCCGGTGACGCTGGTGGTGCCGTCATCGCCCGGCGGCGGCACCGACGTCTACGGGCGCATCCTGGCGCAGGCGTTGACCGAAGCGCTCAAGCAGAGCTTCGTGGTCGACAACAAGCCGGGCGCCAGCGGTGCGATCGGAGCCAGCGCGGTGGCCAAGGCCGAAGGCGACGGCTACACGCTGCTGGTGGCATCGAACTCGTCGCTCGGCATCAACCCGGTGCTGCTGAAGAACCCGGGCTACGACGTGCAGCGCGACTTCGCGCCGGTGACACGCGGCGTGATCGCACCGATGGTGGTGGTGGCGCATCCCGACGCCAAGGTCAAGACGCTCGGTGAGCTGCTCGAGCGCGGTCGCCGCGAGCCGGGCGCGCTGTTCTACGGCAGCGCCGGCGTCGGCAGCCCGCTGTACATCGGCATGCGCATGATCGAGGCGGCCGCCGGCGCGCAGTTCGGCCACGTGCCGTACAAGGGCGCTGGCGCGGCGTATGCCGATCTGCTGGCCGGGCGCGTGCAGTTCATGCTGACCGACCTCGCCAGCGTGCGCCAGCACATCGACGCGGGCAAGCTGCTGGCGCTGGCGGTGACCGACAGGACGCCGCTGCTGCCCGCCACGCCGACGCTGGCCGAGGCGGGGATGCCCGGCATCCACGCCTTCACGTCGTTCTCGGTGCTGCTGCCGGCCAAGACGCCGCCCGTGCTGGTGCAGCGCGTGGCGCAGGAGGTGGCGCGCGCGATGAAGCAGCCGGCCACCGCAGCGCGTCTGGAACAACAGGCCTTGCTGCCGGTGTTCGACACACCCGAGCAGTTCGCGCAATCGCTGCGCCAGGAGCAGGAGACCTGGGGCCGCTTCATCCGCGCGCACGACATCAAGCCAGAGTAAATGGCCCACCCCCGATGCGGCCTGGCGGCCGCCTCCTCCTCAAGGGGGCAACACCAGCGGACCGGCAAAGCCGGATCCGCGGTGTTCGCTTGAAGAGTGTGTTCGTCGCCATGTCAGTGCTCAATTCGAAAGTCTCTGGAGCAGTGGGCAAGCTGCGGCTGTCGGTCGCGATGGGCGACTACGACCGCACGCGCGCGCTGCTCGACGGCCGCGTACAGATCGACGGCGTCAACCCGGTGTTCATGGCGCTGTCGCCCGAAGAGACGTTCTTCCGCGCGATGCGGCAGCGTGCGTTCGACATCAGCGAGCTGTCGCTGTCGAGCTACGTGGTGGCCACCTCGCGCGGCGATTGTCCTTACGTGGCGGTGCCGGTCTTCTTGTCGCGGGCGTTCCGCCACACGTCGATCTGGGTCCGCAAGGACCGCATCCACCAGCCGCGCGACCTGATCGGCAAGCGCGTGGGCGTGCCCGAGTATCAGCTCACGGCCAACGTGTGGGCGCGCGCGATCCTGGCGGATGACCACGGCGTGCAGCCGCGCGACATCACCTGGGTGCGCGGCGGCATCGAGACGCCCGGGCGGCCCGAGAAGATCGCGCTCGCGTTGCCGGCCGACGTGCGCATCGAAGAGGTGCCACCGCATCGCACGATCTCCGATCTGCTCGACGCGGGCGAGCTCGACGCTTTCATCGCGCCACGGCCACCGGCCGGTGCCGCGGCGCGCAACCCGCAGGTGCGCTGGCTGTTCGACGACCCGACCGCGGCGGCGCAGGACTGGCACCGCCGCACCGGCATCTTTCCGATCATGCACGTGGTGGGCGTGCGGCGCGCGCTGGTGCAGCGCCACCCGTGGTTGCCGGTGGCGGTGCTGAAGGCTTTCACGCAGGCCAAGGCGCTGGCGCTCGACGCGCTGGCCGACACCTCGGCCCCCAAGGTGACCTTGCCATTTGTCGAGGAGCAGCTGAAAGCCGCGCGCGCGACGCTCGGCGAGGATTTCTGGTCGTACGGCGTGGCAGGCAATGAGGCGACGCTGCGCGCGTTCCTGCGCCACCACCACGCGCAGGGGCTGTCGGCGCGCGACATGGCGCTCGACGAGCTGTTTGATCCCACGACCTACGAAGGCCATCGCATTTGAACCGGACGGCAGACCCGGCGTTTGTCAGATCGGCCATCAAGAGTCCGTCGCGACAGTCAGCTTGGTGGCGGCACAATGGATTCGTATCGGTCCCGTCAGGATTTCGCGCCACGCGCGCAAAATGCACCCGTGATTTCGCAATCACTACGGGGGTCCGCCATGAATCCGCAGCAGTATGAGAAGGTCAAATCCGCCAAGGGCTTCATTGCCGCGCTCGACCAGAGCGGCGGCAGCACGCCAAAGGCACTGAGCTTGTACGGGATCAACCCCGACACCTATTCGGGTGAGCAGCAGATGTTCGACCTGATGCACGCGATGCGCACTCGGATCATCACGAGCCCTGCATTCAACGGCGAACGCATCCTGGGCTCGATCCTGTTCGAACAGACAATGGACCGAGACATCGAGGGACGCGGAAGCGCCGACTACCTCTGGTCCGTGAAGCAGGTCGTTCCGTTCCTGAAGGTCGACAAGGGCCTGGCCAACGAGGCGAACGGCGTGCAGCTGATGAAGGCGATGCCCAACCTCGACGCTTTGCTTGCGCGTGCCAAGGACAAAGGTGTCTTCGGTACCAAGATGCGCTCGGTCGTGAAGCACGCCGACGCACAAGGCATCGAGGACGTCGTCAAGCAGCAGTTCACCGTCGGCAAGCAGATCCTGGCGGCCGGCCTCATGCCCATCATCGAACCCGAGGTCGACATCCACGCCACGGACAAGCAAGGCGCCGAGCGGCTGCTCAAGACGGCCATCCTCAAGCACCTCGACACGCTGGGACCGCAGGAACGGGTGATGCTGAAGCTCACGATTCCGTCCGTGGACGACTTCTACGCGGATCTCGTGAAGCACCCCAAGGTGCTGCGCGTGGTCGCCCTGTCGGGAGGCTATTCGCGCGACGAGGCGAACAAGTTGCTCGCCCGCAACCACGGCGTGATCGCGAGCTTTTCACGGGCGTTGACCGAAGGTCTTACCGCGCAGCAGAGCGACGAGGAGTTCAACCATGCGCTGGACGCCTCCATCGCCAGCATCCATCAGGCGTCGTGCGCATAGGACCGTCGGAACTTCCGCCCCCAGACTCCCGAGGTGTCCATGAAGAGGTGGCTCAGGACCAATCGAGGTTTCCTGTTGTTCCTGGTTTGCTTTGGCTTCTTTCGGACCGCGCTCGCCGACTGGAATTCCGTTCCCTCCGGATCCATGCGCCCGACAATCCTCGAAGATGATGTCGTGTTCGTCAATCGGCTGGCCTACGACTTCAAGCTACCGCTGACGGAACTCTCTATCGCAAGGCTGGGTGAATCCCGGCTGGCTACGCCAGCCTGTGCGCGCGGGTGAACTCAAGCGCGAGGCGCCACGTCGTTGGGGCGGCCATCGGGAGAGCAGATCCGCTGCTCGCCTACTTGCCCAGACCCATCTGCTTGCCGACGTCGCCGTAGACCTTGACCTTGTCCTTCATGAAGGCGTCCATCTGCTCGACGCCGACGTTGACCAGCTCGAAGCCGCTCTTGGCGGCGAGCTCCTTCATCTCGGGGTCGGCGTTCATCGTGGCCCACAGCTCCGACAGCTTCTTGCGCGCTTCGGGCGGCGTGGCCTTGGGCACGCCGATGCCGCGGAACGCGCCGTCGACCCAGTCGACGCCGAGCTCCCTGAACGTCGGCGTGTCGGGCAGCAGCGGGTGGCGCTTGTCCATTGCCACTGCGAGCGCACGCACCTTGCCCTTGTTGTTGATCGCGAACGCGGTGTAGGTCATGCTGCCGTCGACGTGGCCACCGAGCACCGCCATCGTCATGTCGCCGGTGCCCTTGAAAGGCACGTACGTGGTCTGGATGCCGAACGCTGCGTTCATGCGCTGGTGCGCGGCGTGATTGGCGCTGTTCAACCCCGAGCCGCCGAGGTTCAACTTGCCGGGCGCGTCCTTGGCGGCCTTGAGGAAATCGGCCCAGCTCTTGATCGGGCTCTGGTCGGGCACCACCAGCGCGTCGGGCGTGTAGTGGAACCAGTAGACCGGCGTCACGTCGTCGGTCTTGTAGGTCACGTTGCCTTCCATCGGCTGCAGCACCATGTGCGGCAGGTTGATGCCGACGATGTTGACGCCGTCGGCCGGCAGCGTGTTGGTCGAGCTCCACAGTAGCGCCCCGCCGCCACCGGCCTTGTACTGGATCACGGTGTCGATGGCCGGACACTTCTTTTTCAGCACCAGCTGCTGGTGGCGCGCCGACAGGTCCGATTCGCCGCCCGGCGGAAACGCCTGCCAGTACATCACGTTCTTGTCGGGGCACGGCTGCGCAAGCGCGGGCGCGGCGACTCCCGCGGCGAGCACGGCCAGCGCCGTGCGGAAACGAGCCTTCATGGGTGGACCCTGGTGGTGCAAAGGTCCGATCGTGCGGTCAAGTGGCGGCCCGCGCCACAGGGTTGCCTTGGATGCGGCAGATCGGGCATCGGCAGCCCGCGTGGCTTGCACACGCGGTGCCTGAGCCGCTGCGCCGGCACGGGTGCCGCCGCTCCGGCTCAGGCCTCCAGCATGTTCATCGCCTGCACCAGGCTGCGCCGCATGCGCGACAGCGCCTGCGCCAGCATGCCGATCTCGTCGTGGCTGCGCGACACGAAGTCGGGCGCATCGACCGCGCCGAGGCTGATGCGGTCGGCCAGCGCCGAGATGCGCGTCACCGGGCGGATGAACATCCACCACAGCAGCGCGTTGAACACCAGCCCGAGCGCGACCAGCACGCCCAGCAGCGAGCCCATGAAGACGCGAAACGTCGCCTCGGCGCGCGCCAGCGCGAACGTCTCGGGGATCTGCACGATCTGGGCGCCGATGATCTCGCCCACCTTCCAGCCGAAGCCGCCGGCACTGCCGTACTTGGAGATCATGGTCGGCGGCGCGATCTCGGCGGTGTCGTGGCAGCGCATGCAGGCGGCGCCGGCCTTCAGGGGCTTGGCCACGTACAGCATGCGGCCGTTGGCCGTGTCGCGCTCGCCGAACAGCGGCGCCTTCACCGCGCCGTTGCGAAACGAGTTGACGATGTCGCTCTCCCACTCGACGGCGCGGTTGGCTGGATTGGTCGGGTTCAGCGTCGCCTCGCGGTACAGGAACTGCTTGTAGTCGGGGTTGGTCTCGCGCACGTTGCGCAGCAGCTCGATGGCCGAGAACGCCGACACCATCTCGGGCCGGAACTCGTACTTGATCTGGGTCTCCAGCAGCGGCGCGATGTTGCGGCTGGTGTAGTCGCGCACCGCCAGCGCGCTCTCGATCAGCAGCTTGGCGTTGTCGTAGATTTCCTCGCGGGCATTGCGCTGCAGCAGGTCGCGCGACACCGCCGCGGTGGCGGCGATGGCGATCGCGAACAGCGCGACCATCACCAGGTTGAACTTCAGCAGCAGCTTCATGGCGGATTCCTTTCGTGCCGTGAGTGGCCCTTGCCGGTGAAAACGCAATCCGCACCGCCAACCTGACATCGTGGCCGCTGCATTTGGAGGGTCGGCAAAGCCGGCGTGGCGGCGTTGCAGAATCGGCCACTGTGCAGGAGTGCAACGGGATGGGTCTTGCAGCGACATCGTGCGGCGCATGAACGGGCGGCTCACCGAGCTGCTGTCGCGTTCGGTCGCCGGCGACCGGGCCGCGCGCGATGCGCTGTTCGCGGCGGCCTACCCCGAGCTGCGCCGCCTGGCGCATGCCCGGCTGTACGGCAGCGGCCGCGGCACGCTGCTCGACACCACGGCGCTGGTGCACGAGTCGTACCTGCGGCTGGTGCACGGCGGCGAGCTCACGTTCGCCGACCGGCGCGCGTTCTTCGGCTACGCGGCGCAGGTGATGCGTTCGGTGATCGTCGACGCGGCGCGCGCGCGCCTGGCCGAGCGGCGCGGCGGCGCGGCGCCGAAGCTGACACTGTCGACCGACATGGCGCACGACCTGGCGCACGACCTCGGCCGCGACGAAGCGGCCATCCTCGCGGTGCACGAGGCGCTGCAGGTGCTGCAGCAAGCCGACGAACGCGCCGCGCAGATGGTGGAGTTGCGCTACTTCGGCGGCTACAGCGACCAGGAGATCGCCGAGGTGCTGGACGTCACCGAGCGCACCGTGCAGCGCGACTGGAACAAGGCGCGCCTGTTGCTGCGCGTGATGCTGGCGCCGGATTGAGAGGGCGCCGGTGAAGCTGTCGACCCTGCAGCTGACGCGCCTGAGCCGGCTGCTCGACGAAGTGATCGACGCCGACGAGGCGCAGCGCGCACAGTGGCTGCAGGCGCTGCCGGCCGAGCATGCCGACCTCGCGCCGGCGCTGCGGCGCGCGCTGTCGACCGGCGCCAGCGATTCGCTGCCGCCGCTGCCGAAGCTCGACGTCGAGGGGCTGCGCGCAGTCAGCGACCTGAAGGAGGGTGAGCGCATCGGCCCGTACCAGCTGGCGCGCCGCCTTGGCGCCGGCGGCATGGCCGAAGTGTGGCTGGCACAGCGCGCCGACGGGGCCTTCAAGCGCGACGTCGCGCTGAAGACGCCGTCGCAGCTGCCCTGGCGCGAGGACCTGGCGCAGCGTTTCGCGGTCGAGCGCGACATCCTGGCCGCGCTCGAGCATCCGCACATCGCGCACTTCTACGATGCCGGCGTCGCCAGCGACGGCCGGCCCTACCTCGCTCTGGAGTACGTGGCGGGGCGCCACTTGCTGCAGTGGGCCGACGAGCGCCGGCTGACGCCGCGCGAGCGGGTCGAGCTGTTCCTGCAGGTGGTGCAGGCGGTGCAGTACGCGCACGAGCAGGGTGTCTTGCATCGCGACATCAAGCCCGCCAACGTGCTGGTGACTGCGACCGGACAGGTGAAGCTGCTCGACTTCGGCATCGCACGCCTGATGGAGCGCCCGGCCGATGCCGATCTGACGCGCGCCTACGGGCGCGCGCTGACGCCGGCCTATGCGAGCCCCGAGCAGCTCAATGGCGGGCCCATCGACGCCAGCAGCGACGTGTACGCGCTGGGCGTCGTGCTGTACGAGCTGCTGGCGGGGCGCCAGCCATTCGACGCCGTCGAGCGCAACGGGCACCCCGGGCATGCGCCGCAGCCGCCGAGCACGCGGCTGAGCGCCGATGCCGCCGAGCTGCGTGGCGCCAGCATCGCGCACGTCGCGCGCACGCTGCGCGGCGAACTCGACGCGATCGCGCTGAAGGCGCTGGCGCCGACGGCGGCCGAGCGCTACCCCAGCGCGCAGGCGCTGGCACGCGACCTGCGCCACCACCTGTCGGGCGAGCCGGTCGACGCGATGCCGGCGTCGCCGCTGTACCGCGCCGGCAAGTGGGTGCGGCGACGCCGTGCCCTGCTGGCGCCGCTGGCGCTGGGCGCGCTGCTGCTCGGCGCGCTCGGTGGCCTGCTGCTGCAGCGGCATCCCACGGGGACTGCGCCGGCGCTGCAGGCGGCGGCGCCCTCGACTCCCATGGCGTCGGCGCCGCGCGCGCCCGTCGCACCCGTGGCGCCGCTCGACAAGTCGATCGCGGTGCTGCCGTTTGCCGACTTGAGCGAGCAGCGCGACCAGGAGTACTTCGCCGATGGCCTGACCGACGAGCTGATCGACCGCCTGGCGCGCAGCTCGAACCTGCGCGTGATCGCCCGCACGTCGGCGTTCGCGTTCAAGGGTCGAAACGACGACGTGCGCACGATCGCCGCGCAGCTGCAGGTGGCGCACGTGTTGACCGGCAGCGTGCGCAAGAGCGGCGAGCAGCTGCGCATCGGCGCGCAGCTGGTGCGCGCGGCCGACGGCACGCAGCTGTGGTCGCAGACCTACGAGCGGCGGCTGGCCGACATCTTCAAGGTCCAGGACGAGATCGCGGGTGCGGTGGCGCGTGCGCTCGAAGCGATGCTGGTCGAGCCGCACGCGCAGCGCGGCCTGCGCGTGCCCAACGTCGAGGCCTACAACCTGGTGCTGCAGGGCGACGTCTACGGCAACGGCCCGTTCGAGCGCGATGCGCAGCGCGCCGAGGTGTCGTACAAGAAGGCGCTCGCGCTCGACCCCGGCTATGCGATGCCGTGGGTGCGCCTGGCGCAGCTGTACATGCGGCAGGCCTACCTGGCGTGGCGGCCGAAGGCTGAGGCTCAGGCGCTGGCGCGCCAGGCGCTCGACAAGGCGCTGGCGATCGAGCCCGATTCGATCGCCGCGCATGCGGCGCGCTTTCGCTACGCGGTGCGAGTCGACTTCGCGTGGGGCGAGGCGCGCGCCGAGCTCGACCGCATGCGCACCCTCGACCCGAAGGATGCGCTGCTGCTGCCCGAGTGCGAGGCCACGTTCGCCAGCGTGACCGGCCACCTGACCGAGGCGATCAAGATCCAGGGCCAGATCGCGCATCGCGATCCGCTCAACGCGGCTGCCATCGGCACGTTGGCGTTCTACCTGCTGCATGCCGACCGTTTCGAGGAATCGCTGGCGCTGTTCCGGCAGGAGCTGCGCACGAACCCGCATGCGATCGGCAACCACGCGCTGATCGGCGTCAACCTGGCGCTGCTGCGTTACGGCGACGATGCGCTGGCCGAGATCGCCGTCGAGCGCCACGCCGGCTACCGGCTGTGGGCGCAGTCAATCGCGCAGTGGCTGATCGGCCGGCGCGAGGCGTCCGACGCGGCGCTCGCCGAGCTGAAGCGGGCGCCGCAGAGCAACGCCTACTACGTCGCGCAGCTGCACGCGCTGCGCGGCCAGAAGGCGCTGGCGCTCGACTGGCTCGCGCGCGCCTGCAGCGAGCGGCAGAGCGGCTGCGAAACGCTGAAGATCGACCGGTTCCTGCGCGAGCTGCGCGACGAGCCGCGCTACCGCGCGCTGCTCGTCAAGCTGAAGCTGGGCGACGCGCCGGGGCAATGAGCGTCGTCACGACGGGTTGAGCACGCCGCGGCGCAACTGGTCGCGCTCGATCGACTCGAACAGCGCCTTGAAGTTGCCCTCGCCGAAGCCGTCGTCGCCCTGGCGCTGGATGAACTCGAAAAAAACCGGGCCGAGCAGCGTGTCGGAAAAGATCTGCAGCAGCAGGCGCCGCGCGCCCTTGGTGCTGCCGTCGACCAGGATGCCGCGCGTCTGCAGCTCGGGCAGCGGCAGCCCATGGCCGGGCAGCCGCTCGTCGAGCATCTCGTAGTACACCTCGTTGGGCGCACTCATCAACGGCACGCCCGCCAGCGTGAGCCGATCGATGGTGCTGCACAGGTCGTCGGTCAGCAGCGCCACGTGCTGGATGCCCTCGCCGTTGAACTTCATCAGGAATTCTTCGATCTGCCCGGTGCCTCCCTTGGACGACTCCTCGTTGAGCGGAATCCGGATCTGCCCGTCGGGGGCCGTCATCGCCTTGCTGGTGAGGCCGGTGTACTCGCCCTGGATGTCGAAGTAGCGGATCTCTCGGAAGTTGAACAGCCGCTCGTAGAACTGGGCCCAGAACGCCATGCGCCCGCGGTACACGTTGTGCGTCAGGTGGTCGACCCGCGTCAGCCCGTGCCCCACCGGGTGACGCGGCACGCCGGGGAGCCATTCGAAGTCGATGTCGTAGATGCTCTTGCCGTCCTCGAAGCGGTCGATCAGGTACAGCGGCGCACCGCCGATGCCCTTGATGGCGGGCAGCCGCAGCTCCATCGGACCGGTGGGCATCTCGATCGGCTGCGCGCCGTTGTCGAGCGCGAGCTGGTAGGCCTTGTGCGAATCCTTGACGCGAAACGCGAGCCCGCACGCGCTCGCGCCGTGCTCGGCCGCGAAATACGCAGCCTGGCTCTTGGGCTCGCGGTTGACGATGAAGTTGATGTCGCCCTGGCGGTACAGCAGCACGTCCTTGCTGCGGTGGCGCGCCACCAGCGAGAAGCCGAGCTTCTCGAACAGCGGCTCCAGCGTGTGCGGATGCGGCGCGGCGAACTCGACGAACTCGAACCCCATCAGTCCCATGGGGTTGTCGAACAGATCGGCCATGTGGTGCTCCTGCTCGGGGCCCCGATGCGGGCCCGTGGATCGACTCGGGACTACAGCGGTGATGGTCGATCGGGCGGTGGCGCGCACGGCACACCGCGCACGCTGCGTGCCAGGTGGTCGCCGTAGAAGAGCAGGCTGCCGCGCGGTTGCATGGCAGCGATTCTAGGCCGCGGCGTCGCGGCGCGCTCGATTGACGATCTCGGGCCTCGGGTGTTGAATCGCGCCCTCTGGCAACCGGGAGGAGACACGCCGTGATGCACCGTCGGAGCTTGAACCCGTTGGCGCGCGCATCGCAGCGCTTGCTGGCCGCCGCGCTGCTGTCTCTGCTGGCTTTCGGTTGCGCGCAGGCGCCCAGCGTTGGCGGCAGCGCACCGATCGCGACGGCCGCACCCGAGAGCGCGGGCATGTCGTCGGCGCGGCTGGAACGCATCACCGCCACCTTCGAGCAGGAGGTTGCGGCCAAGCGATTGCCCGGCGCTGTGGCGATGGTCGCGCGCAAGGGCAAGCTGGTCTACGCAAAGGCCTTCGGCGTGCGCGATCCCAAGGGCAGCGAGCCGATGCAGCTCGACAGCGTGTTCCGCATCTACTCGATGACCAAGCCGTTCACCGCGGTGGCCGCGATGATGCTGATGGAAGACGGCGTGCTGCAGCTCGGCGACCCGGTGTCCAGGTGGTTGCCGGCGTTCAAGGACGTCAAAGTCTCCACGCCGCAAGGCGACGTGGCGGCCACGCGGCCCATGACCGTGCTCGACCTGCTCCGCCACACCGCCGGGTTGCCCTACGGCGAGCTGACGGTCAACACGGCGGTGAAGGACGCCTTGACCAAGGCGGGCCTCTACAAGCCCAACGTCATCGACTTCGACACGCGCGACCTGAGCGGCGCCGAGCAGGTCGACCGCCTCGCGAAGATCCCGCTGTTGTATCAGCCGGGCACCACCTGGGAATACAGCCTGGCCACCGACGTGCTCGGCCGCGTGGTCGAGGCGGCTTCGGGCCAGCGCCTCGGCGTGTTCCTGCAGCGCCGCCTGTTCGGCCCGCTGAGGATGAACGACACCGCGTTCAGCCTGCTCGACACGCAGCGCGGCCGCCTGGCCGAGCCGTTCGAGAAAGACGCGATCACCGGCGCACCGATCCGCCTGATCGACGTGAGCCAGCCGCCGGCCAACGATTCCGGCGGCGCTGGCGGCGTGTCGACCGCGGGCGACTACCTGCGCTTCGTGCAGATGATGCTCAACGGCGGCACGCTGGACGGCGTGCGCGTGCTGAGCCGCTCGACGGTGAAGCTGATGGCATCGGACCACCTCGGCACGCGCATACCGATCGCGCCCACGCCCGGCGGCGGCGTGCTCGGTGCGTCGGGCTACACCTTCGGCCTCGGGCTGGCGGTGCGGCCCGCCGACGGCATGGCGCTGCTGCCCGGCTCGGCCGGCGACTACAACTGGGGCGGCTACGCCGGCACCGGCATGTGGATCGACCCGAAAGAAGAGCTGGTCGCGGTGTTCATGGTGCAGAGCGCCGGCCCGCTGCGGCTGCACCACCGCAACCTGATCCGTCAGCTGGTGTACCAGGCGATCGCCGACTGACGCTGCGCTACGGCCGGTCGGACAGCAGGTTGTCGATGCGCCGCAGCGACTCGCGGTACATCGCGGCCCGCCGCACGTAGCTGTCGGCGGCCGCCTGCAGCAGCCGCAGGTCCTTGTCGGTCAGCTCGCGCGCCACCTTGGCCGGTGCGCCCAGCAGCAGCGAGCGCGGCGGGAACGTCTTGCCCTCGGTGACGATCGCGCCGGCGCCCACCAGGCACTGCTCGCCGATCACCGCGCCGTTGAGCACCACCGCCTTGATCGCGATCAGCGAGCCGGCGCCGATCGTGCAGCCGTGCAGCATCGCCTGGTGGCCGACCGAGACGCGTTCGCCGAGCGTGAGCGGGAAACCGGGGTCGACGTGCAGCACCGCACCGTCCTGCACGTTGCTCTGCTCGCCCACCACGATGCGATCGCCATCGCCGCGCAGCACGGCGTTGAACCACACGCTGGCGCGCGCCTGCAGCGTGACGCGACCGATCACGGTGGCGTTGTCGACCACGAAGGCGTCGGGCGCGACGCTCGGCGCGTGGCCGTCGATGCTGTAGATCGCCATGGTGTTCCCGAAGATGCCGGCACCCATTGTGCCCGCCGCATCGCGGCGTGGCCGCTGTAGCATCGCGGCCCCTGCATCGAAAGAGCGAGCGATGAACCTGCGCCAACGATTCGGCCGCGCGCTGCGCCTGGGCGTGATCGGCGGCGGCCCGGCGTCGTGGATCGGCGCGATGCATCGCAGCGCGGCCGAGCTCGACGGCTGGTTCCGCGTCAGCGCCGGCGTGCTGTCGAGCGATGCGGCCCGCTCACGCGCCGCCGGCAGCGCGCTCGGCCTCGACGCCGCGCGCAGCTACGGCACGGTGGACGAGATGCTGCGCGCCGAAGCGCAGCGCGACGACGGCATCGAGGCGGTGGCGATCATGACGCCCAACGACACGCACCATCCGTATGCCGCCGCGGCGCTCGACGCCGGGCTCGACGTGATCTGCGACAAGCCGGTCACGCACACCCACGCGCAGGCGCGCGACCTGGCCGCGCGGGTGCGTGCCGGCGCGCGCCTGTTCGCGATTGCGCACGGCTACAGCGCCTATCCGATGACGCGGCTGGCACGCCACCTGGTGCGCGAGGGCGCGCTCGGCGCGATCCGGCTGGTGCAGGTGGAGTACATCCAGTTCGCGCTCGCCTCGCGCATCGAAGATGGCGCACAGACGCCGCGCCTGCGCTGGCTGTTCGATCCGGCGCGCAGCGGGCAGGCGCTGGTGATGAGCGCCATCGGCTGCCACGCGCAGCAGCTCGCGTGCTTCGTCGCTGGCCAGCGCGTGGCGCGCGTGTCGGCCGACGTCGGTGCGCTGGTTCCCGGGCGCCGCGTGATCGATCACGTGTCGGCGCTGGTGCAGTTCGACGGCGGCGCCCATGGCACCTTCACCGTCACGCAGGCCGCCGCCGGCGGGGAGAACGACATCCGCTTGCGCGTGTACGGCGAGCAGGGATTGATCGACTGGTCGCACCGCGCACCGAGCTACCTGACCTTGGCGCTGCAGGGCGAGCCGGTGCGCACGATCGGGCGCGGCGACGCGGGCCTGCCGTCCGAGGTGATCGCTGCCGGCCGCACACCGCGCGGCCACCCCGAGGGCCTGCGCGAGGCGTTTGCCAACATCTACGCCGAGCTCGCGCAGGAGCGCGTCGCGCGCACGCTCGGCGAGTCGCTCGCGGCACCTCTGCCGTACCCGCGCATCGACGACGGCGTGCACACGATGGCATTCATCGAGGCTTGCCTGGCGTCGCAGGCCAGCGGCCGCTGGGCCGACGTGGCGCGCGATTGAAGCGCGCCAGCGCGCGCGTCACTTGCTGGCCGCTGGGGCCGCGGCCGGTGCGCCGGGGAAACGCGCAGCGTAGTACGCCAGGATGTCCAGCTCTTCGGGCGTCACCTCGCTCACCGCCCCGACCATCGCCATCGTGTAGCCGGGGCGCTTGCCTGACTTGAAGCCCTGCAGGCTCGCCTGCAGGTAATCCTCGCGCTGACCGGCGATGCGCGGCACCTGCTGGCCACCGGCCAGATCGGCGCCATGGCAGAACACGCACTTGTGCTGCTGCGCCAGCTCGGCCCCCTTCTTCATGCGCGCCGCATCGGGTGGCGCAGCCGGTGCCGGGGCAGGCACCGGTGGCAAGGTGCCGATGAAGTCGGAGAAGCCGCGCAGGTCGGCGTCGTTGAGTTGCTTGGCCACCGCGGTCATCGCCTCGTTGCTGCGCCGCCCCTCGCGAAACAGGAACAGCTGCGTGACCGCGTAGAACGAGTGCTGCCCGGCGAGCGCCGGTGTGCCCGGCATCTCGCTGCGCCCATTGGCGCCGTGGCAGGCTGCGCACAGCGACGCGAAGCGCTGGGGATACGGATTGGGGGCCGCCGCGCTGGCGGCCGCGGCGCGCGGCGCGGCGCTGCTGGCCGGCCGTGCGCTCTTGGGTTGCTGCGCGCTGGCTGCACAGGCCAGCAGCACCGAGGCCAGAGCCGCCGTGCCGGAGGCAAGACGGCGCTGGAACCTCGCTACACGCTCACTTGCCGCCGTAGCTGATTCGATAGATCGCACCGGCGTGATCATCGCTGACCAGCAGCGACCCGTCCTTCATCACCAGGAAGTCCGCCGGACGGCCGAGGTATTTGTTGTCCTCGACGAAGCCGGTCATGAACGGCTCGACCTTCGCGCCACCCTTGCCGTCGGGCCACGCGACGAACACGCCGTTGTACTTCTGCGTGCGGTTCCACGGCCCGTGCTTGGCGATGAACATCGCGCCGTGGTACTTGGCCGGGAACATCTTGCCGGTGTAGAACTTCAGGCCCAGCGAGCCGGCGTGCGGCCCGAGCAGCGCGGCGGGCGGGGTGAAGTCCTTGCAGTCCTTGCCCCAGCCGAACTCGGGATCGGGAATGTTGCCCTGGTGGCAATACGGAAAGCCGAAGTGCTGCTTGCCCGGCTGCGTGACGTGGTTCAGCTCGTCGTTGGGTAGCTCTTCGCTGAACCAGTCGCGCCCGTTGTCGGTGAACCAGAGGGTGCCGTCCTTGGGATCGAAGTCGAAGCCCACCGTGTTGCGCACGCCTGAGGCGTAGACCTGCATGTCGCTGCCGTCGAGCTTGATGCTGTAGATCTTGGCCCACTCGCCCGGATCGCAGATGTTGCACGGCCCGCCGACCTCGTAGTACAGGCGGTCCTTGTGGACGCGCAGGTACTTCCAGCTGTGGTCGCCGCCGCCGGGCAGCTTGTCGTAGATCACCTTGCCTTCGCCGAGGTTGTCGAGCTTGCCGTCGACGTTGTCCCAGCGGTAGATCTTGGTGTTGGTCGCAACGAACAGCGAGCCCTTGTAGTACTCGATCCCCGCGGCCATCTCCATCTTGTCGATGATCACCTTGGCTTCGTGCTTGCCCTTCTCGGGAATCCGGTAGACCTTGTTGCCGACGAACAGCGTGCTGACGAGGATGTTGTCTCCGGGCCCCTGGCGCAGGCCGCGTGCGTCGAGCACGCCGGATGCCCAGGTTTCGACCTTGAAGCCCGGTGGCAGCTTGAATTTCTTGGTGGGCAGCTGATCGGCCGGCGTGGGCACCGGGAAGGCCGGCACCGGCGCCATCTTCATCGCGGTGTCGGTCTTCGGACGGCCCTTGGCCCAGCCCGGCTCGTCGGCCGGTGCCTGCTGCGCCATGGGGGCGCCGACGACGCACAGCGCCGCGCGCGCGACGAGCGAACGAATGTGTCGCATGGTTGGGTGTCTCCTTCGTGGTTGTTGATGAAAACGGTCGCCGATTGTGGGGGAGTGGCTGAGCCCGATCAATAGCATTCGGGTTGGCGGGCGCATGTTGTATCCGAACGAATACAGCGCGCTCACGGCACCGCTTTGGCGCGCGCTGCGAGACGGTCGCGCAGCACGCGGTGCTGGATCTTGCCGGTGGCGGTGCGCGGCATCTCGGACTCGGCCACGAACAGCACCGACTTCGGCCGCTTGAAGCTGGCGATGCGGCCCTTGCACCACTCGAGCAGCTCGGCCTCACTGGCCGCGCCGGCCTCGCGCAGCACCACCACCGCCTGCACCGACTCGCCCCACTTGATGTCGGGCACGCCGATCACCGCCACGTCCTGCACCCGCGGGTGCGCGGCCAGCACCGCCTCGACCTCCGACGGGTAGATGTTCTCGCCGCCGCTGATGATCATGTTGCTCTTGCGGTCCACCAGGTGAATGAAGCCGTCGGCATCGCGACGCGCCATGTCGCCCACCGAGCACCAGGCGCCGTTGAACGCCTCGCGGGTCTTGTCGGGGTTCTTCCAGTAGCCATCGAACACGTAAGCAGTGCGCGAGTGGAGCTCACCGACCTCGCCGTCGGGCACCTCGCGACCGTCGGCGTCGAGGATGCGGATCGCACCCGAGCCGGCCCATTCGCGGCCCACGGTGCCCAGCCGCTCGAGTTGCTCGTCGGGGCGCAGGATCGTCACCCAGCCGGCCTCGGTGGAGCCGTACAGCTCGAACAGCTTGCCGTTGGGAAACAGCCCCAGGATCGCCAGCTTGGTGTCCTTGCGCGCCGGTGCCGACGAGATCAGCAGCTTGCCGACCGCGCGCACGTCGTGCTGGGCCTTCACCGCAGCCGGCAGCGCCAGCATCATGATGTAGTGCGTCGGCACCAGCGACGTGAACGTGACCTTCTCGGTGGCGAGCTTGGCCAGCAGCGCCTGCGGGTCGAAGCTCTTGCGGTCGTCGACCACGATGGTGGCGCCCAGCATCGCGAACGTGACGCCGAAGTACAGCGAGTTGGCGTGGCACAGCGGCATCACCAGCAGGCCGGTGTCCTCGCTGCTCAGGCCGAACTCCAGCGCGGTGGCGAACGCCAGCAGCGCGTTGCCTTCGTGGTTGCGCATCGCGCCCTTCGGGCGCCCGGTGGTGCCCGAGGTGTACATCAAGGCAAACAGACCTTCGGGCTGCACGCTCAGCGCCGGTGGCGTGGCCGACGCGGCGGCGATCAGCATCTCGTAGTCGCGCCACTGCGGTGGCGCCGCAGCGCCGAACAGCACGTAGCGGCCGGATTCGATCGCCAGCGCGTCCCGGATGCCGTCGACGGTGGCACGCAGGTCGTCCTGCACGATGAACGCACGGGCCTCGGCGTGCTCGACGATGTACTGCATCTCCGGCCCTGCGAGCCGGAAGTTGATCGGCACCGCCACCAGCCCGGCGCGCGCCAGCGCCACGTAGATCTCGAGCCACTCGACGGCGTTGTACGCCAGCAGCGCCACGCGGTCGCCCTTGACGAGGCCCAGCCCCAGCAACGCATCGGCCAACGCACTCGCGCGCTCGTTCCACGCCGCATAGCTGAGCGAGCGCTTCGAATCGCGCGCGCCGATCTTGTGCGGGCGCACGCGCGCATGGGTGGCGATCGATTCCGAGAGGGTGAGCAGGTGGCTCATCGGTGCATCGGGGTTTGCAACTCAACGCCGCCTGGCCTGCTCGGCGTCGTCCCACGCCGTCAATGCCTGCCGGTCGGGCACCCAACCGAGGCCCTTGCCGGCGTCGGAGCTGAGCGCGTCCTGCGTCACCACCACGTCGAGCAGCGCGGGTGCCTTCGCGAAGGCTTCTTCGAGCGCGCCTCTGAGTCGCACCGGGTCGGTGACACGCTCGGCATGCAGGCCGAATGCGCGCGCCATCGCTGCGTAGTCGCTCCACGCCAGCGTGGTGCCCACGACGCGGCCGCCGTAGTTCATCTCCTGATCGAGCCGCTCGATGTTCCACGCTGCGTTGTTGGCGACGATGAACACGCACTTCGCGCCGTGGCGCTTGGCCGAGTCGATCTCCATCGCGTTGATGCCGAACGCGCCGTCGCCGGTGACCGCCACCACCTGGCGGCCGGGGTTGAGCAGCGCGGCGGCCACCGCGTACGGCGTGCCGACGCCGAGGCAGCCGAAGGCACCCGAGTCGAGGTAGCAGCGCGTCTCGAGCCCCATGCGCGCGAAGCTCAAGATGTCGCCGCCGTCGGCGATCGTGATCGCGTCGGGCTTCAGCACCTGACGCAGTGCACCGAAAATGCGGTTGGGGTGCATGTGGCCGTCCTTGCCGGCCTCGGCTCGCGACAGGTTCTCGGCGTGCTTGGCCGAGCGCTTGACGTGCTCGGCGCGCAGCGCCTGCGTCCACGCGCCGTCGACGCCGCGCGAGCCCGTCGCGCACTCGGCGGCCAGCGCCTGCAGCGCGAGCTTGGCGTCGGCCAGGATCTCCACCTCGCCGCGCCGGTTGTCGCGCAGCTCGTCGGCATGGTCGGCGATGCGAACGAACCTCGCCTGCGGCATCACGGCCGGCGAGCCGTAGCCCATCTGGTAGTCGAGCTTGCGACCGACGATCAGCGCGAGGTCGGTCTCGAGCATCGCGCGGCCGCGCATCGCGCCCACCACCGATGCGTGCGCCGGGTCGACCAGGCCGCGGCTCTCCTGCGTGTCGAGGTAGAGCGCCCCGGTGGCATCGAGCAGCTGGGTCAGCGCGGCGCCGCAGCCGCGCGCGCCGCGCCCGGTGACCACCAGCGGACGCGTGGCCTGGCGCAGCAGCGCCGCTGCGCGCGCCACCTCGGCGGTCACCGGCTGCAGCACGCGGCGCGGCTTGGCGCGCAGGTGCTCCTCGAGCACCACCGCGTCGGGCACCGTTTCGCGCAGCACGTTGGTCGGGATCTCGACGTATACCGGGCCCGGCGGGTTGCCGTCGCCATCGGCCATCGCCCAGGCCTTGTCGAGGTCGCGTGCGATCTGCTCGGCCACACGCAGCGTGCGCGACCAGCGTGTCACCGGCTGCAGGATCTGCACGTGGTCGATGCCTTGCAAGGGACCGAGGTCGTCCTGCGGCACCGGTGGGCAGCCTCCGATCAGCAACACCGGCACGCGCTCCAGGTGCGCGTTGGTCGTCGCGGTCACGCAGTTGGTGACGCCCGGGCCGGCGGTGGCCATCGCGATGCCCACCTGGCCCGACAGCAGTGCGTGCGCGTGCGCCATGTGCACCGCGGCGCCTTCGTCGCGCACGTCGACGATGCGCACCTTCAGCTGCGCCAAGTGGTCCCAGATGGGCTGGATGTGGCCGCCCTGCAGCCCGAAGATGCGGTCGACGCCGCGTGCCACCAGAAAGCGGGCGATCAGTTCGGCGACGCTGCGGCCCTCGGTGCTCATGGCGCTCTCCTTGCTCGACGGCTGAGCCCGCGCCGATCGGGCGGACGGGCGAATGACTTTAGAAGCCTGCGACGCGGCCGCCACCGGGTTTTCCATGGACGGCGGCTCGCGTGCGCTGGCGCACGAGGCACCCCGTCGGGCCCGCATACTCGCGCTTTGGCATTCGCCGTGGTCGAGGCATGGGCATGAAGATCTGCGTGGTGGGGGCCGGGGCGATCGGCGGCTTCATCGGCACGAAGCTGGCACTCGCCGGTGCGCACGAAGTCAGTGCGCTGGCGCGCGGCGCGACGCTGACGGCGCTGCGCCAACACGGCTGGCGCTTGCGCCAGGGCGGCGCCTTGCACAGTGCGGCGGCGCGCGCGGCGGCGAGCGCGGCCGAGCTCGGCGCGCAGGACCTGGTGGTGATCGCGGTCAAGGGCCCGTCGTTGCCCGAGGTGGCGCCGGCCATCGCGCCGCTGCTGGTGCCGCACACGCTGGTGTTGCCGGCGATGAACGGCGTGCCGTGGTGGTTCGGGCGCGGCGTCGCGGCGCTCGAAGGCCAGCCGCTGGCCAGCGTCGACCCCGGAGGCGCGGTCGGCGCGGCGCTGCGCTTCGAGCAGGTGATCGGCTGCGTCGTGCACGCCAGCACCTGGACGTCCGAGCCCGGGCTGGTCGAGCACAACATGGGGCAGGGGCTGATCATCGGCGAGCCCGCCGGCGGCACGAGCGCGCGCGTGACCGCGCTGGCCGATGCGCTGCGCGGCGCCGGCTTCGACGTCACCGCGTCGCCCAACGTGCGGCGCGACATCTGGTACAAGCTGTGGGGCAACATGACGATCAACCCGGTGGCCGCGATCACCGGGGCGCCCACCGATCGCGTGCTGGCCGATCCACTGGTGCTGGCGTTCTGCTCGGCGGCGATGCGCGAGGCCGCCGCGGTGGGCGCGCAGATCGGCTGCGCGATCGACCAGCAGCCCGAAGACCGCCACGCGATCACGCGCAAGCTCGGCAGCTTCCGGCCCTCGATGCTGCAGGACGCCGAGGCCGGCCGCACGCTCGAGCTCGACGCGCTGGTGGGCGTGGTGCGCGAGATCGCGCAACGCGTCGGCGTGACCACGCCGAACATCGACACGCTGCTCGGCCTGACGCGGCTGTTCGCGCGCACGCACGGCCTGTATCCGCCGGCGGCATGACGGGCACCGCGCGCGCTGGCAGTCGGCTGCCGCCGTGGAAGCGGTGGCTGCGCGCGCTGGCGCTGCTGGCGGCGATGCACGGCGCAGCGGCGGCCTGGGCGCAACCGGCGCAATCGGCTGCCGCGGCGGCGTCGGGCCCGGCGGACGCTGTGCAGGAGGGCCGTCTGGTGATCAACAACCGGCCGATCGCCACGTTTCGCGCCACCTTGCTCGGCCGCGCGCCGCGCGAGCGCGCGTTGGCCGCGCGCACCGCAGTGGAGGCGGTGGTGCAGCGCGGTGGCCCCGGCCAAACGGCCGTGTGGCGCGCCCAGGACGGCAACACCACCGGGCTGCAGCTCGACGGGATCATGGTGTTCTATCTGAGCGCGGACGACCTCGACCCCGGCCTGTCGCTGGCCGAAGCGGCCGAGGTCGTGCGCGGTCGCCTGCAGATCGCGGTCAACGAATCACGCGAGAAGTCGGACCCGCACCGCATCGCGCTCGGCATCGCTTACTCGGCGGCAGCCACCGTGCTCGGCTACCTGCTGCTGCGCGCCACCTTCTCTCTGCGCCGGCGCGCGTCGATTCGCGTCACGTCGATCATCGACAACTGGGATCCGTCAAGGCGGCGCTCGCTGTTCGCCACTTACCTGCACCATGCGCGCTCGGCCACGTTGCTGGTCGTGCTGGCGTTGACCTGGGCCGTCGCGCTGCTGGTGATCTATCTGTGGGCCACCTTCGTGCTGCGCCAGTTCGGGTACACGCGGGCCTGGGGCGAGCGCGCCACCGAGTGGATGGTCGACCTGGTCGAGGGCATCGGCGCCGGCATCCTCGGTGCCGTGCCGGGGCTGCTGACCGCGCTGCTGATCTTCCTGATCGCGCGCCTGCTCACGCGCATCAACACCGTGCTGATGCGGCGCATCGAGAGCCGCGAACTGGAGGTCGCCTGGCTCGACGCCGACACGGCCGACCCGACGCGCCGCATCGCCAACTTCGTGATCTGGCTGTTCGCGCTCGCGCTGGCGTACCCGTTCCTGCCGGGCTCCAACAGCGACGCGCTGAAGGGCGTGTCGGTGCTGGCCGGTCTGATGATCTCGCTGGGCGCCTCCAGCGTGGTGGGGCAGGTCATGGCGGGGCTCAGCCTGATGTACTCGCGCACCTTGCGCGTCGGCGAGTTCGTGAAGGTCGGCAGCATCGAGGGCACGGTCACCTCGATCGGCATGTTCATGGTCAAGGTGCACACCGGCCTGGGCGAGGAAGTGAGCCTGCCCAACTCGGTGGTGGTGGCCCAGCCGCTGCAGAATTTTTCGCGCCTGGCGCACGGGGGCTTCGTGCTGCACACCGCGGTGACCATCGGCTATGCGACGCCATGGCGTCAGGTGCACGCGATGCTGCTCGAAGCGGCGCGCCGCACGCCGGGCGTGGCGCAGGCCCCGGCACCCTACGTGGTGCAGACCGCGCTGTCGGACTTCTACGTCGAGTACCGGCTGTGCGCGCAGAGCAACGAGCATGCACCGGTGCGCCGTGCCGAGGCGATGAGCGAGCTGCACGCCAAGGTGCAGGACGTGTTCAATGAGAACGGCGTGCAGATCATGTCGCCGCACTACATGGCCGACCCGCCTCGAGCCCAGGTGGTCGAGCCGGCGGGATGGGCCCCGGGGCTGGCAGCGCGCGCCGACACCTCGGGCAAGCCGTCGTGAGCGGGCGGCCTCAGGCGCGCGGGCGCGCGAACAGCGCGTCCCACTGCGTGAGTGCCGGCTTGGCGGCGAACTGCGCGTCGACGTAGCCGAGCGTCACGAACAACGCCAGGCTCGGCGGTGCCGGCTGCGGAAACGCCGCCGGGTCGATGTCGGTGAACTCCAGTTGCGTCCAGCCGCGCGCGGCCACGCCGTCGAGCAGCGCGGCGTGACGCGTCACGTAGCGCTGCTGCAGTGCGGGTGACGACTGCACCTGCCCCGGCTGGTTGCCGACGCTGGCGCTCGGCCAGCCGCCTTCCACCACCATCATCGGCAGCGGCGTGCTGCCGCTCTGCAGGCGGCTGTAGTAGATGTCCGGGATGTCCTCGGGCTGCGCGTAGGCGAGGTATGGGTACGACGACAGCCCGATCATCTGCATGAAAGGGAAGTCGGCGCGATCGGTGTCGATGCCGATGAACGGCCCGTTGTTGAACTTGCCCCACGCGGTCTCGACCTGCACGCTGACGAACAACGCGGCCGAGGTTCCGGCGGCGCGCAGGTCCGCCGCTGCGGCGTTGGCGGTCTGCCTGACCGCGGCGTAGATCGACGGCGCGTTGAGCCGGATCAGGTTGGTCTCGGGCGCCAGGCCCAGGTAGTCGGGCTTCAGGATGCGCGACACCGCGAGCAGAAAGCCGCGCACCGCCTGCTGCACGGCCGGCTCGGCCAGGCTGCGTCCGAGTGCGCGCAGCTGTGGCGCCTCCTGGCCACGGTCGAGCCCGTCGGTGAGGTCGGCCATGTACATCAGCTGCATGCCCTTGCTGCGATAGAAGTCGACCAGCCCCGCCTTGTCGCGCTGCAGGATCACGTCGGGCGACGTGCCGGCCAGCAGCTCGGTGTAGGGCGGCTCATCGTGGATCGCGGCCATGTCGGCGCGCGTGCTCCACAAGTCGATGGTGCGCAGCGCATCGTCGAGGTTGTTGCGCGGCGGCAGCGCCGAGAATCCCATGCGCCAGCTGCGCGTGGCCACCGCGGGCGGCGGCGGGTTGCTGTTGCCGGAGCCGCAGCCGGCCAGCGCGAGTGCGGTCCCGGCGGCGGCTGCGCCGAGGCCGCGTCGGCGCAGCTGGGAGTGCACACACGAGCGCGCTAGGCGCTCTTCCACGATGGCCCGTTTCGCCCGCATGCGGTGATTATCGATGTGTGCGTCGCGTGAATCAGGGGCCGTCAACGGGCGTCACGCAGGCGACTCGCTGTGGGCGTTGCCGCCCGATAGCGAGGGCTGCGGCCAAGTTCGGGAACGGTAAATGCCACTCGGGTGCTACACCATGCCAGACTCGCGCATGAACCACGCTCGTGCACACCGCCGCAGCGACCTCGTGCGCATCGCCACCGAGGCGATGATCGAGCGCGGGCTGGAGCCGGAGTTTTCGGCCAGCGTGGTGCGCCAGGTGGCGGCCATCGCCGGCCCCGGCCGTGACGCGGGTCCGTCGGTGCGCGATCTCACCCAGCTGCCCTGGTGTTCGATCGACAACGACGATTCGCTCGACCTCGATCAGCTCACGGCCTGCGAGCCGCTGGCTGGCGGTGCGGTCAAGGTGCACGTGGCCGTGGCAGACGTCGATGCGCTGGTCAACAAGGGCTCGGCGATTGACGAACACGCTCGCGTCAACACCACCTCGGTCTACACGTCCGCGCGGGTGTTTCCGATGCTGCCCGAGCGGTTGTCGACCGACCTCACGTCGCTGAACGCCGGTGAGGACCGCCTCGCGCTCGTGACCACGATGACCGTGAACGAGGACGGCACCATCGCGCATTCGGCGGTCGAACGCGCGATGGTGCACAACAAGGCCAAGCTCGCCTACGACGCGGTGTCGGCGTGGATCGACGGCACGGAAGCACTGCCGGCGGCGGCCGCTGCGGTGTCCGGCATGGACCTGCAACTGAAGACGCAAGACGCCGTCGCGCAACGCCTGCGGTCACGACGCCATGCGCAGGGCTCGCTCGAACTGCAGACCTTTCAGCCGCGCGCGGTGTTCGACGGCGAGCGGGTGGTCGACATCCGGCAGCAGGTGCAAAACCGCGCCCGCCAGTTGATCGAGGAGTTCATGATCGCGACCAACGGCTGCACTGCACGCTTTCTGGCTGCCGCCGGCGGCGCGTCGCTGCGCCGGGTGGTGCGTTCGCCCGAGCGGTGGCAGCGCATCGTCGACGTGGCGCGCAAGGTCGGCGAGACTTTGCCGCAGCAGCCCGACTCCAAGGCGCTCGAGGCCTTCTTGGCCAAGCGTCGCCGGGCCGATCCGCTGCGATTCCCCGACCTGTCGCTGGTCATCATCAAGCTGATGGGCTCAGGCGAATACGTCGTCGAGAAGGCCGGCGCGGAGCCGATCGGCCACTTCGGCCTGGCCGCGCGCGACTACACGCACTCCACGGCGCCGAACCGTCGCTACCCTGACTTGATCACGTCACGGATGATCAAGGCGTCGCTGGCCGGCCACGCGCCCGCCTACAGCGTGGGCGAACTGCAGGCGCTCGCGCTCCATTGCACCCAGCAAGAAGACGCCGCCCAGAAAGTGGAGCGGCGCGTGCGCAAGTCCGAGGCCGCGCTGCTGCTGGAGTCGCGCGTCGGCCAGCAATTCGACGCCATCGTCACCGGCGTTTCGGCCACCGACACCTGGGTGCGCATCTTCAAGCCCCCGGCCGAGGGCAAGCTGCTGACAGAAGGTGCGCCGTTCGAAGTCGGCCAGCAGGTGCGCGTGAGGCTGGCGTCCACCGACGTGGAACGCGGGTTCATCGACTTCGTCTGGGTCGAATGACGGGAGCGAGCCAGGCCGCGAGCGCCACGCGAGCGGCAAGGCTGGCTGTCAGCGCGTCACCAAGGCGATGACAGGAAGCGACAACTCCCGTCCGACGACAGCGCGCGCATAGAGGTAGTTGCGGCGGACGAGATCGCTCAGTTTGTCGAGATCCACGTGGCCCTCTGCGTCGCACGGGAATGCAAAGCCGTGCCCTCGATCGAACAAGCCTGTGTAGCGCAATTCGTAGCGAGGTGCGCGGGCAGCCGGAGTTGATTCGGTCATGGCGACAATTCCGGGTGAGGCCGGATGGATCACGATGCCCGCGCCGTCGAGACACGTCTGTGCGATACCGCACCGAATAGGGAATCGACCCACCGTGCTCGGAGTCAGTACGTCGGCGCACAGACCCGGGGATGCGAAACGCCTAGAACCTAGACAAGGCGACATGTCGAACCACGCGTGCAACGCAACAGCGCTTTCAATCAACCGATCGGACATCCAACATGAAGACCCGCTCCTTGCTCGCACTCACACCGCGCCGCGTCGCGATCCTTGGCACTGCATTGGCGGCCGGGGTCCTGGTCGGCTGCAATCGCCCGGACGACTCGAAAACGGCCGGCCAGAAAGTCGACGCGGCCGCTGCCGAGGTCAAGCGCGAGGCCGAGCAAGTCAAGGAGTCCGCCGGCAACGCGATGACCGAAGCGAGCCGGGCGACCACTGCCGCCACACAAGCCGCCGTGAGGGCCGTGGAAGACATCGGCATCACAGCCGGCATCAAGGCCAAGTTCGCCGCCGACGCGGATCTCAAGTCTGGCGACATCAGCGTCGAAACCACTGCGGGGCGCGCCGTCCTGCGCGGCACGGCGCCCGACGCGGCGGCGCAGTCTCGCGCCAAGGAACTGGCGGCGTCCGTCGGCGGCGTGACGGGCGTCGACAACCAGCTGGGCGTGTTGCGCTAGCCAGCTGTCAACGGGGACGGCTCAGCCTTTGCCGCGCCGCTTGCGCACCGCTTGCGCGAGTTCGCCGAGCAGCGCGCGCGAGTCGTCCCAACCGATGCAGGCGTCCGTGATGCTCTGGCCGTAGTGCAACGCGCGCCGATCGGTCGTGCCGGGCTTGAACGCCTGCGCCCCGGCGACCAGGTGGCTTTCGATCATCACGCCAAAGATCTGCCGGCTGCCGCCGGAGATCTGCGCCGCGACGTGGCGCACCACCTCGGGCTGCTTGGCGTGGTTCTTGCCGCTGTTGCCGTGCGAGCAATCGATCATCACGCTCGGCACGCGCCCGGCATCCTCGAGCGACTCGCCGGCCTTGCTCACGCTCGCTGCGTCGTAGTTGGGCTGCGCGCCGCCGCGCAGGATCACGTGGCCGTCGGGGTTGCCCGCGGTGTGCACCATCGCGATCTGGCCGCTCTTGTGCACGCCGAGGAAGCTGTGCGGCTGGCTGGCCGCGATCACCGCGTCGATCGCCACCCGCACGTTGCCCTCGGTGCTGTTCTTGAAGCCGATCGCCGCCGAAAAGCCCGACGCCAGCTCGCGGTGCACCTGGCTCTCGGTGGTGCGCGCGCCGATCGCGCCCCAGCTCAGCAGGTCGGCCATGTACTGCGGGCTCGAGGTGTCGAGCAGTTCGCTGCCCGCCGGCACGCCCATCGCGTTGATGTCGATCAGCAGCGAGCGCGCGATGCGCAACCCCTCGTTGATGCGGAACGTGCCGTCGAGGTGCGGGTCGTTGATCAGGCCCTTCCAGCCCACCGTGGTGCGCGGCTTCTCGAAGTACACGCGCATCACGATCACCAGCGCATCGTCGTGCAGCGCGCGTTGCTCATACAGCCGCTGCGCATACTCGAGGGCCGACTTCGGGTCGTGCACCGAGCACGGGCCGATCACCACCAGCAGCCGGTCGTCGATGCCGTGCACGATGCGGCGCACCTGGTCGCGGCTGGAGGCCACGAAGCCCTCGATCGGGCCACCCGCCACCGGGAAGAAGCGGATCAGCTGCTCCGGCGGCGGCAGCGGCTCGACGGCGATGACGCGTTCGTCGTCGACCTTGCTGGTCTTTTCGGTGAGGTCGGTGGCGCGCATCGCGGCAGGTCTTTCGGGCGGGTTCATTCGATCAGGCGGTCGGCGCGGACCAGCAGCGACCGCGGCAGCGCGAGGTTCAAGGCCTTCGCGGTTCTCATGTTGATCACCAACTCGAACTTGGTCGGCTGCTCGACCGGAATGTCGCCAGGCTTGGCGCCGCGCAGGATCTTGTCGATGAACACCGCGGCGTGCCGATAGTTCTCCGGCGCCGGCGGCGAGTACGAGATCAGGCCACCGGCCTCGACGATCTCGGTGTTGGCGAAGATCGCCGGCAGGCGCTGCGCGAGGGCCAGCTCCGCGAGGCGAACGCGCTCCGTGAAGAAGATGCCGCCGCCGGTGTCGGGCACCAGCAGCGCCTCCACGCCCTTGCGCTTCATCTCGGAGAAGGTGGCTTCCATGTCCGCGGGCGAGCGCAGGTCGAACACCTGCAGGTCGACGCCGAGCGTCTGCGCCGCCCGCTGTGCCTGGCCGACAATCGAGCGGCTCATCGTGTTGGAGGCGCTCATCAGCAGCGCCATGCGAGACGCCTTGGGCACCACCTCGCGCAGCGTCTGCAAGTTGCGGCCGATCAGGTCGGGGCTGAGCCGGGTCATGCCGGTGATGTTGCCGCCCGGTCGCCCCAGCGTCTTGACCAGGCCGAGCTCGATCGGGTCGCTGACGTTCAGCATCACGATCGGCACCGCGTTGGTGGCCTGGCTCGCAGCGCGGATCGCGGGGTCGATGGATGCGGCCATCACGTCGACCTTGTGCGCCACCAGGTCGCGCGCGTGCGCCAGCAGCACGCCGTCGTCGTTCATGCGCGTGCCCGCGTTGGTCCATCGGTACTCGACGACGATGTTGCGGCCCTCGACGTAGCCGAGGTCTTCCAGGCCCGCCAGGAACGCTTTCAGCAGCAGCGGGGCGGTCTCGGGCGAGGGGCCGAGGTAGCCGATGCGCCACATCTTGCCGGCGAGCTGGGCGCGTGCGACAAGCGGCCCGAGCAGCGGACTCAGCATGACGAGCGAAAGCGATGCGCGCCGGTCGATCGGCTGACTCGTTGTCATCCCGGTGGAGCAACAAGCGGGCGGCTTCCCGCCGCGGCGACTCTACACGCAACCGATGTGCAGCGGCGCGACCGACGCGCCGGCTGGCCGCTGCGCCGACGCTCAGCGAGCGCTGGTCGGATCGATCACGCTCGTGACGCGCGAGATGCGGTTGGCCGGGAAGCCGCCGGCCTCGGCGTGCTTGCGGATCGCCTCTTCGCTCTGCGCGCGATACACGCAGTAGATCTTGTCGCCCGTCACGTAGCTCTCGACCCACTGGATGCCCGGCCCCATCGTGGCCAGCACGCCGTTGGACTTGCGAGCGATGCCCTGCAGCTCCGCCGGGCTGAGCTTGCCCGCGCCGGGCAGGTCGCGTTCGATCACGTATTTCTCGAGCGGGGTGTCCTTGGGTGTGGATTGGGCAAACGCGGCGGTTGCGAGCAGCAGACTGGCCGCGACGGCAAGGATGCGACGGTTCATGGCGGTCTCCGAATGCTATGGAATGAAGCGAAGGGGGCCGACGGCTCAGGCGGCCAGCGGTTCCGCGCTGACCGGATCGATCACCGCGTGCACGCGCGCGACGCTGTTGGCCGGGAAGCCGCCCTGGCCGGCGTGCCTGCGCACGGTGGCTTCGTCGGGCGCGATGTAGAGGCAATAGACCTTGTGGTCGGTGACGAAGCTGTGCAGCCATTGGATCTGCGGCCCCATGGCCTGTAGCACGCTGCACGACTTCTGCGCGATGGCGCGCAACTCTTGCAGCGGCAGCTTGCCGGCGCCGGGGATCTCGCGCTCGATGACGAACTTGGGCATGACGCTCTCCTGGTCGGGCGCAGCACGATTGCCGCGCGCCAGGCCAGTCTGCGCAGCGCTCAGCGCCCGGTCTTGAGGCCGATGTCCGGTGCCCGCAGTGGATCGGGCGTCGGCGCGGGACAACTGTCCCGATCCCGAGCTGCGGCTTAGGGGGTCGAGGAACGGCGGCGGCCGCCGGCCAGGCCTGCCTCGCGCGCCAGCACAATGGCCTGGTAGCGGTGCGCCACGCCGATCTTGTCGAACACGCGCGTCACGTGGTTGCGCACCGTCTTCTCCGACAGCGCCAGCTCGGCGGCGATCTCGGCGTTGTCGAGGCCGCGCGCGATGCCTTCGAGCACCTGGTGCTCGCGCTCCGTGAGCGCGTCGAGCTTGTCCTCGATGCCGTCGTGCGCCCCAGGGGTGCGCAGGAACGCACGCGCCTCGTCGACCAGGCGAGCCCACGCCGGCTCGTCGGGCAGCAGCATGTGGTTGGGGCTGTCGAGCTCGACGAAGCGCGCATTCGGGATCAAACCCGCCAGACGACGGCCCTCTTCGACATGCGCCGCCTTGTCCTTGTTGGCGTGCACGACCAGCGTCGGGCATTGGACGCGGCGCGCGGCCTCCTGCACGTCGGTGCGAAACGCCGCCTCGAAGAACAGCGCCGCGTTCTCGGGCGATACCGAGCGACTTTGCAGCTCCATCCACGTGCGCTGGTGCTCGATGCCGCCTTGCAGCTGGAACACGGTGGCCCACACCTGCATGAACTCGGGGTTTTCGGTGCCCCATCCGAGCCGCGCCATGTCGATGAACATCTGCGCACCGGGCTTCTCGCGCGGGCGCTCCGGCCGCATGAAGTTGCCTCGCGCGTAGGTGCCGTACAGCAGCAGGTGGCTCACGCGCTCCGGGTGGCGCGCGGCGTAGTTGATCGCGATCGGCCCGCCCTGGCAGATGCCCAGCAGCGGAAAGCGCTCGTAGCCGGCGGCATCGACCACGCTGCCGAAGTCACGTGCCCAGGTCTCGGCCGACACGTTGTTGAACGAACGGTCCGACAACCCGGTGCCGCGCAGGTCATAGCGCAGCAGCGTGTATTCGCGCGAGAAGTGCTCGAGCCACGGGCGCCAGGCCAGGTTGTGCCACTGGTACTCGAGGTGGTTGAGCCAGGTGCCCGACATCACCAGCGGCGGTCCGCGGCCCGACAGCGCATAGGCGATGCGCGCGCCATCGGGGCAGGTGCAAAAGCGGATCTCCTGGTTCATGGCCGTCCAGCGAGTCGCCGGCCATCGTACGCCGGACCGGCGGTCGGTACCCCGATGATGCGGCCCTCGGCACGTCATTGCGAAGCCCCTAGTCCACTCGCTACCGGGGTGACAGTGCGGCGCCTATGATGATCCCGACCGAACAGACGAAGGCCCTCCGATGACGACCATCGCGCGCCAGCACGAACTCGAAACCCGCGAACACGAGCTGCGCAAGACGCGCATGTTGATGGTCGACGGCAATCTCACGCAGAACCTGCGCACGCTGGAGCGCGGCGTGAGCGCGCGCGCCTACGTCGGCGGCTACTGGGGGTTCGGCTCGGAGCCGCTGGCCGGTGGAGCCGAGCGCGAGCGCGTGCAACGCCAGGCCCTGGCCAACGCACAGGCCATGGCGCGCTTCGGCACGCGCTCGCCGCGGCCGCTGCCACCGGTGCGCCACGTCGGGCGACAGCAGCACCAGGGGCGCGCACCGCTCACGGCGGCCGAATGCAACGAGCGTCTGGCCGAGCTGCAGGCCTGGTGCAGGCGCCACTATCCCGCCCTGCGCTCCACGCGCTTCTTGATCGGCGACGAGCACCATGGCAAGTCGCTCACCACCAGCCTCGGCGGCGACTCGTTCGCGCGCATCGACCGTGCGGCCTGCGCCTTCACGCTCGTCGGAGAAGACACCACCGGTGCGCCGATCGAGGTCGACGAGTGGGTCTCCGGCAGCGGGACGCTGGCCGATATCGATTGGTCGCTCGACGCACTGGCGCCCAAGCTCGAACGCGCGCACGAGCACCTGCAGGCCAAGCGCCATGCGGTCGGCGCGCGGGGCGGGCTGCAGACCGTGGTGCTGGCAGCGCCGCTGGCCGGCATGCTGGCGCACGAGGCCATGGGCCATCCCTGCGAGGCCGACGCGGTGATCGGCGGCGCGGTCACCGCATCGCTGGTGGGGCAGCCGGTGGCCAGCGAGCTGGTGTCGATGGTCGACTTCGCGCACACCTTCGAGGGCCGACCCACGTTGATCCCTGTCGAGGTGGACGACGAAGGCACGCCGGCGCGCGACGTGCCG
>Ga0157378_10000629_pt1 | contig 33187 bp, 23 predicted proteins | sample M65metaG_FD_115309 | JGI IMG/M metagenome (GOLD analysis project Ga0157378, IMG submission 115309) | Miscanthus rhizosphere microbial communities from Kellogg Biological Station, Michigan, USA - M6-5 metaG | ecosystem: Host-associated > Plants > Roots > Rhizosphere > Soil | place: USA: Michigan... | reverse complement strand
CTGTCACCATTCGAAATCGAGCAACCACGGCCCTAGCCATTCAGAGCATCGTCACTAGTCCAGCCGACTACACGCAAACCAACAATTGCGGCGCATCGCTGGCCGCCAATGCAAGCTGTACCGTAAACGTAATTTTCAATCCTCACGTGACTGGAAGCATTCCGGGCACGCTGACCATCAGCGATAGTGCATTAGGAAGCCCGCAGACTGTCGCCCTGACCGGTGCTGGAGTCCTGACTACTATCCGATCTCTTGCGATTACCCCAGCAACAGCGAGTGTCCCCAAGGGAAGCCCGCTCCAGTTCCAGGCGACAGCGACCTACAACAATGGCACCACCGGCGATGTAACTGCGATTTCGACCTGGACATCTCTCAATCCCGCCGTTCTCTCTATCGTCGGCACGACCGGATTGGCGACAGGTGTAACCACCGGCAGCACAAGCGTTACCGCCGCCGTGACCGGCACGACGGCTACCGCTACTAAGGCTGTATCCGTATTGCCCCCAGCAATCGCCTCGCTCACTCTTTCGCCGGTGACAGCGAGCGTGGCGCCGGGCGGCACCATGGCCTATACGGCTAGCGCAACCTACACCGACGCCACCACCGGCACGCCGGCAATGAGCGCGCTGGTATTAAGCTCCGACAACACTGGAGTTGCCAGCATCAACAACAGCGGCGTGGCCACCGGAATCAACGGTGGTGTAGCGAATCTGAAAGCGGCCGCGGGTGCGGTCGTTTCAGCTCCGGTACAACTCACCGTGACCGGACCGACACTACAATCGATTTCCATCCTGCCCAGTGCGCCATCGATCATAAAAGGATCGACGTTGCAGTTCAGCGCCACCGGCCACTACAGTGACAGCACCACCAAAGATCTGACCACAACTGTGGTGTGGAGTTCGAACAGCGCAAACCTATCCATCAGCAACACGGCCGGAACCCAAGGACTCGCGTCTGGCGCCGTGGTTGGGCCGGCTACCGTCACTGCCAGTTGGAGTGGCGGAGTCGTGGTGGGCACGATGACCGCGACAGTGACGGCAGCGTCGCTGGTTTCAATCGACGTGACCCCGGCAAGTATCAACGTCGGCATAGGCGCGCAGCAACAGTACGCCGCCCTGGGCCATTACAACGACAACAGCACGCAGGACATCACCAACCAGGTTACTTGGGTTTCCGGGAATCCTGCGGTCGTAGGAATTACATCTGCAGGATTCGCCACTGTACTCGGCACCAGCAGCACGGCAATTCCAATTTCCGCAACCCTGAACGCTGTCACTTCCAATCCGCCAGCGTTTTTGAGTGCGCTTTCAACCTTGCCTCGGGTTTGTCCCGACGCGAGCGTCGATATGAAGGTGCTGGTCATCGACAATCTGGCTGCTGGCTATGCGGATCTGCCGGCGATCAAGCAGGTTCTGGATTTCGTCGGTACACCTTACACCGTGATGAATTACACGGATGTTACCCCGGCGGTGCTGTCAGATGGTACCTGCCACGGATACTTCCAAGGCGTGATCATGGCGTTCGGCGACGATATCTACAGCGGCAACGCGAACCTCTACCCCACATTGAACTCATATGAGACAACTTTCCACGTACGTCAGGTGAATTGGTTCTTCAATCCGACTCCGGATTACGGATTCAATTACTCGGCGAGCACAGTTCCGTCCACTGCTACCTACAATGCTAGCTTCACAGCTGCAGCCGCCTCGGTGTTTCCGATGGTCAACACGGCTACACCGTTGAGCTTCAGTGGCGCATTCATATTCCTCTCGCCACAATACACTCCGGCAAGTGGTACGGTTACACCGCTGTTGGTCGATGCATCGGGTAATGTGCTCTCCGCGATTTATACGCCGGGCAACGGCCAGGAGATCCTGAGCCAGACCTTCGACAGCAACCAATATCTAAAACACAACCTGGTTCTTGCCTACGGCCTGCTCAACTGGGTGACCAAGGGTGTCTTCCTGGGCGACTACCATGTCTACGCCGCGGCGCAGGTCGACGACTTCTTCATCAACGATGCTGAGTGGGTGCCGGGAACTTCGTGTACCAATCCCACGACGCATGACCGGACCGTGTCCGACGATCCTTCGTTGCCGACGTTCCGCCTGAAGGCGGCGGACATGACCGCTCTAGTCGCCTGGCAGAACAGCTTGCAGAGCGATCCGCTCTTGCAAGGTTTCAAGCTGACCATGGCATTCAACGGCGTCGGCACGGTGGGCAACAAAGACTGGACTGGACTGCCGCAGTCCGGAGTTGCGAATGATGATCTGACGTCCAGCGTTCATGAGTATGAACAGTTCTTCCACTGGGTAACCCATACTTACGACCATCCCAACACGTTGAACGGGCTCCACAAGTCCGACGTTCTTGGGGATACCGACAATCCGCAGGTCGATTCAATCGACTTGGAAATCTTGACCAATCTCTTCGTCGCCTCGGGCACGACTTACGGCGGCGTAAACCTGGACGTCGACAGTACGGACAATCCGCCGCTAGGCGCGGTAACTCCGTTGAACTTCACTGATTTCAATCCGGCGAATATGGTCAGCCCCGGCGTCACAGGCCTGAATGATCCGGTTGTGCCGCAGTACTTGTATGCCAACGGTATTCGCTATGTTGTCAGCGATACTTCGGTGATTGGCCAGCCCAACAATGGACCGAATCCTTCGCCTAACGTTGGCATCGTCAACAGCTACGCGACTGGGATCTACGAAGTGCCACGCTATCCCAACAGTATTTATTACAACGCCGCCAACTGGGCGGACGATGAAGCCGAGTTCCACTGCATCTACGGTCCTGATCCGGGTCCGGCGACTCCGGTCTACACGGACTACAAAGCAGCGGACATCCTCAATTACACCACCGACACTTTCGTGGTGAACATGCTGAAGGGGGACATGAACCCGCAGATGTTCCATCAACCCAACCTGCACGCCTATGACGGTACCAACTCGCTGATCAGCGACGTGTATAACCAGACCTTCGCCAAGTACGAGGCGCTCTATAAGTTGCCGGTGCTCAGCCTGACCCTCGATCAGTTGGGCGAAAGTATGAAGGCACGCAACGCCTACAACCTGGCGGGAGCAACCGGCACCTTGCTTGGCGTCGGAACCGCGACTCCGTCTGTCACTATCGAAGTACCGGCGGCAAACCCGGGAGCAGTCATTCCGGTCACCGGACTAACCAGCGCTGGTTCGGAACTGTATGGCGGGACCCCGATCTCGCACATCCAGATCAATCAGGGTCAAAGCATTACTTTGCCGATGCAATAGATTTAGCGGCACCCATAAGGAGGAGCGTTGCCGCTCCTCCTTAATCGGTGTATCGGCGGCTCGCCCGCCGCACGTAAGATCTCCCCCGCCATCTCCCCCAAGTTATAGCGCCAGGTTGCGCTGGATTAGGTAAATTTCCCAGGAGCGGCATGAATATCCTTCGTCGGTTTGTGGCCTCACATTTTTTTCTTCTTGCATCCGTCTTCATGATCGCCGCGGCGCGTCCAGCAGTCGGGCAGAGAGCGAGCCTCTCCAATAGTTCACGTTCGTTTGGAAGCGTGGCCGTGGGGAGCACAAGTGCGCCGAAATCGATAGCCGTCAGCAACGGCTCGTCGGTCGCTTTGAGTGTGGGCAGCATTACCGTCACCGGGGACTTTGCCCAAACCAATACGTGCGGCAGCTCGGTGGCTGCGCGGGGAAGTTGCACGATTTCCATTACGTTCACCCCAACAGCCACGGGATCGCGGACAGGTACAGTCACCATTTACGACAACGCGAACAACAGTCCGCAGAAGATCACGCTCAGTGGCACCGGTGTTGCGCCCGCTTCGATGACGCCGGCTTCGCGTTCTTACGTCACTACGAACGTTGGATCCACCACCGCCTCGAAGAGCTTCACGCTTACCAATAATCAGCCGAGTGCTCTGGCGATCTCGAGCGTCGTCACAACCGGAGATTTCATCCAGACCAATAATTGCGGTTCGCAGGTTTCAGCGAAAGCCTCATGCACTATTAATGTGAGTTTCCGTCCGACTGCGAATGGAAGCCGCACAGGCACGGTAGTCGCAACCGTTGGCTCGGGAATCGCGCTGACCGGGACATTATCGGGAACTGGCACCGGCGCTGCAGCAGTTCCAGTCACGGTTACACCGGCCGCCCTGACTTTTGCCGCGCAGTCGACCGGAACCACCAGCGCTTCACAACCCATTACCATTCACAACGCCCAGGCAACGACTCTGACCATCACCGGCGTTGGATTCTCCGGAGACTATGCGCAGTCAGGTACCACTTGCGGGGCGACTCTGGCGGGGAACGGCAGTTGCACCATTAGCGTCACCTTTGCTCCTACTGCAACCGGCACTCGCACCGGGTTGCTGACCATCACCCACAACGCGACGAACAGCCCCCAGTCGGTAAGTTTGACCGGGCAGGGAACCGCGATGTTGCAGTCGATCGCGGTCACTCCTCCCAACCCAGCCTTCAATAAAGGTGCCACCCAGCAATTCGCCGCCACCGGTTTCTACGCCGACAGCACACAAATGAACATTACCTCTCAAGTTTCCTGGAGCAGCGATAACACAGCAGCGGTGACCATCACATCCGCGGGCATAGCTACGGCAGTCGCCCCGGGCGTCGCAACGATCACGGCCACCAGCGGATCGATCCAGGGATCTACGAGCGCGACCGTCAACACTCCGACCCTCACCGGAATCACGGTGACGCCAAACTCCACGTCTGTTGCGGCCGGAACACCGCAGCAGTTCACCGCCATCGCTGGTTTCTCCGATAGTTCAACGCAGGATGTTACGGCCACGGCACAGTGGACGTCGTCGGATCCTGCAATCGCCACTGTTTCAGCCGGCAAAGCCACAACGTTGAAGCAGGGAACTGTAACCATCCAGGCCTCACTCGCTGCAAAGATCAGCAACGCGACCTTGAACGTGCTGCCGGTCGGGACCTGCGCAACAACGATCGATCTGAAGTTGTTGGTGGTTTCATACGGCAAGAATGAAGCCGATTTCCCGGCGATCAAGCAGGCTCTCGATTACATCGGCACTCCCTACACCGTGCTCGACTTCAAAGCCAGCCCCGCCGGTGTCACCGCCGCCATGCTTTCCGACGGCGCCTGCCACGGCTTTTATCAGGGAGTGATCTTCTCCAACGGAAACTACATCAACACCCTGCCCGGCATGGCAGCGCTTACTGCCTACGAGCAGAAGTTTGCTATTCGCCAACTGAACTGGTTCGCCAGCCCTAACGCGGCGTTCGGACTGAACCCAACCAACAAGACCATCAATTCAACCTACACCGGGAATTTTGCGCCCGGCGCAGCCAGCGTTTTCTTCTACGCCAACACCTCAACCCCAATTACCTTTTCAAACGCGACGGTCTATCTGGCGTCACCCCTCGCCGGAACTGTGACCCCGCTCATCACCGACACTTCCGGCAATGTTTTGTCGCTGATCTACGATTTGGGGGACGGACGGCAGTACCTGACGCAGACCTTCGACAGCAACCAGTACCTGATGCACGACCTGGTGCTTGCTTACGGTCTGGTGAACTGGGTGACGAAGGGCGTCTTCCTCGGTGACTATCACATTTACGCTTCCCCGCAGGTGGACGACGTATTCCTGTCGGACGCGGAGTGGGTGGTCGGGACCAAGTGCGGCACCGCTTCCGACGCGAGTTCGCTGCCGAATTTCCGCATCAATGCGGCAGATGTCGACGCTCTGGTCAACTGGCAGATTTCCAAGCGTAGCGACCCGCGGCTGCCGAATTTCATGATCAGCCTAGCCTTCAACGGCGTGGGCACGACCGGCGACCGCGACTACACCAGCCTGCCCGCAGGCGCGGTCGACGACTTGACTCCGGAGCTGAAGAAATACGAAGCTGAGTTTTATTGGATCAGCCATACCTGGGACCATCCCGATTCGCTCGACGGAATGAGCCAAGCCCAGATCGACGGCCAGATTCCACCCAATAACTCAGAAGCCGCCACCTTGGGATTGACCAACTTCAATCCCGCAAACCTGGTCACTCCGGGCGTCTCCGGCCTGAGCGATTCCCAGGTTCCAGGAGAGTTGGTGAAGGACGGCATTCACTATGTTGTGACCGACACCTCGGTGCTCGGTAAGATCAACAACGGCCCCGGACCGTCGCCAAACGTTGGCATTGTGAACAGCTTTGCGTCGGGACTCTACGAAGTGCCGCGCCACGCCAATGATCTTTTCTACAATGTCAACAACCCGGCGGATTGGACGGCCGAGTATCACTGCATCTACGCCGGCCAGTCGCCGTATTCAACCTACACTCCGCAGCAGATTCGCGACTACATCAGCTCCAGCTTTGTCGTGAACATGCTGATGGGCGATATGGATCCGCAGATGTTCCACCAGTCGAACCTGCATGCTTACGACGGCACGCACTCGCTGTTGGGCGATCTTTACGACGCAACCTTCACCACATATTTCAAACTGCTCAACCTGCCAGTTCTGAGCCCGTCACTCGACGTGCTGGGAAAGAACATGCAGAACCGCGACGCCTACAATCGTTCGGGCGTGACGGCAAGCGTCGTAAGCGGCCCGACACCTCAGATTACGATCAGCGTTCCAGCGGGATCGCCGGTCGCATCCACCACAATTCCGGTGACCGGACTTAACAGCCCAGGAGCAGAAATTTACGGAGGGCAGAACATTTCGCATCTGCCTTTGAATAAGGGACAGAGCGTGACGTTGCCACTTCAATAAACCTTAGAAGCCGATGCCAGACGGGAATTCCCCGTCCGGCATCGCCAAAATTACCAACCATTTATAGCCTGTGTAATGAATGGGATAGAGGGATACTCGAAGGTTGTAGTACAAGTAGGGAATGGCTCGTGCGGGGCGGGTTGTAGCCCGTTGTGGGGATATTCAACACACGGGCCGACCTCGTATAGTTAGAGAAGCATTAATACAGATTCAGGAACCGGCGATCTGCTTTTGGCGCAAGGTTCAACATTCCCCCCAACAAATTGTCTTGCACAATTTTTCGTAAACGACCTAGACGCTCTCCCGCAAAGCGATAACTAAATTCCAGTGGTTTGTCCGTCTGCCAGCGTCTCGAGTGTTGTCGATGCATCGCGTAATCGGGGAACTTCAGTAACCCCGCCTGCGCAATCAGTAATGGCACCAAGGCCCGATGTAAGAAGGCGCGAGACCTAGTAAAACAGGAAAGAGGAATAACAGACGTGAGCCGGATATACGACGCACTAACGATTGCCGAAGACCAGTCAGTCGAGCGTTTTACCTCAACTCCCATTGGCTACGAAGAGCCTTTCGCCACTGCGAACCCACGCCGGGTTGTGCTTCCGCTGGAAATGAATACTCCGTGGAAGGAGAGGGAGAGCATTCCTCAACTTCCGGGGAAAGTTGAGGTCTCGCGGAACCGAGTACGCAGCTTGCTATTACTTGCATTTCTTACCGTGGGTGGGATTTTGGTCGGGACCAACTATGCGTTGCGAAGCAACACCACGAGCTTTGTCGGAAACAAAGATCCGTTCGGGGTTAGCTTCGAAGGCAAGCTTCGTCCTGCGACAGAAATTCGAATTACCTCCGGCTCCATGGGAACAGTCTCTGAGATCTATGTGAAGGTGGGGGATCCGGTCCGTCAGGGCCAGCAGTTACTACGCATGGACGACCGCGAGACCCAAATGGCGCTTCAGCAAGCAGCCGCCGAGCGCGAAACCGCGCAGCAGAATCTGGCGCACTTCCGTTCGCGCCTCGCCGAGGCCAACGCCCGGGTTGCCATTTCCCAGCGCAAGGCCGCACAGATTCCGGTCCGCCAGTTGAGAGATTCGCCACAGCGAGCGCAGGCCGCGTTCGACCAGGCTACGGTCAATTACAACCGTGCCAAGCAGCTATTTGGGCTGGGTGTGATCGCGCAGCAAGAGCTTGATGCTCGCGCTACCGATCTCCGACTCGCGCAAGACGATCTCGACAACGCCAAGAAACTGGCTAGCGTATCTGCGACCCTGGAAGACGATCAATCGGAACAGGCTGGACTGGAAGCGCGCGTGACCCGGCAGGATCTAATTGAACAGTTGCGCCAAGCCGACCTGAAGTATCAGCAGGCTAAACAGCGGGTTGGGGAAGCTATTGTGTGCGCCACCCAACCTGGCGTAGTTTCAGAGATACCGGTGAAAATCGGCGACAGAATACCGAGCGGCACCGTGGTGACCCAGTTAGCTGAACTTCGCCGCATGGTTGCCGATGTTCCAGTGGCCGCAAGCATGATTTCAAAACTGGAAGTCGGGGAGGCGGTTTCGATCAGGTTACCGTCGACGCCACCGACAGAAGTCCAGGGAAAAATTAACGTCATCAATCCGCTACCCTCGGCCAATATGACTCACAACGTCGAAGTCGAGTTCGAGAATCCGACGATGTTGCTCCTGGCGGGTCAGCCGTCTGAGGTACGGTTCGAGCGGCCCTAATGGCGAATCAGCCCATCACTGTTGCACTGGCCAGCGAAGGAACTTATCCGTTTTACCATGGCGGCGTCAGCACTTGGTGTCACCGTCTCACAAACGGACTGCCCAATGTTGACTTCAAGCTCTTGTCTGTTGTCACCAATCCTTTTCAGCAGGTGAAGTACGAGCTGTCGTCAAACGTGGTCGACGTTTTGAAGATGCCGCAGTGGGGACTGGTTCAGCCTGCGGAATACTCCCGCCACCAGCCGACCTCAACCGTGTTGCGCAATCGCTGGAACACTACGCCCGAGATTATTGCCAAGCACTTCAAACCGCTGTTTGAACAGTTCCTTGCGCTGACATTTTCGCCCAAGTGCAACAAGGAAGATCTTGGACACACGCTGCTGAAGATGCAGCTTTACTTCCAGCACTACGATTACCCCAAGACGATGAACTCGCCCGAAGTCTGGAATGTGCTGCAGCATGCCGTCCGGGCCACATGGGAAAGCCGTCCGGAAGGCACCGAGAATCCAACTCTCGCCGATGTAAAGCAGGCCTCGCGCCTGCTTTATCACCTGCTGATGGTCCTACACTTTCCGATTCCTGAAGCGGATCTTACGCATTCGTCCGCCGCATCGTTCTGCGGAATTCCCTGCGTGCTGGCGAAGATCGTAAATGAAACGCCATACCTGCTGACCGAACATGGGGTTTACCTGCGCGAACAGTACCTAAACCTTCGGCGGCAGATTAAATCGTTCTTTGTACGCTGGTTCTTGTATCGCCTATGCGAAACCGTGGTCGAGCTGAATTATCACTACGCCACCCAGGTTTCGCCGGTGTGCGCTTACAACGCCCGCTGGGAGAAGCGCCTGGGCGTGGAAGAATCCCGCATCGACGTGATCTTTAACGGCGTCGATCCCGCAAAGTTCCAGCGCGTCGAGCCCGAACCGCGCAATCACCCGTTGGTTTCGACCGTCGGTCTAATCTATCAGCTCAAGGGACAACTCGACATGATCGATTCCACGGCGATCATCAAAGAGCAGTTTCCCGATGTCGAAGTCCGCTTTTACGGGACGGCCAGCGATCAGAAATACTTTGACGACTGCAAGAAGAAAGTTGTTGATCTGAAGCTCGAGAAGAACGTCAACTTCGCTGGCTCCACCAAAGAACCCTGGAAGGTTTACAGCAACGCCGACGTAGTCGCCTTCTCCAGCATCTCGGAGGGCTTCCCCTACGTCGTAGTTGAAGCCATGCTGTGTGGTGCGGCCATCATTTCTACTGATGTGGGGGGTGTGCGCGAAGCATTGGGCGAGGCCGGCATTCTGGTTGCGGCAAAACAGCCGAGGCAGATGGCCGAAGCAGTGTCGTTCCTGTTGGCCAACCCTCAGGAGCGCGAGCGCCTGGGCAAGATGGCACAAGCTCGGGCCCTGGAATACTTCACCGAAGAAACGTTCCTTAACAATTACGAGAGTACCTATCACAAGCTAGTAAGCCGCCGCCCGCAACGTATTTTGCGTGCATAGTTAATATCAGCGTGCTCTCTTTCTTTCGATTCAGGTTGGCGGTCATGACCGTAATCACGGGGACAATTCTATCTATGGCGCAGGCTGATGCGGCTCAGCCGTCGCCGGCGAGTCTTGCTATTTACTACGGATACCCCAGCCTGGTGAACGGTGCCAAGGGTGACGTAGAGAAAGCTGCCGCCGCATTTAGCATTTACGAAGTGGTTGTTTTCGGCGACGGACTGGAGTTCTCCGACCGCCAGAGTTCGAGAATTGCGCAGGGCGATCCTGCGGAGCACCAGAAAGTGATGCAAATCATCGCTGCCATGAAGCGTCGCAATCCAAAGATTCGAGTCTTTGGATATGTGCCGCTCGGCGACTATCAACACCTCACCGACGAACAGATTCAGGAGCGCGTTCGGTTGTGGAAGCCGATGGGTGTGGCTGGAATTTTTCTTGACGAGGGCAGCTACGATTTCGGAATCGTAACCCGTGAGCGCCAGAACAAGGCGGTTGATTACGTCCATCAGCAGGGCCTCTGTGCGTTCATGAACGGATATTTTTCGGACCATATTTTCGGTCTGGAGAACGAACCGTTGTACTCAAACGGGAAAAACAAGAATCCGAACCATGCCGCGCCAAAGCTGGGCAAAGGCGACCTTTACCTGATCGAGTCGTTCCAGATTCGGGAGGGCGCCTATGACGATCCGGCCCAGTGGCAGGAACGGATGAAAAAGGTGCTCGACTATCGGAAGCGCTATGGCACCAAAATGTTTACCATTACAACTTCGGGTAAGCAACCCTTCAACGTGCAAAAACTGAATTACGGATGGTGGAGCGCTTGGATGAACGATTTGGACGGCTTCGGGTGGGGCGAGCCAAACTTTTCTGCCTCCGACAATTCTTTGCCCGACCATCGTTGCGTAATGGACGCCTCCATCTTGGGACGTCTCAGCAAAATAGGCTTGGTGGGAACCGATAAAACACGCTTCTGGCGCAGGACGGACAGCGCTGTAGTCGTCTTGAATACCAGCGATCACACCGTGAAACTGGTCAAGTCGATTCCTGCGCCTCACGCAGGAAACAATTTGGGAACCGCTCACGAGGGATCCTCCCTCATGTGTGGAGCGAAGTGATGGAAACCAAAGATCCCGAAATTCTGTTGAAAGAGGTTCAAAAAATAGCGCCGCAACTCGCCGACGTGCGCGAAGTTGCGGCCATGATCGAGTCTTTCGGCTACACCGATCGCTCGATGAAAGACTGGGGTTTCCCCGATGTCTTCGCCTTGGCGCAACACATCTTTGATCGCTTCCCGCCATACATCCCGCCAAAAGAAGAAGAGACGAAGAAGTCAACGCTAACCAAGATTGGCGCGGAACTCATCCTAGCGCTGCGCAAGTGTTCCCTCAGTCTTGCTTACGCGGTGCCGTGGATGGCGTTGCTGGCCCTGCAATACAGATATCCAGATGCGCTTCAGGTTTCACCTGAGTTGGGCGGCGCGCTAAGCCTTTCGCTGATTGCCAGCCTGATCACCTCTGGCGGATTTATTCAGATGATCTCGCGCAGCGGCAATCTCTATTACGGATTGGACGAACCCTTCCTGGCACGCCGCTCCTGCGTTTCACTGCTCGTGCTGGGCGGCTTCTGTACGGCGTTATTCGCGCTACTCGGAGTCTTGACTGGCCTCTATTTTCAGGTCTTCGCATTGCAATATTTGACCCTGGCAGCGGTTAACTATGTCGGTCTTAGTTTTCTTTGGATGTTTTGTGCGGTTATCTCGGTTCAGGGATTCGGTTGGTGTATTCCGATCATCTTTCTGGTCAGCGGCATGGCCGTAGCTGGCCTTCGCTTTGTTCTTCATTTGGGCACGACGACCTTACTGATGTTGTGGCCGCCTCTGGCTTTGGCGTGTTCTCTGGCGTGCGCGATACCTATTTTCCGCTACTTCGAGAAAAAGAAGCCCGGAGCCAAAGACAGTGCTCGGCCGCGGTTCAGTGTTACCTTCATTTCGCTGGTGCCGTTTTATGCCTACGGCACGGTTTACTTCAGCTTCATGTTTGCGGATCGCCTTACTGCCGGGAGCGCCATTCCGTGGGTTTCCGGCTTGAGTTTCGGCATCGATTCCGCCTATACCAAGGGTATGGACTTGGTGCTGCTTGCGTTTCTCATCACGGCGGCGCTGGTCGAATACTTCAGCGATTCGTTCTTGAAATTCTGGAACGATATGGCCAAGACTCTGCCGCAGTCGCAGGCGCCGGTTCTGGTGACCAAGCTCGCACATCGTCACCTTGCCGCAATCATCAATATCTGCGCCGTGTTCGGTGTCATGTCGATTGTCTCCTGGCTGGTGTTCTCCCGCGCCTTTGGTTTGGTGCTATCCACCTCCTTGCTGCAGACCGTTTTGTTAGGCGGATTGGGCTATCTCATGTTGAGCCTGGCTCTGCTAGAGAACATTATTCTCTCCAGCCTCAACGCCAACTCGCTCGCGCTGCGAGCAGTCTCAATTGGGCTAGCGGTTAATCTGCTGGCCGGGTATGCTCTCAGTCACTGGCTGGGCGTGCAATATGCTGCGGTGGGCCTTTTCCTGGGATCCGGCGTGGTCCTTTATTACGGAAATCTGTCGGTGCGCCAGGCCTTGCGTCATCCTGACTACCACTATTCGATCGCGTGAGCCTTATTGATGCCGGTTCTGGACCTTTTGAAGGCAGGATGGATCATCGTCACATTCCTGCTCGTCTTTTTCTGGGTGCCCAGCCGCCTCTTCGGTCGACGATCCACCAGCGCCTACATCATTTGGGTCGCGGGCAATTTTGTCCGGATGCTGATATGCGTCGCAGCTTCAATTCTTTTCCTTACGGGAATCAAGGTCCTAGGTGCGATCACGGTTGTGCTTTTCCTGGTCGCAGCCCTGGGCATTTCATGGCTGCGGAATCATAGCTGGCAGGTTCGTGGCGTGATCGGAAGCGTTCAAGACAAGACACTCAAACTGGTGCGCAGGGCCGAGAGCCAGGCGCTGACCAAATTTGTCGACGCCGATGCCGAGCCCAAGCCGATTTCGTTTCACCTGCCGCGCTTTCTTCAACTCAATTTCTGGCTGGCACTGCTGGAAAACAGGGAAGTGCTGATCGCCGCATTTGTCCTGGTTTTTGTGGTTTCGGCGGCGTTGTCTTGGCAGATTCCGATTCACCAGTTGCGCTATGAGCATGTGGAGCAATATGGCGTTCTGCTCAGGGCCCGGGAGTTTGCGCTGAATCTCCACACCATTGGAAGGCCATTCGTAGTTCCTTCGGCGCTGGTTACGACCTCGCTGATCAGTGCGGTTGATCTCTCGCAGGTCACGCGATATCTGTCGCCACTAATCGGAATTTTGTTGGTTCTGTCATTGGGCTTATTCGTCCGCATCTGCACCCGCACCGGCGCCGGCGGAATTGTGGCCATGTACTGTCTGGGGGCGGCTGCGTTGCCCCCGACAAGCGCCCCGGCTGAGGTGGCAACCACCTTACGAGAGAAGCTTCTGGGACTGCTGGATTACACTCCTTCAGTTACGCGACCAGGCCCCGAGTTTGCGCTTGGCTTGATCCTGCTTTTGCTGGGGCTCTCATTCCTGGCGGACTGGTATCGCAATGGGGGGCGAGATTCGCTGATCGATGTGCTGTGCTGCCTGGTTCTAGTCAGCATCGTCTCCCAATATCTGCTGGTGATATTTCTTGTCGCCGGCGCGGCTATGTTGCTGGGGCCTTGGGTGGGCATCATCGCCGTCATCGTCGTTTGTTACGGGTCGGCGATTTTTGCCACGGTCAACAGCGGCGTTTTGCCGAATGACGTGTTCACGGTCCTGCCGTTGGTAGCAGGCATTGCCGCCGGCTGCTTCATTGCCTTCGTACACTCTGCTCTCGCCCCACTCACGGGCAAGCGTACCGATGCGGTCGTGCTCGCGGTTTGCCTGGTGGTGGCCGCGGTGTGGCTGCGTCCGCATGACCTGACGGCGCAATTCCTGGAATTTGAGTCGGCCGCGCAACAGAGCAGGAAGATCAGCCAGAGCTTGCCTCGCCAGCGATGGGTAGTGGTGGCTCCGGTTGAGCAACTACCGGAAACCTTCGGCTTCGGCGGATACGAGGACCTTGCTGGATTTGTCCAGAAATACCAGCATCAGGTCAACGACCCCGGCTTTGAGTTTAAAGACGCGCCCGAAGATTACCTGATCTACGTGGAGAAAGTCCCGTTCCAGATGTTCGCATCCGAGCCAGCCATGCTCTCCTTTGCAACACTCACGGACTCAACTTACCGCAACTACCGTTCTCCTGCTGGCCGCGCCAGCCTCGAGTCCGATGCTATGCAGCTTTGCGAGAGTTATCGCGCCAGCCACTCCAATGTGACGATTTATTACGAAGACAACGAACTGCGCATCTACCGTATTCACACGCCGCCAAAGCCGCCACTAGCCTTAAATAGGCTGGATGGACGCTCGCTTTCATTCAACTGACGAAATATCGCCCAGAAGGCGGGACATCTGACCCCACGGGTTTCTCTATAAAATCTGTGCTCTCTGTGGTTAAAGCCTTTGTCAGCGGAGACAAAAAACCTCGCACCACAAGAGGCACAGGTTCACCGAGGGAAGCAGGTCATCAGCCTTGTCTCGCGGATGAAGAGTTAACGGCACGCCACCCGATAAGCGGTCAGGTCCTCATCCTTCAGCATGGAATTAAAATTCATCGAATTTGCCTTGGGACAAAACCGCGATGGACTCAAGCTGTATTCCACCTCGAATACCGCTTTTCCCGCGGCAAGGAAGGGCTGCAAGGTACTGCATTCGCTGTAAGCAAAGCACTCTTCATTGATGGTGAAGTCAAATGAGGAAACCAGGGCCTTCACTTGTTCCACATCGTTCTTCAACGCCACAGTCATTCCCAGAGAATGCACAGTATCCGCGATCCATTTGTTGTAAGCAATCTGATCGGAAGAACTCAGAGAGAAGCCGGTTCTGTTGGAGTAGCCATCAATGTTGTCGGGTTCGACCGCATCGAATCCCTTGTTGGCACACATCTGAAAGCGCGCCGTCATGATTGGAGCGAGCACGTTGATCTGCCGGATGTCCAACCACTTTTCACCGGGCCAGCCGTTGCTCTTACCCTTTACATATGAAGGGAACTTGCCGGCGTCCGAACGCCAGTTCTCCCAGGTGCCGGCGTCGATATAGCACACCGCCTTGATGCCCTTGTTGTGCATCGCTGTGATCAGGCTTGCGGAGGCATCAAATCCATCCACGTCGTACATCCCGACATTTAGGAGCTTGCTGCTCGAAGGCACGCTCGAAAGTTGCCATTGCCACGACGTATTCATCGCCGGATGCCATGCCGTACTGCCTTGGGCTAAAGCTCGCGGTATCGCCAACGTGGCGAGTACCAGGGACAAAAGAAGAATGCGGGGGAATGCCTGCTTCATGAGAGGTCTCTCCGATTTCTGGACGAAGCGAGCGCGGCCGGCTAGAGCTGTGGTGGCGTGAAGGGATCGTATTACAAACATAGACGGGGTCAACCGCCAGAAGTTCAGGGCTGAATCAGCTTGTACTTTCGGCGGAAAAATTAGAAGGCCACAGTCCTCAAGACAGAACTCAATCGGAGGGGCCGGATGGCGGACCCGCATCGGAAATAGTGTCGTCTTGGGAAAAGTTTTGCGACAGCTTGGCCGTTCCATGTCGGGTTGCAGACAATAATAGGTATGTATCAATAGGCAGTACTAAGACCCTCCGCGCAAAGCCTTGCGGGAAGCTCGACCCTTTCCGCTAAAAGGAGAGTCAAGGCCAAGGTTTGTTAGAATTGCACAGCGGCGTTTGACCTGTCTTGATTGGTGGGCTAAGAGGTCTCCGTCAACATTCTCGCCGGAAGAGACGAAACCATTCTTTGCCTGTTCTGACCCGGAGATCGTTCCTGAAAGCCGGCAGCTTCGCCGCTGTTGCAGGGCTTGGCGTCATTGGCGGCGACTCCTTCCTGTGGGAGCCTAATCACCCAAAACTATTGCAGCGTGAGCTTTGGCTGGAGCGCCTTCCCGGCGCATGGGATGGCCTGCGCGTGGTGCAATTGAGCGATATCCACTACGATCCGCACTTCTCGGTAGTACCACTGCGGAAAGCTGTCGACATCATCAATCCGCTGAATCCCGACCTGGTGCTGATCACGGGAGACTTCGTGACCACCTCGGCGTTCAGTCATCCCCGGCATGGTCATCCCGCGGCTGCTGAGGCCGAACCCTGTTCCGTCCTGCTGCAGCAGATCAAATCGCGGCTGGGAATTTTCGCGTCGTTAGGAAATCACGACGCCAGCGCGGATCCGGTTCGCATCTCCGAGATCCTGAGCGCGAGAGGAATTACAGTGCTGCGCAACGGTTCTCAGGTATTGGAGGAGCAGGGAAGCCGCTTATGGCTGGCAGGGATCGATGACATCCTCGATGGAGACCCCGACCTGGATAAAACGCTGGAAAAAATCCCGCACGATGAGTGCGCGATTCTTATGGCCCACGAGCCTGATTTTGCGCTTCAAGTGGCTAAGAAGCCGGTTGATTTGCAGCTCTCAGGTCATTCCCACGGGGGACAAGTCAGGTTCCCGTTGGTCGGAGCCGTGGTTTTGCCCCACCTGGCGCACCGGTTCCCCATGGGACTATACAAGCTAGGAAACCTGACGCTCTACACCAATATCGGATTGGGAACAATCAATCTCCCAATCCGATGGAATTGCCCCCCGGAAATCACGCTGTTCACCTTGCGCAGCGGTAAACCTGCTTAGGAAGTTGCTCCGATCGCGGCGCCCATGCCGACCGCAACCGACGCGGGCCGTTTTACTTTCTTCAGCCGCGCCGTCGCCTGATTTTGAGCTTCCACGATTTGCTCCGGGTTCAGGGTCGCTCCCACTTGTCGCTTAGCTGCGCTGATTTCTTCCCGCTGTTCGGAATTCATCTTCTCCGACACCAAGTACCACATGTAGGCGGACAGCGGATCCTGCTCGACGCCATTGCCACGGCGGTACATTTCCGCCAAGGCGACTTGCGCCGAGGGTAGGCCCTGCTCGGCAGCCTTTTGGCACCAGGAGACTGTGGTGTGTTGCGACTGTCCGCCAAGCTCAGGGGAGTGGTGGCCGGCAGAGGGAAGCTGACCTAGGGAGTTGGTTAGGGTTAAAGTCATCAACTCCAGCCGGCTTGAAACCCCCAACTTATCGAACACCCGGAACAAGTAATTCTTAATGGTGTGTTGGCTAAGTCCCAGCCGCTCGGCGATTTCACGGTTAGTGAGACCATCCGCCAAGCAGGAAACCACATCCAGTTCACGCTTGGAGAGCAGGCTGAGCCCATTGGCACCGACCGCACGGATCGACGGCGTCGAAGCCAGTGCTTCAATGGCAAAAGCCATCTGCTGGCTGCTGGCCCAGATCTGGCCATCGTGAACGCGGCGAACACACTTGCACAGGGTTTCCAGTGATTCGTAGCGACTGAATAGGCCGCGTGCGCCCGCTCGGAATGCCTCCAGGACTACTTCACTCTTCGAGGAATCCAACAGGACCACACAGCGCAGCTCTCGGCGTAGAGCGCGCAACTCCCGCAGAATCTCTATACCGCGCATTGGTTCTTCGTCCAGATTGGAGCTTATTACCGCGACGTCGATTTCCTGATTTCCTACCGCTCCGATAAGATCGCGCGAATGCGAGGCGGTGCCGGAAACCTCCAGGCTGGCATCCCGCTTAAGAGCGTCCGCCAGCAACTGCGTATGAATGCGAGTGTTATCCGCAACGAGAACGCGAATGGCGCGCTCGCCTAACTCATGCTCGGGACCCATGGTTCCTCCGCTTTCAATTTTCCCCCCGATTTGGGGCTAGAGGCAACAACGCCTAGTTGACCGTTTAGCCTCCATGGTCCGGATGGAGACCCCAATACCGCCCAAGCGGATAATTCTGGCTGGTGCACAAGAGTGCAACCGATCTTGCGGATGGGTCATTGTATAGCCATGTTCTTAACTCGATCAATCGAAAGTTGAAAACGGTTGCACATGCGGATGCTAAGGCTTGCTACTGCAAGTAAATTCCAGGATGTATCGCACAAGGTTTCTTAACTTAACCATATGATTTAAGAGGGGTTCGTAAACATATATTCTCGAGACAAAAACCCTAGAAGTTGTAGGTTACCTTCGTAATCTCTCGCAGGATTTCCTTTCGGGTGGATACTGACATCTCTAAACATGAGAATAACTCCTCTGGACATATTGAGACGTTATTCATCGGGTTGCGCTACCTCTTGCAAGTTTTTGCATGCAACGTTAATTTTCAAACGTCACCCTTACGGGCGCGCAATTCCAGTCCCTCCCCTTGCCCGGAAGTCCGTAAAACTATTTCCTTTTTGCTTAGGGCCAAATTGTGTCTGTGGCTGAGAGGGCGAAGCTATGAGTGCCGACAATCAGAGTTGGGACAGCGAGGCACTTTCGGCAGAAATTCGTCCGGAAGCAAGTGACCTGCACTGGTACGCGGTCCATACGAGGGCGCGCCATGAAAAGCAGGTGGTGGATCGCCTGGACGAACAAGGGTTCACCACGTTTCTGCCGTTGGTGAAAGAAACCCGGCGCTGGAGCGATCGTAAGAAGGTCGTAGAGTTCCCGCTGTTCGGCTGCTATGTCTTCGTGCAATTGGTTCCGACCAACCAGATGCGGCTGCGGGTCTGCCAGACCGACGGTGTGTTGCAGATCGTGGGTGTTAAAGGACAGGGAATTGCAATTCCCGATGATCAGATCGAAGCCGTGCGAGCTCTATTAAATGGAAGCCTGCCCTGGTCCAATCATCCGTTCTTAAAGATAGGCCAGAGGGTGCGAGTCTGTGGTGGAGCACTCGAAGGTGTCGAAGGAGTTCTGGTCTCGCGCAACGGTGACCGCACTTTGATTATTTCTGTGGATGCGATTCAGCGCTCGCTGGCCGTTAGTGTCGAGGGCTACCGAGTGGAGCCTGTTTCGGGGTAAGTGCTCGGAAGAATTTTTCTTTAAGTCCCCCAAGTCAATCTGTGCTGGCTAAAGCTTCCAATTCGGCCCGTCTGTTAGTCGTCAGCCGGGAACCCTCGTCCTTGGGTCCGCTCTGGTCAGTTGGCCAAGCCAACGCCTGGAATCTGGAGATCGCGGGCAGCGGTTGTGAGGCCCTGGAACGAATCCAGAGCGACGGCGGGCCCGATCTTGTGCTGCTCGATCTGCCTCGCGGCGACAACGATGGCTTCTACACCCTTCGGTGGCTGCGCCGGGTACGGGCGAATCTGCCGGTGGTTCTGCTGGCTCCGGTAGATGATCCCGTGCAGCGCGCCGAAGGTCTGCGCCTGGGCGCACAGGAATACCTGGTTAAGCCGCTGGAAGCGCGAGCTTTGGAGAACATGGCACGCCACTATTTTGGCGGCAGTGTGGTTGCGTTTGAGGAAGCCGCCGCCGAGCCGCTGGGCGAAGGCATGGCCTTCTTGGCAGGTAGCCCCGTGACGCGGAAGTTGCGGGCGCAAGCCGAGTTGCTGGCGCAGGTGGATGTACCTCTCCTCATTTTGGGCGAGGGTGGCAGCGGAAAAGAGAGCGTGGCGCGACTGATCCACAAGATGTCAGCCCGCGCCAAATTCGGATTCCACAAGATCAATTGTGCCGCCATGGGCGGCGATTTGCTCGAACGCGACCTGATGGGATACGAGCCCGGAGCCTTTGCCGGAGCCACCCGCAGCCGGGCCGGGAAGCTGGAACTGGCGGATAAGGGCACCATCTTCCTGGATGATTTCGCCGAGACTCCGCTAAATCTGCAGGCCAAGCTGCTGCATATCCTGCAGGAACGCGAATTCTTCCGGATGGGCGCAGAGAGTGCTGCCATCTGTGATGTCCGCATCATGGCGGCGACCAGCGCCAACATCGAACAAGCCTTGGCTGGAAAACAACTGCGCGAAGATCTTTATTACCGGCTGAGCGCCTTTACCGTGCAGGTTCCGCCCTTGCGCCAGCGCGCCGGCGAAATTCCCCAGCTACTGGCCCATTTCATCAAGCAGCTGGCGACCCGTTACAACCTGCCCATGCGTTCCTTCTCGAGGCCACTGGTGGACGCCTGCCAGGCCTATCCCTGGCCAGGCAACTTTCGCGAGCTGGAAGGGTTTCTTCAACGTTACCTGATCATGGGGGACGAGCAACTGCTGTTGAGTGAACTGCTGAAAAGCACCGAGAATCCTTTCCCGGCAATTGAGCCGAGGCCGGCGGGAGAGATCTCGGACCCGGAAGAACATCTTTCCGGTCTGCGCTCTCTGGTGCAAAACGTTAAAGGGGAAGCGGAAAAGAATGCTATCACCGCTGCCCTCGAAGAAACCCACTGGAACCGAAAAGCCGCGGCCCGGCTATTGAAAGTGAGCTATCGCACTTTGCTTTACAAGATTCAGCAATACCATATGAGTCCGCCGGCAGCCTACGCATCTCCATTTTCCGCTCAGCCTGTGCATCGCCCCAAAGCCTTGAGAGGTTATGCCGCGAGCGAAGTTACGGAGCCGAGACAATGAGGAGCCAGCGCACCAAGTTGGCCGCCGCCTTTCTGGGATTGCTGATGACGCTTTCGGCCGATGCGCAGCAGGCAGCCTCGCCCGCCAGCGGCAATCAGGCGCCGCCCGCTGCACAGCCTCAAGCTCCGCCGGCGCAAAAGGCGGATGACCAGTACATCATTGGCCCGGCCGACGTGCTGGCCATCAACGTGTGGAAAGAGACCGAGATTTCGCGTTCGGTACCAGTGCGCTCCGATGGCCGTATCTCACTGCCACTGATTGGGGACGTGCAGGCGTCGGGACGCACTCCGCGGCAACTGCAGGACGATATCTCGAAAAAGTTGGCCAGCTTCATCTCCGAACCCGACGTCACCGTGATTGTGCAGGAGACGCACAGCCAAAAAATCAATGTCCTCGGACAAGTGGGACATCCGGGGACATTCCTACTTACCGATTCTACGACGGTGCTCGATGCTATTGCACTGGCGGGCGGTTTCAAGGATTTCGCCAAGCAGAAGCAAATTTACGTTCTGCGGCAGAACAGCGACGGCACCCAGGCGCGATTGCCCTTTAACTACAAAGATGTCGTCAAGGGCAAAAACGTGGAACAGAACGTAAAGCTGCAAGCCCGCGATACGGTGGTGGTGCCGTGAACTGTCGCTTGCTAACCAGCGCTATGCTGGCATTGCTGTTCTGCGGGACTGTAACCACCCTGCCCGCACAGAATCCACCGCCGCCGCGCGGGGATCAGGATCCCGCCGCGTCCCAGTCGGTCGATCAAAGTCCGGTCAAGATAAGAGGGGCTGAGGCCGCAGAAATGGATGATCGTGCGCCTGTCCCGGCGCTAATCAACGGAGAAGTGAGGTCGCTTTCGTTCAGCTCGGAACTAGACCGCACCAATTACTTGAATGGCGGAGTTACATTGCAAGGCACGTACGATGACAATGTGTTGTCGCTTCCCAGCAATCCTGTGGGCGGCTACACGGCAGCCATTCTGCCTTATATCGCAATCGATCAATCGCGCTCCCGCTTGCATTGGAACCTGAACTACGCGGCGGGTTTCGTGGCCAACCAGCGTCTGGCTGACCAAAATCAGCAATCGCACAATGCCGGTGCGGAACTGGAATATCGGGTTAGCCCGCACGTGGATTTGCGGCTGAGCGATCACTTCCTGTACACCACCAATTTTTTTGATTTGCTGCAACAAAATGTCGGAAATCCCGGTTCGGGGGCATTGCAGCAGCCCAACCAGTCGGTGATTACGCCGCTCGCCAAACGCATCAGCAACCTGGGCACGGCAGAGATGAATTACCAGTTCAGTCCCAACGACATGATCGGAGGAAGCGGAACCTTCTACGATTCGCGGTTTCGTGACGTGCCGCCCGGCACTACGAATCTACTGGACACCGACACCCAACAGGCGACCGGTTTCTACACTCACCGCCTGGCTCGCTCCTACTGGATTGGCGGAGCGTACGAATTTCAGCAGTTGAACTTTAGTCCCGGCGTGGACCAGGCTACGACCAGCAGTTTCCTACTGTTCAACACCATCTACTTGCGGCCGCGGATGAGTATCTCTCTGTTCTATGGGCCGCAGCATTGGCAGTACGATTCGGAGGTAATCAGTCAGGTGGTCGCAGTACCAGTGGTGCTCGTGGTCTCCAGCCCGGTCTCCGAGCGGCGCTGGACCTACGCTGCGGGTGCGAGTTTCAACTGGCAGGGCGAGCACACCAGCGTGCAGATGAGCGCTTCGCGGCGCATAACCGATGGCGGAGGCATTCTCGGTCCCGTGGAACTGGTGAGCGCCCAGGCGGCCTTGCGGCAAAGATTGACCCGGTCGCTGACCCTTGCTTTTGGCGGAATCGCCGGCGATAACCGGCTGTTGGCAAACTTCAACGGGGTCGCCGACCGCTTGCGTTCGGCCAGTGGCAGCGCGGCGATCGAACAGCTGCTAGGTCAGAACTTTGTGGTAAGCTTAGGGTACGGACGGGACTACCAGCGCGAGTCCGGCGGCACTCCTCCCCCTACAGACGTGAATCATAATCGCGGATGGATTTCTTTCTCCTACAATTTTACTAAGGCGATCGGGCGGTAGCGATGGTTGAAGATTTCTCCGAAGAGCAGGCGCCGCAGCAACTGGATTGGGCGCGTTATTTAGGCTTGCTGAGCCGCCGCCGCTGGTACCTGATACTGCCGTTTTTCCTGGGCTGGTTTGCGGTCTGGAGCATCAGCTGGTTTCTGCCCTCGATCTACCGCTCCGGAACCTTGATCCTGGTTGAGCAGCCAACCGTCTCGCAACAATACGTAGTCTCAAACGTTGCCAGCGATCTGCAGTCACGACTCGACAGTTTGACGCAACAGGTGCTCAGCCGCACCCGGCTGCTGCGTATCATCGAAAAACTGAACCTGTTTCCCAAGGAACGGCACAAGCTGAACCTCGACGAAATGGTAGAGCTGATGCGCAAGAACATCCAGATCGAGCTGGTGCGCTCGCCGGAACATGATCAGCTGACCGCCTTCAACATCTATTTTTCTGCCGACAATCCTTACGTCGCGCAACAGGTGACCACCGAGCTGACCAACATTCTGATCAGCGAGAACCTGGAAGTCAGGCAACAACAGTCGGAAGATACCACCAGCTTTCTCCAGAGTCAGTTAGACGAAGCGCGCAGGACCCTGGCGGCGCAGGAGGCTCGGGTGCGCGCCTTTAAAGATCAGCACTTGGGTGAGTTGCCAGGACAGTTGCAGAGCAACTTGCAGATCCTCAGCGGAATGCAGACGGAGTTGCAGGGCGAACAGGATTCCCTCGGCCGGGCCAAGCAGCAGAACGCGTATCTGGAATCCTTGATCGGGCAATACCGCTCGATGGCGCACAACCCTAAAGTGGTGGCAGCTTCGCCCGCGGCTGTAAGCGGGGGCTTGCCGGCGGTCGACCAGGAATTGAGCCGTCTCAAAGCACAGCTTGCAGACCTGAGTTCGCGCTATACCGACCGCCATCCCGATGTGCGCAAGGTGAAAGATCAGATTGCCAAGACCGAGCGGATGAAAGCCCAGCTCGAGGCTGAACTGGCGAAGAAGAGCGCCGATTTGCCCGCCGACAAGAACCCTGACGGCGGTAAAGACGTGGCTTCCATGGAAGTGGAAAGCCAGCTGAAGGCCAACGAAATTGAGATGGCTAACCGGCAGCGCGCCATCAGCGAATTGCAAGGCCGCATCGCGGACTACCAATCGCGATTGAACCGTACTCCGGTCCGGGAACAGGAATTGGCGGATATAACGCGGGACTACGATCAATCGCGGACTTACTACGAGTCGCTGCTGGCGAAACGCAATCAATCGGAGCTGGCCACCAATCTGGAAAAGCGGCAGCAGAGCGAGCATTTTCGTATCATTGATCCACCCAGCTTGCCTATCAAGCCGTACTCTCCTAACCGCTTCAAGTTGAATATGATCGGCTTGGCCTTAGGTCTGGCATTGGGAGTAGCCGGCATAGTCGGTTCAGAATTTCTCGACGACCGGATTTACGACGATAAAGAATTCAAGAAGATGATTCCGGTGGAGTTGATGGTGGAAGTTCCTCCGGTGATTTCGCCGGAAGAAGAAGCCCAGAGCCGGCGCCAGTCGCGGCTGGGATGGCTGGCGACCGCGGCCATGGTCGTAGCCGTAATTGCAGGAGTGGCGGTGAGTTTTATCCGCAGCTAGGTACGCATGTATAAAAGTTTTTTCAATCTAAAACGCAACCCGTTCGAGATCACCCCCGACCCGTCGTTCCTGTTTCCTACCCGGAGGCATAACGAGGCGCTGGCGGCGCTTTACTACGGAGTCCGGCGACACAAAGGTTTTGTGGTGATGACCGGTGAGGTAGGAACCGGCAAGACGCTGCTGGTTCGTTGCCTTCTGCAATTGTTGAACCGCAAGGATGTCGCCTATGCCTACGTGTTTAACAGCCGCCTGTCCCCGGTTGAATTCCTGCAATACATCGCTGGAGATCTGGGCCTCAACGTTGCCGGCAAGAACAAGAGCGAGTTGCTGCTCGAGTTGAGCAACTACTTGATCACCCGTTATCAGCAGAAGCTGACTACAGTGCTGGTAGTCGACGAGGCACATCACCTCGAAGTCGACGTTCTGGAAGAAATCCGCTTGCTGACCAATCTGGAAACGGCGGAACGCAAGCTGCTGCAAATCCTGCTGGTTGGCCAGCCCGAGCTCGATCTGAAGCTTGACTCGGTGGAATTGCGCCAGCTAAAGCAGCGAATTGCGCTGCGTTCGCAGTTGGAACCGCTTAGCCTCGAAGAGACCACGGGATACATTCAACGCCGGCTGCAACTGGCTGGGGCCAGCGCTCAGAGCAGCACCCTGTTTCCACCGGACACCATGGCGCGGGTGTTCCGTCATTCCAGTGGAATCCCGCGCTTGATCAATACCGTCTGCGAAAACGCCCTGATCACTGCTTTTGCGCGACAGTCGCAGGTGGTGACACCCGATATCATCGATGAAGTAGCTTCTGACTTCCGCTTAAGCATCACTCATACCCCCAAGGCGATCGAGGAGAATAACAGCGAAGTGTGGCAAGCGGTGAAGACGCTGCTGCAACTTCATGATCAGCTGCAAGGCACACGCCGCGAGGAAGACGTTTCGCTGGCGGTGAACCAGAGGAGACAGCGGGTATGAGCCGGATTTTTGAAGCTCTGCAGAAGTCGGAAGCCAAGCGCGCCAGCGGGGCTTTTGTAAGCTCTCCGCTGGCCGAGGAGATTCTGGACACGACCGAGCAGGAAACCATGGCTTTAGCCCCACGGCAGGGCGGATTCATCAGTTTGCCGTTGTCGATTCCCCGCGGCAGTCATCTGGTCGCCATCACCCAGAAGGAAAGTCTGGCGGCGGAAAAATTCCGCTACCTGGGCGTGAAACTCCGCCAGTTGCAGCAGGGACGGAATATCAAGAAAATTTTGATTGGAAGTACGCTGCCGGAGGAAGGCAAGAGCATGGTCTCCGCCAATCTGGCGGCTACGCTTGCCCGGCGGCAGCAGCAAAAAGTTCTGCTGATCGAAGGCGATCTCCGCAGGCCGGTCCTGGCGCAACGGCTGGGACATATTGGCCTGGACGGTCTGGCGGAGTGGCTTATCGAGGGCCAGTCTCCGTTACCGAATATTTATCAACTGGAGGATGCCGGGTTCTGCCTGATTCCCGCCGGAAGCCCTCCGGAAAATCCGCTGGAACTCATGCAGCCTGACCGCTTGCAGGGGCTGCTCTCCCGGTTAAGTCCGCTGTTTGACTGGATCATCATCGATGCTCCGCCGCTGCTTCCACTGGCTGATGCTACGGTATGGTCGAAGCTTTCGGACGGTGTGCTGCTGGTGGTGCGCGAAGGCAAAAGCGAGAAAAAATATTTGCAGCGCGGTCTGTCGGCGGTCGATCCCAAGAGCCTAATCGGTGTCGTGATCAATAGCTGCAGCAACACCGACCACAAAAACTACTATTCCCGCTATGCCGTCACCGCCGGACCTGCAGTCTGACTAGACGATTGGTCTCCAAACTCCCCTAACAAAATTGAATGATAGCGCCACCCGGTACGTTCCGACCAAGCACGTGTAAGTGAGGAGAGCCGTGAAGCAAAAACCAGCGGGATCGCGAGCGAGCAGTCCGATGACGCCACGCAAAATCGGCGGCAAAGATGGAATCCTGCCGGAACAGCAGTTCCAGCAAATGGTCCGCCTGGAGCGCAAACGGGCGCAACGCTCGGGGAAGCCGTTCCTGATGGTGCATCTGGATATGACCCGGTATCTGGCGCAATCGCCGGATGAAAAGGCGCGGCGCAAAATGCTGGCGGCATTGACCTCGGCCACGCGTGACACCGACATTCTGGGCTGGTCAAAAAGTGAGAAGGTGATTGGAGTGATGTTCATCGAGTTGGGATCCGAACTCGACAACTCGCTGATGGCGACCATGCTGGTGCGAGTCAGCGATGTTTTGCGCAATGTTCTGGCGCTCGAGCAATTCCGTCGGGTGGACATTTCGTTTCAGCGCTTTCCCGAGGCGCCGGACGAGCTTTCTTTACCCCAACTGATACCGCAGCTCTTTGCGTTGACCGGAGTGGACTAGGTCCGCAGCGGTCATGGTGTCACTTTGGCACACATTAATTTTTATTCACAGGGCTAGCGCTTGCGACCGTCCCGCCCTTGTCATATCTTGACTTAATCCTCCCCGGAAAGTTCTGGTAGCCGCCTCCATGAGAGGCAGCATCTGGTTTGTTTCGACAAGCCCTCCCCTGTTGATTGGAGGATCATGTCACCTCTGGCCGAAGATCCATTTAGTTCTGATAAACGTGCGTTTGGCGGCGTTCTCGAGCAGGATCGCGAGGACCGCAGAAATTCAACTCAAGGCATCCACCTATCGGTGGGCGCTCCCGCTTTGTCCTGGGACCGCAGCGTTCTTGACGAAGAGAGCTTCCACCGGGCGATTTCCCTGGAGCGCAGGCGCACGGAGCGCTCACGTAAGCCTTTTCTGCTGATGCTGGTGGATATCAGCGAGTCGCTGGTTCACGACAACGAGCAGGAGATCTCGGACGAGGTTCTGGGATTGCTTTCGCTGGCCACGCGCGAAACCGACGTTATTGGGTGGTATGAATCCAGCGTGGTCGGTGTCATGTTTACCGAGATCACGCTGGAAGACCGTGGAACCATCCTGCAAGTGATGATGGATCGGGTCTGCGATGGCCTGCACGATAACCTCAAGCCGGAGCAATTCGCCCAGATGCGCTTTACCGTCCACCTGTTTCCCGATGAGTGGAAGCAAGAATTGCCGCATTCTCCGTGCGACCCAAAGCTCTATCCTGATCTCGCGCGGCGGGAAGAAACTAAGAGAATTTATACGGTTATTAAACGGGCCATGGATGTAGTGGGAGCAGGCCTGGCACTGTTGCTGCTCTCGCCGGTATTTGCCTTGTTGGCTGCCGCCATCAAGCTAACCTCCAAGGGTCCGGTATTTTTCCGGCAACAAAGGGTGGGCCAGCATGGGAGGCCATTTCAGCTGTTGAAGCTGCGTTCCATGTATACCGGCAACGACCCCAAGATTCACCAGGAATATGTGAAAAAGCTGATTGCGGCCGGATCGCAGGACAAGAAGCAGGGCCGCAGCGGCGTCTATAAGCTCACCAATGACCCTCGCATTACCCGGGTGGGCAATCTTATCCGCAAGACCAGCCTGGACGAAATTCCGCAGTTCATCAATGTGCTCAAAGGAGAGATGTCGCTGGTAGGGCCCCGTCCTCCGATTGCGTACGAGATCGAAGCCTACGATCTGTGGCACCGGCGGCGGGTACTCGAAGCCAAGCCCGGTATCACCGGACTGTGGCAGGTTAACGGACGGAGCCGTGTGACATTCGACGAAATGGTCCGGCTCGATTTGCAATATGCCAGCACTTGGACGCCCTGGATGGACGTCATGATCCTGCTGCGGACCCCGGCCGCAGTGGTGAGCGGTGACGGCGCTCTCTAACGAACAACCGGTAAAACTTCTCCCCGCATTGCCGTGGTTCCCCCTTTGCAAGTCTGACCGTTGTCTATTCCCCTGTGAACCAAATCTAACGAGGGAGCGCCTGCCTAACTCATGATCAAGTTTGGGGTGATCGGCTATGGCTATTGGGGGCCGAACGTAGTCCGCAACCTGCATAACCTGGAAGGTTCCGAAGTGGTGATGGTGTGCGACAAGAGTTCAAACTCACGCAACCGGGTGCAGAAGACGTATCCAGCGATTAAGGTGTGCGGCGAAACTTCGGAGTTATTTTCGTCTACTGAAATTGATGCGGTCGCCATCGTGACCCCGGTCTGGACCCACTACGAGCTGACCAAAGCAGCCCTCGAAAACGGCAAGCACGTTTTCGTGGAGAAGCCGTTCACCAGTACCAGTGCCCAGGGTGAGGAACTGATTGAACTGGCGGCGCGCAAGAATCTGAAGATTATGGTCGACCACACCTTCCTGTTTACCGGGGCGGTGCGCAAGATCCGGCAGTTGCTGGCCGAGGGAGCGTTGGGCCAGCTCTATTACTACGACTCCACCCGGGTTAATCTTGGTCTGTTTCAGCACGACATCAATGTCATCTGGGACCTGGCGCCGCACGATCTTTCCATCATCGATCACCTGATCTCCGAGACTCCTGAAGCGATCGTCGCCACCGGCCAAAGCCACCTCAACAATTTTGAAGACATCGCGTTCCTGACTTTGTACTTTCCCAACAAGGTGATCGCCCACCTCAACGTGAACTGGATCTCTCCGGTGAAGGTGCGCAGCACCTTGATTGGCGGGGAGAAAAAGATGTTGCTCTGGAACGATCTGGAAGCCGACGAAAAAATTAAGGTCTACGACAAGGGCGTCGACATTACCACGCGGCAAGGACTCTACAACCTGCTGGTCAACTATCGCTCCGGCGATATGTGGTCGCCCCAGCTGGAACAGATCGAAGCTTTACAACACGAGTTGGGATATTTCCTTGAGTGCATCAACGACGACAAATCGCCGCATAACGACGGCGCAGCCGGACTTCGCATTGTGAAAATGCTGGAGGCGGCAACCGAGTCGTTAAATAAACGAGGAGCGCTGGTTTACCTGGGATCATGACACAGACAGCTCAAGCGGAACCGAGTTACCTATCGATCGCGCCGGATGTGAAGCTGGGCGAAGGGGTCAAGCTTTCGAAGTTTATCAACCTTTATGGCTGCGAGATCGGCGCTCATACCAAGATTGGCGCGTTTGTTGAGGTCCAGAAGCGGGCCACGGTGGGCAAGAACTGCAAGATTTCCAGCCACACCTTCATCTGTGAAGGAGTGAGCATCGCGGACAACGTGTTCGTAGGACACGGTGTGACTTTTATCAACGATAGCTATCCGCGGGCCACTAACCCCGACGGCAGCTTACAGACCGAAGCCGATTGGAGGGTAGAAACCACCCGGGTGGAAAAAGGCGCCTCGATTGGTTCGGGTGCAACCATCCTCTCCGGAATTGTGATAGGAGAGAACGCCCTGGTCGGTGCGGGCAGCGTGGTTACACGCGATGTGCCCCCGAGCGCGGTAGTGGCGGGAAACCCGGCGAAAGTTTTGCGGTACGTGGATATCAAGGGGAGCAAATAATGAAGCAGCACGACACTATTCCGTTTTTGGACCTGGTAACGCCTCATGTGGAGCTGGAAGCAGAACTGGTTGCCGGCTTCACCGCCTGCCTGCGCAGCGCCCACTTCATTGGCGGGACGGTACTTGAGCAGTTCGAACAGAATTTTGCCCGCTTCTGCGACGCCAGCTTTTGCGTGGGTGTCTCGAACGGCACCGATGCTCTGCGGTTCGCCTTAATGGCCGCCGGCGTTGTCGCGGGTGAAATGGTTGTAACCGTGGCGAACACTTTTATCGCCACCTCCGAAGCCATCACCCAATCGGGCGCAGTACCGGCGTTCGTAGACGTAGATGAGCGCACCTACAACATGGATCCAGCGTGTCTGCGCGAATTCATCGAAGACAGGTGCGACTTCGATTTGCTATCTGGAAGATTGATTCACATCCCGTCTGGCCGGCGCGTAACCGCGATTGTGCCAGTCCATCTCTACGGCCAGATGGCAGACATGGACACCATTCTCGAGGTGGCGGCGAAATACGGGCTTCTAGTGATCGAAGACAGCTGCCAGGGACACGGTGCCCGCTATTATTCCGAGCGCGATAAGAAGTGGCACAAGGCGGGATCGATGGGAGCCGCGGCGGCCTTCAGCTTTTACCCCGGAAAAAATCTGGGTGCCTGCGGCGAAGCGGGAGCGGTGACCACCAACGACGAATCGATCGCGCGCAAGATCCGCATGTTGCGCGAGCACGGACAGAGCCGCAAGTATCACCACGAGATCGAAGGCTACAACGGCCGTCTCGACACCATTCAGGCCGGAATTCTCGACACCAAGTTGAAGCATCTGGCCGAGTGGAACGACAAGCGGCGCAAGCTGGCAAGCAACTATTCACGCTTGCTCGACGGTGCCCCCGAGATGGTGCTGCCTTACGAACCGGAGTGGTCAAAAGCGGTCTATCACCTCTACGTAGTCCGAGTTGCGGGACGCGAAGCTTTGCAGGCCGAGCTGGCCGCCAGCGGAATTGGCACCGGCATTCACTATCCGATTCCGCTGCACTTGCAGAAAGCCTATCGCCGCCTGGGTTATTCGCTGGGGGATTTCCCGGTCAGCGAGCGCGTCGCGCCGGAAATTCTGTCTTTGCCTATGTTCCCGCAATTAACTTTCGAACAACAGCAGCAGGTGGCGGACAAGCTGCTTCAATCTTTAGATCAGGCGTCGAAGGTTAGCCTACGCATCCCGGTGCCGACCCGCTAGGGTAAGCACTCACAATTATTTGCTGAAACCGATTAAAAATTATCTATGAAAGTCTTAGCTATTGTTGGGGCGCGGCCGAATTTTATGAAGGTCGCTCCCATTCTCAAAGCGATCGAGGTTCATAACCGGTCCTCCGAAAATCCGTCCATCGAAGCTGTGCTGGTGCATACCGGCCAGCACTACAACGCGATCATGTCGGACGCATTTTTCTCCGACCTCGATATGCCGCAGCCGGATGTGTTTCTAGGTGCGGGTTCGGGCACGCATGCCGCGCAGACGGCGGAAATCATGCGCCGCTTTGAAGCCGTACTCCTGGAGCAGAAACCGGACATCGTGATGGTCGTAGGCGATGTCAACTCGACCATTGCCTGTGCCCTGGTGACATCGAAGATCGGTTCCATCGGCGGTAAGCGGCAGCCCCGTATCGCGCACGTTGAAGCCGGTTTGCGCTCTTTTGATCGCTCCATGCCCGAGGAGGTGAATCGGGTCCTCACCGATCATCTTTCTGATTTCCTGTTTGTCACCGAAGACAGCGGGCTGCGCAACCTCAAGGCGGAAGGAATTCCCGAAGAGCGCGTGTTCATGGTGGGAAACACCATGATCGACTCGTTGCGGGCCTTTCAACACCAAGCCGACCAATCGACCGTGTTGCTACGGCTTGGATTGCAACGCGGCACAGAGGAGGCCAAATCGACGTCCCCCTATGCGCTCCTGACCCTACACCGCCCGGCTAACGTGGACCTGGCCGACAATTTCCTCGAAATATTGGAGGGCCTGCAAGCCTTGGTGCAATCGCATCCCATTATTTTTCCCGCCCACCCCCGCACCCGAAAACAGATCGAGCATTTCGGATTTGCGAAGTATTTTCAGTTTCTGGACAAAGTCCAAGGAGACGTTCGACCCGGCACCATTGCCCTAACCGACCCGCAGGGCTATCTGGACTTCCTCTGTCTAATGAAACACGCTTACCTGGTAGTCACCGACTCGGGCGGAATCCAGGAAGAGACAACCTGTCTCGGCGTCCCCTGTGTTACCGTCCGCGAAAACACGGAACGTCCGGTGACCATTGAGCAGGGAACAAATGTTCTGGCCGGCGTAGCCCGCGAGGGCATCCGGTCGGCAATCGCTCAACAGCTTGGGCGCTCGGCTAAACACGTGGTGCCGCCATTGTGGGACGGCCGCGCTTCCTATCGCATCGTGGAAGTGCTCGCCGCCCAGGCAAAAAACGACGAACCCAGGGCGATGGCGTCGGTTCTTAACTAGGTTTTCTCCCATGATTGAAAATTTACAACCACTTGCCAGTCAACGTAGTGCCTACCCTCCGGCAGCCGCCCCAGCCGCGGCCGACGCGGCCATGGGTGCCTTTCCCGAAGCCGCGCTGCAGGTCTTTAAGAAGGTGCCGGGCAAAAAGATATGGATCGATCTGGAGAACTCTCCGCACGTTCCTTTCTTCAAGCCCATCATCGAGGAGCTGGAGAAACGCGGCCACTCCGTGGTTCTGACCGCCCGCGACTGCTTCCAAGTTTGCGAACTGGCAGACTTGTTTCATATGAAGTACAAGCGCATCGGCCATCATTACGGCAAACACACTCTGGCCAAGCTCACAGGGCTCATAGTGCGGGTTTTGCAAATGGCACCCACCGTGTTACGGGAGAAGCCAGATCTTGCGATCTCGCATGGCTCGCGTTCGTTATTCCTGCTTTCCTCCTTATTGAGAATTCCTACGCTGACCATTTTCGACTACGAGCACACCGCTTGGATCAGCGGCTTCAAACCCAGCTGGGCAATGGCCCCGGAAATCGTTCCCCAGGAATCGATCAGTTCGCGGGGTCATGGAGTGGAAAGGCTGTTGCGGTATCCCGGCATTAAAGAGGACGTCTACGCTCCGTCCTTTAGACCCGATCCGAAGATTCGAGAAAAGTTGGGGGTTGGCGCGAGTGACCTCTTGGTTACGATTCGCCCCCCGGCCAACGAAGCGCATTATCACAATCCAGAAAGCGAAAAGCTGCTGGACGCGGTCTTCGATCTACTGAGCAATCAATCCCAGACCAAGGTGATTTTGGTGCCGCGAACTCCCAAACAGGGAGCCGAGATTCGTCAGAGATGGCCGCAACTGTTCGAACGCGGGCAGGTGAGCATCCCTGAGCACGTAGTCGACGGCCTCGACCTGATTTGGACCTCTGACCTGGTGATCAGCGGGGGCGGAACCATGAACCGCGAGGCTGCAGCGCTGGGAGTCCCGGTTTACAGCATCTTCCGCGGAACCATTGGCGCCGTCGACCATTACCTCGCTGAGCATGGCCGCCTGGTGCTGCTGGAGAGCCCGGCGGACGTGCGCAAGAAGTTAAAGATCGAGCGGCGCATGCATAGCGCGCGGCCACAGATG
>Ga0157378_10000628_pt1 | contig 33246 bp, 26 predicted proteins | sample M65metaG_FD_115309 | JGI IMG/M metagenome (GOLD analysis project Ga0157378, IMG submission 115309) | Miscanthus rhizosphere microbial communities from Kellogg Biological Station, Michigan, USA - M6-5 metaG | ecosystem: Host-associated > Plants > Roots > Rhizosphere > Soil | place: USA: Michigan... | reverse complement strand
CGTCGATCAGCACGCCGCCGTCGCGCTTGTTCTTGCGCTAGCCTTCGCGGTCGTTCGTCTCGCCGAGCGCGGTGACGTAACGCGCGATGCCGTTGCGCATCGCCAGGCCATTGAGATGGCAGCGGTCCTCCGGCGCGTAATGGCTGACGAACTTCGGACGCCAGCGCGGCACGAAGCTCGATTTCGTGTCGAGCGTGCACAGGCAACTGAACAGCGTGTTGACGAACCAGATCGCGCCATCGGCATCCCACGCCATCTCGTGGATGTCGATGTGGCCGGTGATGTGGCCGCGCCGCGCCATGTACACCGCGTCGTGCACCGGCGGATCGTGCAACCGGCGCGCCACGTCCGGCATGTTGCGGAATTCCGCGATTTCCATCATCGCGCCGAGCATCAGGCGCTGCCGGTCCGCGGCCATGCCCATCGGCCGGTTGAAGGTGCGGAAATGCGTGTTGATCGAATTGCCGTCCGGGCGCAGGATGACGAGCTTGCCGGCCTGGTAGGTGCTGACGATCAAACAGCCGCCGAGCTCGCGCAGCAGGTCGGGGAAATTCGACGTGTGCACGCTGCCGAGTACCTGCTCGACGGTCTGCTCCGCCCCCTCGCCATTCAGCGTAGGCGCACCGGCCGGTGCCGCGGCATCCGCGGCGGCCGGCTTGTTCTCGGTCTCGTCACTCATGGCATCATCTTGCCACGCCGGGCCCGATGAGTGGAATTTGTCCGATCGGTGTCCGCGCGCGCACTGGGAGCCGCGCATGCCGACGTCCTCGCTGGACATGATCCTCAAGCGTTTCGATGCGCCGGACGAAACGCGCACGATGCTGAAAGGCAAGTTCGAACTGGTGCGCCTCGGCGGCATGACGATCGGCCGTGCCACGTACGAACCGGGCTGGAAATGGAGCGAGCATGTCGGGCGCGGAGTCGGCGCCACGCGCTGCCACGTCGAGCACGTCGGCATGGTCGTGGCGGGACGCGCGACCGCGGCGTTCGACGACGGCCGCGTGATCGAGATGAAGGCGGGCGACGTGTTCTACATTCCGCCAGCGCCGCACGACAGCTGGGTGGTCGGCGACGAGCCCTACGTGTCGCTGCACTTTCTCGGCGCGGATCACTACGCGAAGACGTAGCTGCGTCAGGGGCAACCTTCGAAGTTCACGTCGAAGATCACGTCGCTGCGATTGACTTCGTACGCGCCGATGTCCGGCAGCGGCGTCATTGCGCCGGGCGGCCCCGAGACGCGCGCAAACGGCGAGCCGCGCTGATCGAAGCTCAGGGCAAGCAGATTGTTGCCGCTGTCCAGCGCCGGGCTGTGCCCAAGCAGCGCATGCGTCTGCGTCGGGCCGCCGTTGGCGCGCAGTGGCCCAAGCAGCGGACAGACATTGCGAAGCGTGCCGTTCGGCAGGCTCGCGATCGAGGTGCGCACCAGGTTGTTGCTGCCGCTGACCGTCACGCCAGCGGCGAACAGATCGTTACTGGCCGACGCCGGGCCGTAGGTGTTGTTGGCCACCAGTGTGCTGTTCAGTTTTGCTGTCGCGCCGGGGGGGCCGTACAGCGCCAACCCGGATGCTTCCGTGGGACCGCCCTGGCCGGCGTTGTTCAAGGCGATCGTCGAATTGTAGAGGTACATCTTCGGAACCCTGGAATACACCCCGCCGATGAAACCGGAGGTCGCCTTGTTGCCGGAGATCGTGCTGCTCTTGATGGTCGCGTCGGTCGAGCTGGCGCTCGACCCGCCAATCGCGATGCCGCCAATATTGTGCCCGGCAACGTTGCCTGCGATCGTCGACGAGACGATGTGCGTGGATGCGCCGGTCGCGTAGATGCCACCGGCAAGGCCGTTGCTGTTGCCGGCGGCGCCGTACGCGCCATTGCCGCTGACGCTGCTGTAGAGCATGACCAGATTTCCGGACACGACGGCTGCGCCGGCAGACGGGTTGCCGCTGGTGCCGCCGTCCGCGCGGTTGTTGCTGACGACGCTGCTGTACAGTCCCAGGTCTTGCACGGCGTAAATGGCGCCGCCCTTCGCAACGCCGGTGGTGGTTTGCGCCTTGCAAACCGTGGCGTGGGAGTTCGTCAGCGTCACCTTGCCGCGGCCGTAGATGCAACCGCCTTTCGCGATGCCGCTGGTGCTGCGCGCGCCGGAATCTTCGACGTAGGAATTCGTCAGTGTCACGCCGCCTTTGGCGAAGATGGCGCCGCCTTCCGCGCTGCCGCTGTCGGCCGCGGTCGTGCAGTATTTCAGCGTGCTCTTGTTGATGCTTACGCTGCCCTTGGAATAGACGCATCCACCCTTCGCGGCTCCGCCCACCGACGTGTTCTTGTCGTAGCCGTATTTCATCACCACGGTATCGAACGCGAGCGTACCGGTGCCGAAGTGATAGAACATGCCGTTCGAGCCGTTGGATTTGCCCGTGATGAACAGCGCGGTCTTGCCGGCGCGGCTGATCGTCAGGTTGGTCACGCCGACGAAGATGCTGCCGGTGGTGAGCGTGATCGTGCTGTTGGTGCAGCCGGGGCTGGCGGTGGTCAGGCCGGTCAAGTCGACCGTATCGTTGTTCACGGCGCCGTTGACTGCCTCACGCAGACTGCCCACGCCGCTGTCGTTGCAGTTGGTCACGGCGGGAGCCGCGCGCGCCAGTGGCGCCGTCAGTGCAAAAACCGCCGCCACACAGGCAGCCAATGGATTGCGGCGCGCCAAGCGCGAAACTGCGCCAGTCTGGAACATGGCAGATTTCCCCTTGCGTCGATCGATGCCATTGCAACGCGGCGACGCTAGCACCGGATTGCAAAAGGATACGTGAAAGGGTCGCGCGCCGCGCGCGGCGGAAAACCGTCGAGTCCGCTACCGATGGTTCGGCGAAGACGGCATCGAATACCGGCTCGGCGAGTCGGTAGCGAAGGAGCGCGCTTCGCGCCGCTAGAACAGCAACGACGCCATGCGGCGGCGATAGGTCCCGACCAGGTCGTCGTCGTCGAGCACGCTGAATGCGGCGATCAGGCGCTTTTTCGCCTGGCCGTCGTTCCAGTCGCGCTGCCGCGCCAGGATGTGCAGGAATTCTTCCAGTGCGGCAGCGGCATCGCCGTCGATCAGCAGGCGCACGCCGAGCAGGTCGCGTGCGGCGTGATCGTCGGGGTTGCGCGCAATGCGTTCGCGCAACGTAGCCAGGTCAGGTGCATCCTTCAAGGCGCGCGCGAATTCGAGCTGGCTGCGCAGGCGCTTGGCCTTGGCGTCGGCGGCGAGGTTCGCCGGCAGTGCGTCGAGCTCGGTCGCGGCGGCGTCGGCCAGCCCCGCACGCATGTAGGCGAACGCGAGGTCGAGTTTGAGCTCCGCCTTGTCCGGCGCGGTGGCGATCTCCTGCTGCAGGCGCGCGATCGTCTGCTCCGGCGTTTCCACCGGCGCCGGCGCGGGCGCGGCGGGCGTGCTGTCGGCTGCGTCGGTTGCCTCGACCGGCGTTACGTGGCGGCCGAGGAACTCACGGATCGCCGACTCCGGCAGCGCACCCATGAAACCGTCGACGACCTGGCCGTCCTTGACCAGCACCACGGTTGGCAGGCTGCGGATGCCGAATGCCGCGGCCAGCTGCATCTGCGCATCGGTGTCGACTTTCGCCAGCTTCAGGCCGCCGTTGTAGCTGGCGACGACGTTCTCGAGGATCGGACCGAGCGTGCGGCACGGCGCGCACCAGGCCGCCCAGAAATCCACCAGCACCGGCGTCTGCAGCGAAGCTTGCAACACGTCGGCTTCGAAGTTCGCTTCGGTGGCGTCGAACACGTAGTTGGTTTCGGTCACGATGGCTTCCTGCGTATCGGGAGGTGAAGGTCGGGGCTAGGGCGGCGATATCAAGCGAGGGTGCGCGGCGCGTGCATCAATAGCCGGGCAGCGCATCGGCAGGCCGCGTCGGCGCCGCGGCGTCCGCCACGGCAGGCGACGCCTGTTCATGGCCGCCTTCCTTGTACACCTGACCTTCCTTCATGACGAAATCCACGTGCTGCAACAGCGCGACGTCGTCGAGCGGATTGCCTTCGACGGCGATCATGTCGGCGAACTTGCCGGCGCTGAGGCTACCGAGATCCTTCTCATGCTTGAGCAGCAGCGCGGCGTGGGTGGTGGCGGCCTGGATCACGAACATGGTCGGCATGCCGGCTTCGACCATGTAGACGAATTCCTTCGCATTGTCGCCGTGCGGGTACACCGACGCGTCGGTGCCGAACGCGATCTTCACGCCGGCCTTGTATGCCTTGCCGGCGGTGGCCTGGATGATCGGTCCGACCATCTTGGCCTTTTCCGCCACGCGCGCCGGATAGTAGCCGGGGATGCCCGCTTTCTCCTGCACGAACTTGCCGGCGATGATCGTCGGCACGTACCAGGTGCCGTGTTCCTTCATCAGCTTCATGTCCTCGTCGTTCATGAAGGTGCCGTGCTCGATCGAGTCGACGCCGCCGATCACGGCACGTCGGATCGCCTCGGCGCCATGCGCGTGCGCGGCGACGGTGAAGCCGTTGTCGTGCGCGGCGGCGACGACCGCCTGGATCTCGGGGATCGTCAGCTGCGCGTTGTCGACACTGCTGCTCTCATCGAGCACGCCGCCGGACGGCATCAGCTTGATCAGGTCGGCACCGTTCTTGTAGTGCATGCGCACTGCCTTCCAGGCATCTTCCGGCGAATTGATGATGTTCTGCGCCACGCCGGGATCGCCGGCCAGATCCTGGCGATAGCCGTTCGTGTGATCGGCGTGGCCGCCGGTCGAGCCGATCGCGGGACCTGCGGTGAACATGCGCGGGCCGGGCACGATGCCGGCGTTGATCGCGTTGCGCAGCGACACCGAGTTGTAATCGTGGTCGCCGACGTTGCGCACCGTGGTGAAACCGGCCAACAGCGTGCGCCGCGCGTACACCGTGCTGCGGATCGCGTAGTCGGCGGCATTCCAGCGGAACTGGTCGCTGTAGGCGGTCGGACTGGTCTGTTGCGTCAGGTGCGTGTGGCTGTCGATCAATCCGGGCAGGCAGGTGCCGTGCTCGATGTTCACGTAGCGCGTCGCTGCCGCGCCGGATTTCAGCGCTTCGGCTTCCCACGCCTGTCGGTCGAACGCGCCGGCGACGACGCGCGCGATGCGCGCGCCCTGCGTGACCACGGTCGTCTCGCCGAGCAGTTTGCCGGCATCGACGTCGACCATGTGCGCGCAATGCACGGCTACCGCGACGGGCTTTTGTTCCTGCGCCGGCGCCGGCCGAAACGCAAGACATGCCGCGATCGCGGCGGCGAGCAGGGTAGTGCGCATGGATTCGGCTCCGCTGTCGGGTCGCCGCATGGTAGCGGTTGGGCCGGTCCGTGCCTATGCCGAAGGTCGTGCGGCGCCGGCTTCGTTGCAGTCAGTTGCGCCGGCGCGTGTGCAACATCAGGTGCCGCACGGATTCACCCTGCTGCACCGCGACCGCCTCGCCCGCTGCGCGCGTTGCCGACGCGGCGACATCGACGGCGCCGAGCGCGTGCACGCGGGCACCGATCCCCACCAGGATCAGCATGCACAGCGCCAGCAACGCGCGCCACCACAGCGTGCGTGCGTTGCGTGAAATCCCAACCGTCATGACCAAGCACTCCTGCAACACCGAATCGTGTCGCTGTCGAGCGCGCAGGTTACGCCGCGGCGTTTGCAGCGCCAGTCGCCTCCGAGAGGTGCGAGACCTGCCGCGTGGCGGCGCTTAAGGCCCGCCGAAAGTGGGTGCCGGCTACGGCGCGACGATGCCCTGGCGCACCGCGTACAGCGCGATTTGCGTGCGATCTTCCAGGTCGAGCTTGGCCAGGATCTGGCTGACATAGCCCTTGACCGTGCCTTCGGTCAGCTGCAGGCGTTGGCCGATCTGCTTGTTCGACAACCCTGCGGCGATCAGGCGCAGCACTTCGGTTTCGCGCGGCGTCAGCGCGTCGGCCTTCGGCGGCGCACTGCGCAACAGTTCCATCAGCTGGCGTTGCGCCGCCGGTGCAAGATAGGGCTGACCGGCGGCGACGCTGCGGATTGCGCGCACCAGATCGTCCTTGAGCGCATCCTTGATCAGAAAACCGCTGGCGCCGGCATCGAGCGTGGCGCGGATCAGCGAATCCTCGCCGAAGCTGGTGAACACGAGCACGCGCAGCGCCGGCACGCGCTCGATCAGGCCGCGGATCGTGTCCACGGCGGAGATACCGGGCATTTTCAGGTCGACCAGCGCGACATCGGGCGCCAGTGCCGCCGCGGCGGCCAGTGCGTCGCTGCCGTTGGCGAATTCGCCGGCGACCACGATGTCGGCCTGCGTTTCCAGCACCGCGCGCACGCCTTCGCGCACGATCGCATGGTCGTCGACAAGAATGATGCGCACGCCCGACTCCGCGCTGAGGCTGACCGCAGATAGACCGTGTTCGAGGCGTGGCGCGTGCATGCGGCCAATGTGCGCGCGCGCCGCCCGTGAAGGTACTCGCCGAAGTGGGCTGCGGGAACCCAACTAAAGTCAGGGGGGTGCGGCGGCCGCGCGATCCGCGCGCGGCAGGCGCGCCTCGATCAGGGTGCCGCGCGGGTTGTTCGCGCCGATGCGGAACACGCCGTGCAAGGTTTCGATGCGCGCGCGCATGCTGCCCAGGCCGACGCCGGGACGGAATTCGGTGCCGAGCCCTCCGCCGTCGTCGACGATGCGCAGCACCGCCTGGGTACCGTTGACCGCCGCTTCCACGCGCAGCGTACGCGCGTCGGCGTGGCGCAGCGTGTTCGAGACCGCTTCCTGGCAGACGCGATAGAACGCCTCCTCGTGCTCCAGGCGCTGCATCACATAGCCGGAAAAATTCGACTTCACCGCGACGTTGTCCGGCACGATCGACGCGAGCAGGCGCGTCAGCGCGCCGGGTAGCGCCTGCTCGCGCAGCACTTCCAGCCCGACCAGGCTGCGGCTTTTGCGCGAGATGCCGGCGTCTTCGGCTTCCGATGGTGCGAGTTGGCGCAGCAGCATGCGCATTTCCGCGAACGCGGTCTGCGCCAGCTGATGCAGCCGCGCGGCGCGGCGCTCGCCGTCTTCGGCGCTACGCTGCCAGGCACTGCCGAGGGTCTGGCTGAGCATGCTCATCGACGACAGGATCTGCACGATGTTGTCGTGCAGCTCGCGCGCCAGGCGTTGGCGTTCGGCCAGCACGGCAGCGTCGCGTGCCTGCTCGAACAGGCTGGCGTTGCGCAGCGCCACCGCCAGGTAGTCGGCCACGATCTCCAGGCTGTCGCGATCGAGCATGTCGAACACGTCGTCGCTCTCGACGTTGAGCACGCCGAGCACCTCGCTGCCGAGGCAGATCGGCACCGCCAGTTCGGCGCGCGCCGGCGTCACGCCCGGCGGGCAGACGTAGCGCGGATCGGCGCTCACGTCATTGACCAGCTGCGTGACGCGCTCGCGCGCCGCCGCGCCCATGATGCCGCGTTCCAGCGGCAGGCGGTCCTGGTGCGTGATGCGGTACTTGTAGCTGCCGCCGCGCACGTCCAGCACGAGCCAGCCCGGATCGAGCGGATCGATCAGCGGAATGTCCACATTGGGAAATTGCAGCACTTCGTGGATGGCATCGGCAGTGCGCTGCAGCAGCGCGTCGAGATTCGGTTCCTGCGAGATGTCGGCGGCGATGCGCGCAATCAGCTCGAAGCGTTTCGCGGTGCGCCGTTCGCGCTCGCGCGCGCGCACCTGGTCGACCGCGATCGCGGCGGTTTGCGCGATCAGCACGAGCATTTCCTCCTGCGCCGCGCGAAACGTGCGCGGTGGTGCCAGGCTCACCGCCAGGTAGCCGAGCAGCGTCTGGCGCACGCGCAGCGGCAGGCCGATGACGGTGTGCTCGAGCAGCGCGCGGGCGCGCGGCCTTGGCAGCTCGCCATAGCGACAGTGGACTGTCTCGCCGGTGGCGAGGATGTGTCCGGCCAGGCCTTCTTCGCGGCCGAGGCTCGGCTCGACCTCGACCGGCACCGCGGTGCGTGCGGCGGCCGTGCGCATCGTGTCGGCCGCCGCGTCGTACAGGCCGACCACGCCGGTGTCGGCATGCACGCACGAACAGGCGGCATCCAGCACTTGTTCCAGCAACTGATCCAGCGGCGGCGAGTCGGCGATGCCCGCAAGCAGGGTAGCGAGCGGCGCGGCGGATCCTGGCGGCAGCGTGTCGGGCATGACGTGGATAATCTAGCGCAACCGGGAGGCCGCGGGGTTGGCGCGGATGCTGCGCTGCGGTAGTCTGCACGATTACGACAAGGACGGCGTTCCGCCGCACGATTCGAGACCCATGCAAGACACCTACGACTTCACCGCGGTCGAAGCCGCGGCGCAGAAATTCTGGAACGACACGCGCGCTTTCGAGGTGCAGGAAGACGCCTCGAAGCCGAAATACTATTGCCTGTCGATGCTCCCCTATCCTTCGGGAGCGCTGCACATGGGTCACGTGCGCAACTACACGATCGGCGACGTGATCAGCCGCTACCAGCGCATGCTCGGCAAGAACGTGCTGCAGCCGATGGGCTGGGACGCGTTCGGCCTGCCGGCGGAAAACGCCGCGATCAAGAACAACACCGCGCCGGCGAAGTGGACCTACGCCAACATCGAGCACATGCGCACGCAGTTGCAGGCGCTCGGCTACGCGATCGACTGGTCGCGCGAGTTCGCCACCTGCCGGCCGGAATACTACGTGCACGAGCAGCGCATGTTCGTGCGGCTGTTCAAGCAGGGCCTGGCCTATCGCAAGAAATCGGTGGTCAACTGGGACCCGGTCGACCAGACCGTGCTCGCCAACGAGCAGGTGATCGACGGCCGCGGCTGGCGCACCGGTGCGCTGGTCGAGCGGCGCGAGATCCCGCAGTGGTTCCTCAAGATCACCGCCTACACGCAGGAACTGCTCGACGAACTGGACCAGCTGCCGGGCTGGCCGGATTCGGTCAAGACCATGCAGCGCAACTGGATCGGCCGCTCCGAGGGGCTCGAGATCAAGTTCGCGATCGAGGGCGAGCAAGGCGTCACCGTGTTCACGACGCGGCCCGACACACTGCTGGGCGCCACGTTCATCTCGATCGCCGCGGAGCATCCGCTCGCGCTGAAGGCCGCGTCCACAAATCCACAAATTGCGAAGTTCGTCGAGGAATGCCGCCACGGCGGCACCGCAGCGGTGGATATCGAGACGCAGGAGAAGAAGGGCGTCGAAACCGGCTACCACGCGATCCATCCGATCACGGGTGAGAAATTGCCGGTGTGGATCGCGAATTTCGTGCTGATGGGCTACGGCACCGGCGCGGTGATGGGTGTGCCGGGCCACGACGAGCGCGATTGGGAATTCGCCACCAAGTACGACCTGCTGATCAAGATGGTGATCGTCAGCGACGCGGTGCGCGACGCGATCGCCGATCTCGGCCGCGACGTGGCGCGCCATGCCGATCCGATGAGCGCGGCGCTCGGCGAAAACCAGCCGGTCGACGCGATCGAAACCGCCGGCGATCTTTCGTTGCTGCAGGAATTCCACGACGGCGTCGTGACGCGCGCGGCTTACACCGACTACGGCACGCTGGTCAATTCCGGCGAGTTCGACGGGCTCGACTACGCCGGCGCATTCGAAGCGATCGCGCGCAAGCTCGAAAGCGAAGGCAAGGGCTCGCGGCGCGTGAATTACCGCCTGCGCGACTGGGGCGTTTCGCGACAGCGCTACTGGGGCTGCCCGATCCCGATCGTGTATTGCCCGAAATGCGACGCGGTGCCGGTGCCGGAGGAGCAGCTGCCGGTGCTGCTGCCGGAGAACGTCAAGTTCATGGGCGTGCAGTCGCCGATCAAGGCCGATCCGGAATGGCGCAAGACCACCTGTCCGCAGTGCGGCGGTCCGGCCGAGCGCGAGACGGATACGTTCGACACGTTCATGGAGTCGAGCTGGTACTACGCGCGCTACACCTCGCCGGGCGCGTCGAGCATGGTCGACGCACGCGCCAACTACTGGCTGCCGGTGGACCAGTACATCGGCGGTATAGAACACGCCATTTTGCACCTTTTATACTTCCGCTTCTATCACAAGCTGCTGCGTGACGCCGGGCTGGTGAATTCGGACGAGCCGGCCACCAACATGCTGTGCCAGGGCATGGTCGTGGCGGAAACCTTCTTCCGCGAGCAGGCGGACGGCAACAAGCTGTGGATCAACCCGGCCGATGTCGAGGTGCAGCGCGACGAAAGAGCGCACGTCACCGGCGCGGTGCTCAAGTCCGACGGCAAGCCGGTCGAGATCGGGCCGACCGAGAAGATGTCGAAGTCGAAGAACAACGGCGTCGATCCGCAGCTGATGGTCGACAAGTTCGGCGCCGACACGGTGCGCCTGTTCTCGATGTTCGCCGCGCCGCCGGAGAAATCGCTGGACTGGAACGAAGCCGGCGTCGAGGGCATGGCGCGTTTCCTGCGCCGCTTGTGGCGCGACGTGCACGCGCATGTGTCGCAGCCGGACCATCCGCCGGTCGACGCGAGCGCGTTGAACGCGGCGCAGAAGGCGGTGCGGCGCCAGACGCACGAGGCGATCGCGAAGGTTTCCGACGACTTCGGCCGGCGCTACTCGTTCAATACCGCGATCGCGGCGTGCATGGAGCTGCTCAACGCGCTCGGCAAGTTCGACGACATGTCCGACCAGGGCCGGGCCGTGCGGCATGAAGCGTTCGAGACGATCGTGCTGCTGCTCAATCCGATCACGCCGCACATCTGCCACGCACTGTGGCATGCGCTCGGCCACGCCGAGCCGTTGCTGACGCAGCCCTGGCCGCAGGCCGACCCGAACGCGCTGGTCAAGGACGCGGTGACGCTGGCGGTGCAGGTCAACGGCAAGCTGCGCGGCCAGATCGAGGTGGCGATCGACGCGTCGAAGGAAAATGTGGAAAAAGCCGCATTGGCCAATCCGGACGTGGCGAAATACGTCGGCGACGCCGCGGTGAAGAAGATCATCATCGTGCCGAAGAAGATCGTGAACATCGTGGTATGAGAATATCCTCGGAGATGAGACAAAAAGGTCGTCATTCCCGCGCAAGCGGGAATCCATTTTGATCTTGCGCTGAATCATCAGGATCAAGATGGATCCCCGCTTGCGCGGGGATGACGCAAGTTGAAGAGTTGCCGCACGACGACCTATGCCGATCCTCTACTGCCACCACCAATCCGGCCATTGCTACAAGATCGCGCTGGCGATGAGCCTGATGGGCGTGCCGTTCGAGCAGCGTCCGGTGGACTTGAACCGCGTGCGCGAACTGCGCCGCGCCGATTTCCGCGAGGTGGCGCGCTTCGACGAGGTGCCCGTGCTGGTGTTCGACGACGGTTCGTCGGTGTGCCAGTCGGTGGCGATCCTGGACGAACTGGCGCGGCGCTTCGGACGTCTGGATGGCCAGACAGATCAGTTGCGCGTGCACGTGCGCGAGTGGCTCGCCTGGGAAGCGTATCGGCTCGGCATGGACATCTCCTACGTGCGCCTGTCGCGTCATTTCACGCCGCTCGAAGACGGCGTCGAGGAATGGTTCCTGGCGCGACTGCACGCCGACCTCGATCGGCTCAACGCGCACCTCGACGGACTGCGCTTTCTGGTCGGCGATGCGCCGACGATCGCCGATGTCGCCTGTTGCGGCTTCATGTTCTGGGCGCACGAGGCCGATGTCGACCTCGATCGCTGGCCGGCAATCGAGGCCTGGCTGCTGCGCATCCGCGCGCTGCGCGGCTGGGGCGCGCCACACGATCTGCTCGAAGCACGCTACCCCATTCTGACCGGAGTCCGCACATGAGTTTCCTACGCAACCTGATCGTCGGCGCCAGCGCCATGAGCCTGGCCGCCTGCGGCTTCCACATGCGCGGCGAGGCGCAGCTGCCGGCCGGCATGCAGCACGTGTACCTGCAGGTGTCGGACCCGTTCGGTCCGCTCAAGCGCGATCTCGAGGCGGCGCTGACGCGCTCCGGTGCGCAGCTCGCGGCCAAGCCCGGCGACGGCGTGGCCGAGATCGACGTGACCGGCGTGTCGCTCGCGCCGGTGGTGCGTTCGGTCGGCGCGAACGCGTTCGTCAACGAATTCAGCATGGTCTATCACGTCGAACTCGCGATCGCGGGCGCCGACGGCAAGGCGCTGCTGCCCAAGGAAGTGATCGAGCACCGGCGCGAGTTCACGTTCGACCAGACCCAGGCGATCGGCACCAGCGCCGAGCAGGACGAGATCAAAAAGGAAATGGAACGCAACATGGTGCAGGCGATCCTGCGCAAGATCGAAGCGGCCGAGCGCAAGCTGGCCGGCTGAACGTTGCGTCCGGCGATGTCGTCCAACCTGGCCCAGCTGCGCAAGCACCTCGCCGGCAGCGAACTCAAGCCGGCGTATCTGTTGGCCGGCGAGGAACACCTGCTGCTGCTGGAAGCGGCCGACGCGCTGCGCGCGCGTGCGCGCGAACTGGGTTACGCGGAGCGCGAGATCCTCGACGTCGAGGCGAACTTCGACTGGAACGCGCTGGCGCAGGCGAACGCCTCGATGTCGCTGTTCGCCTCGCGCAAACTCATCGATCTGCGTCTGCCGAGCGGCAAGCCGGGCAAGGAAGGTTCCGCCGCGATCGTCGAGTACTGCGAGCGTGCCTCGCCCGACAACGTGCTGCTGATCACCTGCACGCAGTGGAGCAAGCAGCATGAAGGCGCCTGGGTCGCCGCGCTCGAGCGAGTGGGAATGTTCGTGCCGGTGTGGCCGATGAAGCTCGACGAGCTGCCGCAATGGATCGCACAGCGCATGGCGAGCCGCGGGTTGAAGCCCGACCGCGACGCGATCGAGGCGCTGGTCGAACGCGTCGAGGGCAATTCGCTCGCCGCCGCGCAGGAGATCGACAAGCTCGCGCTGCTGCACGGCGACGCGCCGCTGGACGCCGCCACGCTCGAGGCGCTGGTCGCCGACAGCGCGCGCTACGACGTGTTCAAGCTGGTCGAAGCCGCGTTCGATGGCGACGCGCAGCGCGCGTTGCGAGTGCTCGACGGTCTGCGCGCGGAAGGCGAGCAGATCCCGGCGCTGATGGGCTGGGTGTTGCATCAGTTGCAGCAGCTCGCGCGCTTGGCCGCGCATTCCAATCTGGCCGCGGCGTTCCGCGCCGAACACATCTGGCCGGCGCGCGAAGCGATGTATCGCAAGGCGCTCGGCCGTGCCGACCGCGCACACTGGGATGCCTGCCTGCTACAAGCCGCGCGCATCGACCGCCTGAGCAAGGGCCGCGGTTTCGGCGATCCATGGAACGAATTCGAGCGGCTGCTGCTGGCGATCGCGAAGCCGCGCGCGGGCTTGCTGCGGACAGCGTGAAGGGTGCGCCTAGCGCCGGATGAGCGAACCCTCGCTAAGGAAATCCGAAATGTCGACGCATGCTTCCCTTCAGCCCAACCCCCTTCCCGGCGGCACGAAAACAATTGCCATCCTCGGCGGCACGTTCGATCCGGTGCACCTGGGCCACCTGCGCGTGGCGTGGGAAGCGGCCGAAGCGCTGGATGCCGAAGTGCGGCTGATGCCGGCGCATGTGCCGCCGCATCGTCCGGCACCGCTGGCGAGCGCGGCGCAGCGCGTGGCGATGCTGGAAGCAGCGTTGGCCGGACAGGATCGACTCACCCTCGACACGCGCGAACTGCGTCGCGACGGCGCCTCGTATACTTTTGACACGTTGTGCGAATTGCGCCGCGAACTCGGCGCCGAGCAGCGGCTGATCCTGCTGCTCGGCGCGGACGCGTTTGCCGGCCTGCCGACCTGGCATCGTTGGCGCGAGCTGCTCGATCAGGCGCACGTCGTCGTGCTCACCCGGCCGGGTCATGGCGCGCCGCTGCCGGCGGAGCTGGGCGCCGAGATCGCGCCGCGCCGCGTCGCCTCGGGCGCGCAATTGCGCCTGGCTGCCGCGGGCAAGGTGATGGATCTGCCGGTCACGCCGCTGGAGATTTCCGCGAGTGCCGTGCGCGCGCTGCTCGCTTCCGGACGCGAGCCGCGCTGGCTGCTGCCGGATGCGCTGTGCGCGGACGCAACGCTGCTCGCCCCGTACCGGCGCTGATCCCGGTCGCGCGTCTCAGCGCGGCGGCGGCTTGCGCTTGGTCTTCTCGAACCCGGCGCGCTTGAACGATCCGGGTTTCTGTGGCTTTGGCTTGAACGATTTCGCCGCCGCCGGCTTGCGCGCATCCGGCGTCTCGCCGCTGCGCGTGATGCGCAATTGTTGTCCCGACACCCACACCTTCTTCAGGTGCCGGAACAATTCGACCGGCAGGCCTTCGGGCAAATCGATCAGGCTGTGGTCGGGACGGATGTCGATGCGGCCGATGTGCTTGCTGTCGATGCCGGCTTCGTTCGCAATTGCGCCGACGATGTTCTTCGGCTGCACGCCGTGCGCGTGGCCGACCTCGATGCGATAGGTTTCGAAACCGGCTTCCTGCGCGCGCGACTTGTCGTCGCGGCGCGCGGGCTTCGAAGCGAACGACGTGTCGCCCGTCGCCTGCTTCGCGCGTGATGCGGGATGCGCCGAAGGCTCGAACTTGCGTGCTGCTGCGCGCGCCTCGCGCTCGGGCGGCGCGAACCGTTCCTGCGCCTGCAGCAGCAGCGGCGTCTTGCCCTGCACGAGCTTGGCGAGCGCCGCGGCGATTTCGATCGCCGGAATATTGCTTTCCTGTTCGTACTGCTCGATCAGACGGCGGAACGGATCCAGGTCTTCGGCCGCCAGCGTGGCGGCGATGCGCTGCTTGAACTTGTCGATGCGCTGTTCGTTCACGGCTTGAACCGTGGGCAGCTGCATCTCGGCGATCGGCTGGCGCGTGGCGCGCTCGATCGCCTGCAGCATGCGCTTCTCGCGCGGCGCCACGAACAGGATCGCCTCGCCGCTGCGCCCGGCGCGGCCGGTGCGGCCGATGCGATGCACGTACGCCTCGGTGTCGGTCGGGATGTCGAAGTTGAGCACGTGGCTGATGCGTTCGACATCGAGTCCGCGCGCGGCCACGTCGGTCGCCACCAGGATGTCGATCTGGCCGTCCTTCAACTGCTGGATCGTGCGCTCGCGCTGCGCCTGCACGACGTCGCCGTTGATCGCCGCGGCGGAGAAGCCGCGCGCCTGAAGTTTTTGCGCGAGTTCCTCGGTCGCTTGCTTGGTGCGCATGAACACCAGCATCGCCTCGAACGGCTCGACCTCGAGGATGCGCGTGAGCGCATCGAGCTTGTGCAAACCGCTGACGTACCAGTAGCGCTGGCGGATGTTGGTCGCGGTGGTGGTCTTGGCCTTGATCGCGATCTCGACCGGATCGCGCAGATGGTTCTGTGCGATGCGCCTGATCGGCGCCGGCATGGTCGCGGAGAACAGCGCGATCTGGCGCGTCGGCGGCGTTTTTTTCAGTACGGCTTCGACGTCGTCGATGAAGCCCATGCGCAGCATCTCGTCGGCTTCGTCGAGCACGAGTGTGGTCAGCTGCGACAAGTCGAGCGAACCGCGCTCCAGATGATCGATCACGCGGCCGGGCGTGCCGACCACGACGTGTGCACCGCGCTTGAGTCCGCTCAACTGCGGGCCGTAGCTCTGGCCGCCGTAGATCGGCAGCACGTGGAAACCCGGCAGCTTCGCGGCGTAGCGCTGGAACGCCTCGGCTACCTGAATCGCCAACTCGCGTGTCGGCGCCAGCACCAGCGCCTGCGGCTTGCTGCGGCGCAGATCCAGCCGCGACAGGATCGGCAAGGCGAACGCGGCCGTCTTGCCGGTGCCGGTTTGCGCCTGGCCAAGCATGTCGCGGCCGCTCAGCAGCGGCGGAATCGTCGCGGCCTGGATCGGCGAGGGCGTTTCGTAGCCGACTTCGGCCAGCGTGGCGAGCAATGCCTCGGCCAGGCCGAGGTCGCGGAACGTGGGGACTGCGTCGGAGGGAGCGGCGTGGGGCACGGTCATGGCGGCCTCGCCGCACGAACATCAGGCCGCCTAGTTTAACCCGCGCCGGGGCTGCGTGCGGAGGCTCTGCGCCTGCGCGCGTTGACACTGGCATGTAGTGAAAATCGGCCTATACTGATTCCACCGACGTCGGGTCGCCCGCGCCGAGTCCGTCCACCACGAGGGTCGCGCCACTTTGGCTACCGCAGCGAAAAAAACCAACCCGAAACCCAGAACCAAATCCTCCACTCCGGCTCCGGCCCGCAGCAGCAAGGCCAAGCCCGCCAGCAAGACGACCGATCCGGTCGAATTCCTGCGCAAGCAGGTGCTCGCCGCACTCGATGAACTCAAGGCCAAGGACGTGCACGAGATCGACGTGCGCGGCAAGACATCCATCGCCGACGTGCTGATCATCGCCAGCGGCACCTCCACGCGCCACGTCAAGTCGCTCGCCGACGAAGTGGTCCGGTTCGTCAAGAAGGCGGGCATGATGCCGCTCGGCGTGGAAGGCCAGCGCGAGGCGGAATGGGTGCTGGTCGATCTCGGCGACATCATCGTGCACGTGATGCTGCCGCGCATCCGCGAGTTCTACGGCCTCGAACGCCTGTGGACCGTGGGCGACGACATGCCGGCTGCCGCGAACGCGGACTAGCGCCGAACGATACGCCGTCATTCCGGCAGGGATTGCCGGGATCCAGATTTGCATGGACGCCACGAGCGAACACGACCTGCCGCCGATCGCGGCTGGCCGATTGCGCCGCCCGCTGCCGGACGACTATGCAGCTGAAGCAGCCCGACAACACATGCGTGCGCGCCTGATCGCGGTCGGCGACCGCATGCCCGCCTGGGTCGGCGAGGCCTACGCCGAATACAGCAAGCGCCTGTCGCGCGAACTGCCGCTGGAACTTGTGGAAATTTCCACAAAGTCGCGCGGCAGCCGCGATCCCGCGCGCGCGATCGCCGACGAAGGCGCGGCGATGCTCGCGGCGATTCCGAAGGGCACGCACGTGATCGCGCTCGACGGGCGCGGCAAGGCGTGGTCGAGCGAAGACCTCGCCGCGCAGCTGGCGCAATGGCGCATGCACGGCAACGACCTCGCGTTCCTGATCGGCGGCCCGGACGGGCTCGCGCCGGCCGCGCTGGAGCGCGCTCAGCAACGATGGTCGCTTGGACCTTTGACGCTGCCGCACCCGCTGGTGCGCATCGTGCTGGCCGAACAGCTGTACCGCGCGGTCAGCCTGCTCGGCAATCATCCGTACCATCGCGGCTAGGGCACCGTGCCGCCCTCGTACCCGTCACCGAAGATCGTATCCTCGTAGGCGCCCAGATCCACCGCGCCCGCCGACGGGATGCGCCTGCCGTCCGGATCGGGCGTCGAACCACCCGGCGACACGCCGTAGCTGAGCGCCGGCGACCCTGCGGCGAGATGGAAGTCGCCGGCGTTCGGCGCTCCGAACTGGGGATCGATCTGCAGCCGGTTCTTTTCGAGCGTTGGCGCGGTGCCGCCGCGCATCCCGTAGTCGTTGTACTCCAGCAGTGCGCCGGCATCCTGCAGATACAAACCGTAGTTCGTGTTGTTCCAGAAAATGCTGTCGTAGATGCGGCACGACCCGCTGTTCGCGCAGAGCAAGCCGCCGATCGGGTTGGAGCTTGCGCCCGCCGTATTCTTGGCCACGGTGACTTTGTAGATGAGCTGGAAGGTGTTGGCGGTAACGAAGCCGCCGCCGAATTGCCCGTCGGCGCTGTTGCCCGAGATCACGGTCCCGTACAGCGATGTATTCTCCGCGTACAAACCGCCGGCGTTCGACGTGGTGTGGTTGTTGCGGATGATCAGTCCATACAGTTGCGCGGCGTCGGCCGAGCCGCTCACCTGGTAGTTGATCTGCAAGCCGGCACCGGGCGAGGTGCTTTCGCCGTTTTGGATCGTCAACTGGACGAGGCTGATGTTCGAGTTCGTGCTGCGTAGGGACAACACGGCGGTGGCGTGTTGCCCATCGAGGATGGCCGGCGTGCCGGCGGAAGGGGAGTAGTTGCAATTGGCGTCGTAGCCGCCTTCGATCGTCAAGCTCCCTACCCCGGTGGAGCTGTAGTGGAACGGTCCGTTTCCGGTCGCCGCGCCAGTCGCATACGTGCCGGCGGCGACGGCGATCGAGGTGTTTTCGCCGGTGTGGACGCCGCCGTCGGAGGCATCGGTCAGCGCCTGCTGCAGTTCCGCGGCGCTGGTCACGCAGGTGCTGAATGCCCGGCTCGGCTCGACGTGTGCGGCAACGCCCCATGCTGCGGCCAGTGCGAGCAGCAAATCCGGACAGCGAACGCGATGGCGCGCCGCGATCAGGCCAGTCGTGGCGATGTGGTCGTCGTGCACGGCGTTCTCCTGCAGTGGATTCAATCGGCCTCGAACGAATCGAGGAAAATCGTCTCTTCGTATGCGCCCAGGTCGATCGGGCATTTCAGCGGACGCGGATGTCCTTCCAGATCGAACGCAATGCCGCCTGGCGGCGTCGGCGTGCCGATCGCAATCAGTGGCGAACCGTGACCGAGGTGATGGTCGCCGCCGCCGACGAACTGCGGACTGAGCGACAGGTTGCCCGCGCTGGTCGGCGCGGGCGTGCCGCTGCCGCCTAAACCGCCGCTTGAGCCGCCGTCCGCGCCGATGTCGTTGTCGATCAGCAGCACGGCGTTGCCCGTGAGTTCCAATCCGACATGTGTGTTGTTCCAGAGGATGTTGTTGGACGCGTTCGCCGCCGCGTCGCCGCTGATGCGCAGGCCGCCGGTCGCGTTCACGTCGCTGCTGGCGTTGTTGACGATCGTGTTGTTGGTCACGTAGGTATAACCGGTGGCGAACAACTCGCCGGCCGCCGCACTGCCGCCGGAGCTGTTGCCGACCAGCAGGTTGTTCGCGAAGTAGATGCCGCCGGTGCCGCCGGTGATGCCGGCCGGCGTGCTCGCGCTCACGTTGTTGCGGATGATCAGGTTGGTGACGCTGACGACGCCGAGATCGGCGGAGCCCAGGTTGATGGTCAGACCGGCCGCCAGGATGTTGTTCGGCCACATGCCGTTCTGGATCGTCAGATTGCGCACACTGATGCTGCCGTGCGCACTGCGCAGTTGCATCACGGCATTGCTGTGATTGCCGTCGAGTACGCTCTGCGTCGGATCATTCGCGAACGCCGTGCAGTTGTTGCTCCAGCCGCCCTGGATGTCGAGGTAGTGCGCGGCGGTGGACGTGAACGCGAAACGCTGACCGCCGACGTTGTTGGCGACGCTGAAGTTGCCCGTTTCGACCGCGATCATGTTGTCTTCGCCGTTGTAGGCACCGCCGTCGGCGGCAGCGTCCAGTGCGGCCTGCAGGTCGCCCGACGTGGCGACACAGAAGTTATGCGCGTGCGCGCATGTGCCCAGCAAAGCGCCCAGCGCCAGCGCTGCCGCGTGGCGCCAACGGAAGCGGTAGGAAACGCGCATGTGACGTACTCCGTGACGGTCCTATCCGCTAGTACGCGATGCGCGCCCGGATACGGGCGACGCAACGCGGCAATCTTCCAGTCCTGCGACGAAGATCACATTCGGAGCGAGCGCGTTACGCCGGTGCTCACAAGTGCTGATACGCGCCCAGGTCTACATTTCCCTGGTCCGGATATGCGTGGCCGTCCAGATCGTATTGGCTTACGTGCTGCGGCGAGTGGCTGCGCAGCGGCGAGCCGCTGCCGAGCCGGTAGTTGCCGTTGCCCGGATTGGCGAATTGCGGCGCGACCGACACATCGCCGAGGCTCGAAGCCGGCGCCGAGCCGCCGCGCGTGCCGTAGTCGTTGTATTCGAGGATCGCGCCGCCGTTGCCGAGATAGATGCCGTAGTTCGTGTTGTTCCAGAAGATGTTGTTGGTGATCTGGCAACGCCGGCTTCCGCCGCAGAACAAGCCGCCTACCGCGGGATCGCTGCCGTGGGACGCCGACGTGTTGGCGGTCACCGTGTTCGCAAACACCTCGTTGTACTGGCCGTAACCGGTGACGTAACCCGCGCCGTATTGCGCATCGGCGTCGTTGTTTGCGATCAGGTTGTTGAACAGCCAGGTCTCGCTGCCCGCGCCGGAGACATAGATGCCACCCGCGTCGACGCTGCTGTGGTTGTTGCGGATGATGTTGTTCATGACGTGCACGGGGGCGTTCACGCTCGCCAGGTAATTCACTGACAAGCCGCCGCCGGGAATGCCGCTTTCGCCGTTCTGCAGCGTCAGGCCCTGCACCGCGATCGTCCCGTTCGCGTTGCTCAGCACGAGCACGCCGGTGACGTGGCGCCCATCGAGCACGGTCGCCGACGTGACGTGCAGCTGACTCGCGCAACCGGTCGAATAACCGCCCGCGATGATCAGGCTGTGCGTGTTCGTCGAGTAGAAATGAAACGCCTCGTTGCCGCTCGCACTGCCGGTCTGATACGTGCCTTGCACCACTTCGATCAGATTGTCCTCGTCGTTGTAGACGCCGCCGTTGGATGATTGCGTCAAGGCATTCTGCAACGCCGCCGCCGTGGCGACGCAGTAGTAGTGTGCCTGCGCGATGGGCGCAATGCCGAGTGCGGCGAGTGCGAGCAACGTCCTTGCGCGGCCCGGATTGTTCGAAACACGATTGACGAATTGCATCTGCGACTCCGCTTGGTTGAATGTGCCGGTGTGGATACGCCGAAAGCGAGCGACACCGGGCGTCGGTTGCATGGCCAGGCCGCGATGTCTATCGGCAACGGCCTTCGAAACCGCCGATGAAGATCACGTTCGGCGTCACGCCCTGATCCTCGAATGCGCCGATATCGGTCTGCGTGCCGTGCGTGCGCGGGAAACCGATGCCGCGTTGATCGTATGGCGCGCCGCCGACGTCGTTGCCGGCATCGATCGCCGGGCTGCCGAGCAACAGCCGATGGGTCTGCGTCGGACCGCCTTGGTTGCCGAGCGGGCCGATCTTCGGGCACAGCGTGATCGTGCCAGCAGGTATCGGACCGAGGTGCGACGTGATCAGGTTGTTGGCGCCGGTGAGAACCGCGCCGGTCGCGATCGCCGAGTCCGAAGCTTCGCCGTTATCGTTGTAGTTGTTGGCGATCAGCGTGCTTTGCAGGGTCAGTGCCGGGCCTTGTGCGTTGAGGAACTGCAGCCCTGTGCCGTAAAAGCTGCCATGCGCATGGTTGAACGCGATCGTCGAGTTGGCGATCGTCGCGGGCGCTGCCAGGCCGAGCCCGCCGACCTCGATCGAAGCGTAGTTTTCCGAGATCGTGCTATTGATGATCCTGATTGCGTGCGGGCCGGTGTAATCCGTGATCTGCATGCCGCCTTCGAACGTCGCCGCATTGCCGGAGACGGTCGAACCGAGCATGTACACGCTGCCGTTCGAAGTGTGCACACCACCGCCGCGCGAATTGGCGCTACCGCCCGCGATGTTGTCGGCGACGGTGCTGTATTCCACGTGCAGGCCGCCGTAGGCGTCGACACCTCCGCCCAAGGCTAGCGCTGCACTCGGCGAGACGGCGAAGTTGCCGGTCACCTTGCTGTGCACCAGGAACAGGCCCTTGTTCGCCGACACCGCACCGCCAAACGCCGTGCCGTTTCCCTGCGACATCACTTCGCAGCCAGTAAGCGTGCTGGAGTCGACTATGACCGTGCCCGAGGACAGGATGCAGCCGCCGCCCGCAAACGTCGTACCGATGTACTTGGTGTCGGTCAGCGTCAGGCCTTTGACGCTGAGCGTGCCGACGCCGGCGTGGGTGAAGATGCGATTGTTGTGACCGGCGTTGAAGTCGCCGTCGATCGTCAGGTTGCCGGCACCGGGACCGTTGATCACCAGCGTGTCGTGCGCGATCACGATGTCACCCGTGGTCAGCGTAATCTTGGTGCAGGCGAGAGTCGTCAAGTCGATCGTGTCACCGGAACTGGCGCTGGCGATTGCGTCGCGCAGGCTGTCGGCACCGTGGTCGTTGCAATTCATCACCACGTGCGTGGTGCCCTGCGGCGCCGGCGCAATCGTGCCCAGCGACTGCAACTTGGCCAGGACATCCTCGTAGGCGGCGGCGCGCTCGCTCGCTGCCGCAACGCCGGCGGCCTCCGGATCGGGCATCACGCCTGCGGCGGCGACCGCCGCGCCGTTGCAAAGCAGGGCCAGACTGGCGGCGAGCCTCGACAGACGCGGCTTCGGGGAATCAGGATGGGACGACATCGACGTACTCCGCTGGTTGGGGTCATCGGCTAATACGCAAAGCGCGGGAAAATCCTGGTGCGGGCGATCTTCCGGGCGGAGCAGCTGATAAAATCCGCGGCGTGGAGGAGGGACCACGATGGGGAGCGAGCGTGCAACCGGGATCACCGCGCTGTTGAACGCCGCCAACGCCGGCGACGCGAGCGCGCAGGAAGAGGCGTACGCGCTGGTCTACGACGAGCTCAAACGCTGCGCGCTGAAGGTGCGCCATGTCGTTCCGGGTTCGTCGCTGACACCGACGGCGCTCGTGAACGAGCTGTATTTGCGGCTGAACGAGCACCCGGTGGCGCAAATCCACAGCCGCGCGCATTTCTTCGCGCTCGCTGCGCGCGCAATGCGTCAGATCGTGGTCGACCATGCACGCCGGCGCTCCAGCCAGAAGCGCGGCGGCGGCGTCGAAGTGACCGACATCGACGACGCGAACCTGCTCGGCGACCGCGGCGCGGAGGAGGCGCTGGACCTCGATGCCGCGCTGACGCGGCTCGAATTGCGCGACGCGGAACTGGCGCGCGTGGTCAAATGGCATTTCTTCGCCGGCTTGAGCTTCAAGGAAATCGGCGCCGCGCTGTCGCGCCACGAGCGCACCGTGTTTCACGACTGGGAACTGGCGCGATCCTGGCTGCAGCAGGCGATGTGCGGACAATCGCCGGCGTGAACACCGCGACGCGCTGGCAGCGGCTCAAGGTGCTTTTCGCGCAGGGGCTGGAACGGCCCGAGTCCGCACGCGCGGCTTGGGTCGCGCAGCAAAGCGGCGACGACGCGCAGTTGCGCGAGGAACTGCTGCAGTTGCTGGTGCAGCAGCGCGAACCGGCGCATATCTTCGTCCGCGATGCACAGGTGTTGCTGGAACGCCTCGCGCCGCAAGCTGCGGCGCCGGACGAACGACTCGGCGGCAGCATCGGTCCGTACCGGCTGACACAGGAACTTGGCGCGGGCGGCATGGGCCGGGTCTATTTGGCCGAACGCGCCGATGGTCAGTTCACGCAACGCGTCGCGCTGAAGCTGATCCGCACGGAGTTCGCTACGCCGGAACTGCGCCAGCGTTTCCTGCGCGAACGCGAAACCCTGGCGCGGTTGGCGCACCCGAACATCGCGCAGCTGTACGACGGCGGCCTGGCCGCCGACGGCACGCCGTACTTCACGCTCGAATACATCGAAGGCAAGCCGATCACGCGCTGGTGCAACGAACAGCGCTGCGACATCCGTGCGCGCATCCAGCTCATGCTCAAGGTGTGCGACGCTGTGCAGTACGCACATCGCAACCTGATCGTGCATCGCGACCTGAAGCCGTCGAACCTGTTGGTGACGCAGAGCGGTGAACCGAAGCTGCTCGACTTCGGCATCGCCAAGCCGCTGTCGCGCGACGCCGCCGAGGCGACCCTGACCCGCACCGACGCGCAGCCGATGACGCGCGAGTACGCGGCGCCGGAGCAGGTGCTGGGCGAGCCGGTCACGACCGCCACCGACATCTACACGCTGGGCGTGCTGCTGTATCTGCTGTTGTGCGGCCGCATGCCGTACCGGCGCGCCGAACTCGGCGAGATCGGCTGGACCAAGGCGATCCTGGAAGAAGCGCCGCAGTCGCTGCACGACGCGGTCGATCGCGACGCAGCGCAGCCGCAGGTGCACGACGAAGGCGCGTCGTTGCGGCGCGCGGCCGATGCCGACGCCGTCACGCTGGCGGCGGCGCGCGCGAGCACGCCGGCCATCCTGCGGCGTGCGTTGCGCGGCGATCTCGAACGCATCGTGCAGCGCGCGCTGGCGAAGGCGCCGGAAGCGCGCTACCCGGCGGTCAGCGCGCTGGCCGAGGACCTGCAGGCGTATCTGGACGGACGCGCGCTGAGCGGCGGCACGCGCACGTATCGCGTGCGCAAGTTCGTGCGTCGCTACTGGCTGCCGCTGGCCGCCGGCGCGCTGTTGTTCCTGGTTGTGCTGGGCAGCGCGATCGGGTTGGCCTGGCAAGCCGCGCAGATCGAGCGCCAGGCGCAGTCCACCGCAGCGGTGAAGGATTTTCTGCTCAGCCTGTTCCAGAAGGCGAACCCGAACGTCGCGCAGGGCAAGGCGCTCACGCTGCGCGATGCGGTCGACGCCGGCGTGCAGAAGCTTGAGCGTATTCCGCCGGCTCAAGCCGAACTGAAAGCGGAATTGCAGGTGACGCTCGGCACGATCTACTACCAGTTGGGGCTGCACAAGGAGGCGGCCGCCTTGCACGCGCAGGCGTTCGAGCTGCTGAAGGATCTGCCGCAACAGACACTGCTCGCCGCGAACGCCGAGCGTTTCGAGGCCACCGAAGTCACCTCGCTCGGCGACTACCAGCGCGGCCAGGAGCTGGCCGACGACGCGGTGCGGCGCCTGCGTGCCATGGCGCGGCCGCCGCCGCGCGATCTGGGACGCGCGCTGTCCACGGCCGGCTGGGTGGCTGGCAAGCGCGCCGACGTGGAGCGCGTCAAGCAGCTCAGCGAGGAAGCGTTCGCGCTGGCCAGCCAGCCGCCGGCCGACGAGGAACTGATGTACCTCGCGCTGGAACAAAAGGCGTCGGCCGCGCGCAAGATGCATGAGCCGGCGCGCGCGGCGGAGTACTACAAGCAGGCGCTCGCATTGAGCATCAAGGTCAACGGGGCGTCGGATCAGCAAAGCATTTCCTACGGACAACTGCTCGGCTCCACGCTCGGCGCGATGGGCCTGTACGATCAGGCCCAGCCCTATGTGCTGGCCGCGTTCGAATCAGCCAGCCATGCGTTCGGCGAGGACAGCAGCCGCGCGCTGCGCATCGGCGAAGTGCTCGGCTTGAGCGAATTCGAAGGCGGCCACGTCGCCGCCGCCGCACAGCGCTTCGCGCATTTGCACGAGCTTGCGAGCGCGCACGCGCCGCGCGACGACAGCGTGCTGGCCGAGATCAGCCTCAACTATGCCGAGATGCTCACCGAACTCGGCGACTACGCGCGCGCCGAGCCGTTGCTCGTGCGTACACGCGATTTTCTCGAGGCGCACGCTGGCAGCGATCCGAACGAGATCGCCGAGACCCTGTCCGCGCTCGGCGAGGTGCATCTGGGACAAGGCAAGGTCGAACTCGCCGAAAGCGAAATGCAGGCGGCACTGGCGCGACTCGTCCAAGGCAAGGCCGACTACACGGCGCTCACGCAGGCGCGTCTGGCCCATGCGCAACTGCGGCGCGGCGAAAACCAAGCTGCGCTGGCCAGCGCCACGGCGGCGCGCGACAACGCGCTGAAGCTGGCCGGCGAACGTTCGCACGACACCGCGCTGGCGCGTCAGCTGCTCGGCAGCGCGCTCGCCGCAACCGGCCAAGCGGCGCCGGCCGAAACGCAGTGGCGTGCGGCGCTCGACTCCTACAAGTTGCTGCTGCCGCCGGACGGCATGCACCTGCGTTCGGCCGATGCACGCCTTGCGCTCGGGCAAGCTTTGATCCAGCGCGAGCCGACACGCGCCGAGGGCCTGCGTCTGCTGCGCGACGCCGCCGCGCTGCGTGCGCAGTTTCTCGGCGAGGGCGACGCGCGCCGGCGCGCGGCGGACGAGGCGCTCGCGCAGGCGCAATCGACCGCTGCGCCCTAGCGTCGCATCACACGCCGCGTGCTATCGTCGCGCGCGGTGTTCGTCCACGGAAGATCCTGCATGTTGTATCTGGCTTCGCAATCCCCGCGTCGACGTCAATTGCTGCAGATGATCGGCGTGCGTTTCGAGGTCGTGGATGTCGATGTGCCCGAGGTGCGCGCCGCAGGCGAGCCGGCGGCGGACTACGTCAGCCGCGTGGCGCGCGAGAAAGCCGGCGCGGGACTGCTCAAGCTTTCCGGCGTGAGCGGCGCCGTGGTGCTCGGCGCGGACACCGAAGTGGTGCTCGACGACGACGTGTTCGGCAAGCCGGCGGACCGCGCGCAGGCAGCGGTCATGCTGCAGCGCCTTTCCGGGCGCACGCACCAGGTCCTGTCGGCGCTGTGGGCGGTCGACGCCGGCCGCGAAGAGCATGCGTTCAGCATTACCGCGGTAAGCTTCGCCGCGCTGACGCCGGCGCAGATCCAAGCCTACCTGGCACATGACGAGTGGCAGGGCAAGGCAGGAGCGTATGCGATCCAGGGCCGCGCCGGCGCGTTCGTGTCACACCTCGCCGGCAGCTACTCCGGCGTGATGGGTTTGCCCCTGTTCGAGACCGCACAACTGCTCGAACGCTTCCGCATCGGCACGGACTAGAGCACTGCGCGTGCGTCGCGCTCGCGGCACCCGGGTGGCGCCGGCGCGTGATCGACAGCGCGACCGGGCCCCGTTATAAGACGTCTTGGACAATAAGCAGAATCGATGTTGTGAGCGAAGAAATCCTGATCAACGTCACGCCGCGCGAAACCCGCGTGGCGGTGGTCGAAAACGGCATGCTGCAGGAAGTGCACGTGGAGCGCGCGCTGCGCCGCGGCTATGTCGGCAACATCTACAAGGGGCGGGTCAGCCGGGTCATGCCGGGCATGCAGGCGGCGTTCGTCGAGATCGGCCTGGAGCGGGCCGCGTTCCTGCACGCCTCCGACATCGTGCGGGCGATCCCCGCGCTGGCCAGCGAAGGCGCCGAAAATGGTTCTTCGCCGCAGCCGCCGATCAGCGAACTGGTGCACGAAGGCCAGGAGATCGTCGTTCAAGTGGTGAAGGACCCGATCGGCAGCAAGGGCGCGCGCCTGACCACGCACCTGTCGGTGCCGTCGCGCTACCTGGTGCTGCTGCCGTACGCCAAGGTGGTCGGCGTCTCGGTGCGCATCGAGGACGAAACCGAACGCGCGCGTCTGAAGGACATCATGCAGACGCTCGCCGCCGAGACCACGCTCGGCTACATCGTGCGCACCAACGCCGAAGGCCAGTCGTCCGAAGCGCTCGGCGAAGACGTCGCCTATCTCGGCAAGCTGTGGCAGTCGCTGCAGGAACGCATCGTGCGCGCGCAGGTCGGCGAGCGCGTGTATGAGGACCTGTCGCTGCCGCTGCGCGCGCTGCGCGACCTGATGCGCAGCGCTGTGGAGAAAGTGCGCGTGGATTCGCGCGAATGTTTCGACCGCACGCTCGACTTTGCCGCCCAGTTCATGCCCGAGCTCGCCGAGCGCATCGAACACTATCCGGGCGAGAGACCCATTTTCGACCTGTACGGCGTCGAAGACGAGATTCAGCGTGCGCTCAAGAAGGAAGTGCCATTGAAGTCGGGCGGATACCTCGTCATCGACCAGACCGAGGCCATGACCACGATCGACGTCAACACCGGTGCCTTCCTCGGCCATCGCAACCTCGAGGAGACGGTGTACAAGACCAACCTCGAAGCCGCGCAGGCGGCGGCGCGCCAGCTGCGCCTGCGCAACCTCGGCGGAATCATCATCATCGACTTCATCGACATGACCGACGAGGAGCACAAGCGCCAGGTGTTGCGCATGCTGGAGAAAACCCTGGCGAACGATCACGCCAAGACCACCGTGTACGAGATGTCGCCGCTCGGCCTGGTCGAGATGACGCGCAAGCGCACGGTCGAAAGCCTGGAGCGGCAATTGTGCGAGCCGTGTCCGACCTGCGAAGGTCGCGGCAGCGTCAAGACCGCCGAGACGGTCACTTACGAGATTTTCCGCGAAATCACGCGCGCGGTGCGGCAGTTCGAGGCCGAGAAGCTGCTGGTGCTGGCCACGCCCAAAGTGGTCGCGCGCATCCTCGACGAGGAATCCGCCGCCGTCGCCGAGCTGGAGGAGTTCATCGGCAAGACGATCCGTTTTCAGGCGGAGGAGCATTACGCGCAGGAGCAGTACGATGTCGTGTTGCTCTGAGAACAGCAGCGAGCGAAAAGCGAGCAGGGTGCACCTTCTCGTGCGGCTCGTACCCGTGCCGACTCGTGCCGACGCATGGCGTGAAGTCAGCACCTGCTTGCTGGTCCGGCGTCGCTCGTCGCTCGCCTGCGCACCGCCATGATCTGGCGTCGCCGCATCCATCGCGTGCGGCTCACGCTGCAGGCGCTGTTCGCTGCAGCGGTGATCCTGCTCGCGCTGCTGGTCGGCCTGACGCACTTGGCGCTGCCGTGGCTGGCCAGTCATCCGGAGCGGATCAGCGCGTTGCTGAGCGATCGGCTCAAGCGCCACGTCGAGGTCGAGCGCGTCGACGGACGCTGGGAGCGCAATGGTCCGCTGCTGGTGCTCAACGGCGTGCACATCGCGGGCGCCACGCCGGCGCGTCCGGCGCTGACGATTCCGCAAGCCGAACTGAAGATCAATCTGTTCTCCTGGCTCAACCGCAACCAGACCTGGAACGAGTTCCGCCTGATCGGCTTGAATCTCAATCTGGTGCGCGACGTCGCCGGCACCTGGCAATTGCGCGGCCTCGATGCCGGCGGCACCGGCGCCGACGACGGCAACAACAATGCCGATGCGCTGTTCGACCTGGGCTCGCTGGTGGTGCGCGACCTGCAGATCACGATCGACGATGCGATGGCCAGCCGCAAGCTGGCGTTTGCGGCCGACGAAGTGCGCCTGGTCAATTCCGGCAGCGACCATCGCGTGCTGGCGAGCGTGCGCTGCGCGGACGCGCCGGCGCCGCCGCTCGACGTCGTGGTCGACTACGACAGCGATGCGGCTACGGGCGAGATCTATTTCGGCGGACGCAGCGTCGACCTAGCCTCGATCCTGCATCGCTACCCGATCGCCGGCCTGGTGCTCGAACGCGCCGAGGGGCGTGCGCAGGCGTGGACGTGGTGGCGCAAGAACGCGCTGGTCGAAGCGCGCGTCGAGATCGACCTGAGCGGACTGGTACTCAGCACCGATACGCCGATCGCGCTCGACGACAAGCGCGAGGTGACCCCACGCGTCGGCCTCGACCGCCTCGCGTTCGGCGCGCACTGGCAGCGCGACGAGCACGGCTGGCGCGCCGACATCGGCGATCTGGTCGGCGTGCGCCAGGGCGAAATCGCTCCGGCGGCAAATATACATGTGGAGAAGTATATTGCGGACGAGGCCACGCCGGCGACGATCAGCGTCGCGGCGCGTGACGTCGAACTGGCCACGCCCGGCGCGGTAGCCATGCTCAGCGATGCGTTGGCGCCGCCGCTGCGGCGCTGGCTGTACCAGGCCGATCCGGTCGGCACGCTGCGCAGCATCGAGCTGCGCTCGGCCGGCGCGGCGAACTTCGATGTCGCTGCGCGGCTGGACGCGATCGCCTGGCATGCGGTCGACAAACTGCCGGGCGCGAGCGGCCTGAGCGGCAGCCTGCTCGGCGACCAGGACGCGATCGCGCTGGAACTGCCGGCACACACGGCGTTCGGCATCGACGCGCCGCGCACGTTCCGCCAGCCGCTGGAGTTTGCCGAGTTCGGCGGCAGCGTCGTGGCGTACCGCACGAATGCGCCGCTGCTGGCGGCCGAAGGGGCGGACGACGCTGCGCCAGCGGCAATGCCGGCGCGGCCAGGCTGGCGCGTGGAAACCGACGCGCTCGCGTTCGAGGGCGCGCGCTACGGCGGCGAGGTGCGCGGCGCAGTCGAGGTCTATGACGACGCGGCCAAGCCGCTGCTCGACGTGTACGCCGTGCTGACGCACGCGGACGTGGCCGCGTCGCACCTGTTCTGGCCGGTCAATGCGCTGTCGCCGGCGGGCGTGGCGTTCCTCGACCGCGCGCTCGATTCCGGCCGCGTGACCGGCGCGCATGTCGCGTTCCGCGGCGATCTCGCCGATTGGCCGTTCCGCAACAATGCCGGCCGCTTCGAGGCGCGCGCCGAAACCGAGGATGTGCGGTTCCCGTTCCTGCCGGACTGGCCGGCGGCCGAACATGTGTTCGCGACGGCCGATTTCGTCAACAACTCGCTGCACGTGGATGCGTCCGCGGCGCAGTCGCAAAGTGTAAAAGTGGACAAGGCGCACGCGGACATCGCCGATCTCGGCGAAGTCGTGCTGGATCTGAGCGCAAGCGGCAGCGCCGCCGGCAAGGATCTGCTCGCCTACCTGCGCTCCACGCCGGTCGGGTTGCGCTACGGCGCGCAGCTGCTCGGCGTCGACGTCGGCGGACAGGGCACGTTCGATTTCCGCTTGCATCTGCCGGTCAAGCACGCGGCCGATCAGACCGAGCTCAATGGCACGGTCGTGCTGGCCGATGCGGACCTGGCCGACGCCAAGTACGGTCTGCGCCTGAACAAAGCGAACGGCAAGGTCAATTTCACGCAGCGCGGCTTCGCCACCGAGTCGCTGCCGGTGACGATGAACGGCAAGCCGGCGCAGCTGACGCTGGCGGTCGGCGCGATGACCGTCGATCCGCGCCACGCGGTCGAGGCGAACCTGCGCGCGACGCTGCCGGCGACCGAGATCCTGGCGTATGCGCCGCAGCTGCAGTCGTACGGCGATCGCATCTCCGGCAGCGCGCAGTGGGACGTCGGCTTCAACGCCGACACCGATGCGGTGAAGAATCCGGGCCAGCGCCTGACGCTCAATTCCGATCTGCGCGGCGTCGCGATCGAGTTGCCGGCGCCGCTGCAGAAGGCGGCCGCCGACACGCTGCCGCTGGCGCTGACTCTGGGCATGCCGTTCGCCGGCGGAAGTATAGAATTACACATTGCCGACTGGCTGCACCTGCGCGGCCGCCTCGCCACGGCGCTGCAGCCGTTCGCGGCGCGTATCGACCTCGGCGCGCCGTCCGGCGCGGCGCTGCCCGCGGCCGGTTTCTACATCGCTGGCTCCGTGCCGCGCATGGACCTGACCGGATGGCTGGACTTCAGCATGTCCGGCAGCGGCGGCGGCAGCGGGCTGCTGGCAGGCATCGATCTGCAGGCGCAGCAGCTGCACGCCTGGGAGCACGACTTCGGCGCGGTCAAGTTCAAGCTCACGCCGGCTGGCGGCGGCCTCGACATCGGCTTCGTCGGCGCCGCGCTCGACGGCACCCTGCGCGTGCCGTTGACCGAGCTGCGCCAGCGCGGCATCACCGCGCAGCTCACGCGTTTGTACTGGCCGGCGAGTGCGGAACCCGAACAAGAGCCGCCAGCCACGCCGGCGGCGGCGAATCCCGCGGCATTGCCGCCGCTGCACGTGCACATCGGCGACTGCCGCCTCGGCGAGGCGAATTTCGGCGACACCACGATCGAAAGCTATCCGATTGCCGACGGCACGCATTTCGAGCAGGTCGCCACGCACTCGAGCAATCTCGAAATGCGCGCGCGCGGCGACTGGACCGGGCGTCCCGGCAGCGACGTGTCGCGCTTCGCGATCGATTTCACGGCGCGCAATCTCGGCCGCATGCTCGATGCGTTCGGCTACGCCGGCGTGGTCGACGGCGGCCAGACCGTGGCACACATCGAGGGTAACTGGAACGGTTCGCCGTCGACGTTCGCGCTGGCGCGGCTCGACGGCACGCTCAAGGTTTCGGTGCAGCAGGGCCGCATCCCGGAAGCGAACACCGGCGCGGGCCGTATCTTCGGTTTGTTCAACCTCGGCGCGCTGCCGCGCAGGCTGACGCTGGATTTCGGCGATCTGTTCAAGTCCGGTTTCAGTTTCGATTCGATCAATGGCCTGTTCACGCTCAAGAGCGGCAATGCCAGCACCGAGGGCCTCGAGGTCAAGGGTCCCACCGCCGATATCCGCGTCAGCGGCCGCACCGGCCTGAAGGGCAAGGATTACGATCAGATCATGGACGTCACGCCGCACGTCGGCGGCACGCTGGCGGTGGGCGGCGCGATCGTCGGTGGTCCGATCGGCGCGGCGGCCGGCGCGCTGCTGCAGGGCATCTTCCGCAACCAGATCAATCAGGCCACGCGCATCCGCTACAGCGTCACCGGCAGCTGGGACAAGCCGACGATCACGCAGCTGTCGAAGGAAACGGTCAAGGCGGCGCCGCGCAAGGGGTAGAAGCGGGTCAGAGTCACTTTTCCGCTGACGTATGCAAGAAAATGCAATGCCACACGCGGAAAAGTGACTCTGACCCCGTTGCCAAACTTGCGCCGTCGCGGCTTGTAACCTAGCATCGCGCCCTCATTTTGCCTGCATTCCCTCCGCGCTCGAGTTCGCATCTTCATGACCCTACTTGCTCTGGCCGAGCGGCAATTGCTGCAACCCGGTGGCCTGTCCTCCGGCGATCTCGATCGGGTGTTCGCGCAGCTGATGGGGCCGTCGATCGACGCGGCCGACCTGTACTTCCAGCATTCGCGCAGCGAGTCGTGGATGCTCGAGGACGGCATCGTCAAGGACGGCAACCATTCGATCGAGCAAGGCGTCGGCGTGCGCGCAATGAGCGGCGAGAAGACCGGCTTTGCCTATTCCGACGAAATCGTGCTGCCGCAACTGCTGACCGCCGCGCAATCGGCGCGCGCCATCGCGCAGTCGGGCAACAGCGCGCGCGGCCTGGCGCTGGCGGCGCGCGACACGCGTGCGCTGTACGCGCCGATCGATCCGGTCGAATCGCTCGGCAACGACGAAAAAATTGCACTTTTGCGCGAAGTGGACAAATTCTGCCGCGCGCTCGATCCGTGCATCAGCCAGGTCATCGTCAGCCTGTCGGCGGTGCTCGACACGGTGATCATCGCCGCCGCCGACGGCACGCTCGCCGCCGACGTGCGCCCGCTGGTGCGCCTCAACGTGCAGGTGATCGCGGAGCGCAACGGTAGGCGCGAGCAGGGCACGGCCGGCGGTGGCGGACGCTACGGCTATCGAGAGCTGCTTGCGAATGGGCGCGCGCACGAGTTCGCGCGCGAAGCCGTGCGTCAGGCGATCGTGAACCTGGACTCGGTGCCCGCGCCGGCCGGCACGATGACCGTCGTGCTTGGGCCGGGCTGGCCCGGCGTGCTGCTGCACGAAGCGATCGGGCACGGCTTCGAGGGCGACTTCAACCGCAAGGGCACTTCCGCGTTTGCGAATTCGATGGGACAGAAAGTGGCGTCGGATCTGTGCACCGTGGTCGACGACGGCACGCTCGTCGATCGGCGCGGTTCGCTCAGTGTCGACGACGAAGGCGTGCCGAGCGAGCGCACCGTGCTGGTCGAGCGCGGCGTGCTCAAGGGCTACATGCAGGACAAGCTCAACGCGCGCCTGATGGGCACGCGTTCCACCGGCAACGGCCGGCGCGAGTCGTTCGCGCATCTGCCGATGCCGCGCATGACCAACACCTACATGCTGCCCGGCACGAGCGATCCGGGCGAGATCATCGCCTCGGTG
>Ga0157378_10000622_pt1 | contig 33378 bp, 22 predicted proteins | sample M65metaG_FD_115309 | JGI IMG/M metagenome (GOLD analysis project Ga0157378, IMG submission 115309) | Miscanthus rhizosphere microbial communities from Kellogg Biological Station, Michigan, USA - M6-5 metaG | ecosystem: Host-associated > Plants > Roots > Rhizosphere > Soil | place: USA: Michigan... | reverse complement strand
TCGCCGCGAGCGACCAGGCTTTGAAGATGTGCGCCGGATTTTTGGCAAAATTCCTTGCTGCTATGGCCAGCCTGGGAATTCATGGGCACCGCAATCGTTTAAAGCGCTCCGTCAATGGGGCGTGAGGCTCTATCTGGACGAAGGGTCTCACGTGGGACTTGATGGCAAGCCCTTTTGGTATGGCGGGTTGCTTAACATCTTTAACACCGTGGAGGGCCAACAGCTGCGTCCCAACGACAACTGGGACAACCTAGAACAATCCAAGGTCAAGTTTCGCGAATTCTATGCTCGCATGAGTTCGGCGCCCCAGAGTGGACTGATCAGCCTCTATTTTCATCCTTGCGAATTCATCCACCAATGGTTTTGGGACTTGAACTTTGGACACGGTGCCAATCCGGCGCCGGAGGAATGGAAAGTACCGCCGCAAAAATCGCCGGCCCAGCAGAAGCAGACATTCGGCTACTTTGAAAGTCTGGTGCGGTATATGAAGGAATTCCCTAATGTGCGGTTCATTACCGGCTCCCAAGCCTTGGATCTGTATCCGGATATGGCCCAAGGGCGGGAGTTTTTTTCCAGTGATTTAGCCGCAATTGCACAAACCGTGACGTCAAGGGTTTCATTTCAACAGCGTGGAGACTACGCCCTCTCGGCCAGCGAAATCTTCGAGCTGCTTACGTCTTATCTGGCAAGGGCGGCTGTTAAGAATAGCGATGATCTAATCGCCCTGCGGTTGAGCCAGACCCCATATGGTCCCAGTTCGGCGCCGCCCGTGCTTGAAAAGGCGATCAAAGTTTCCGGGAAGCAATTTCTTTCCACGGTTCTGGATGTTCGTGATTTTCTTGCCGTCAACCATCAAATACCCAATGCAGTGTGGTTGGGCAGCAGATCTGTTGCACCGCAGGATTACCTTGTTGCGCTTGCCGAGCTCAGCGCGCGCCTGTTGAGAGGCGGAACCCTCCCCGACACCGTGACGATTGCTCCTGCCCAACTCGTCGCGACCGAATATATTGCCAGAGACTCGGTGAAGTTATGGGATTGGCCGATCTTTCCCGACGGCTTTCATTCGGCTCACCTCATGGAGCTGGCGCGGCTGCAAGCGTGGACACTAAAACCCGCTATCCTGATCTCGCAGCCTACTTCTGCATCCGCTAGCCATCGGTAGGGCGGTCCGTGTCGTCGGGTTGACGAGACTTGCGCGTCTTTTCGGCAAGCGTTTAGCTAGCCGGGAGCGGGGCGGACGTAGCGGAAACGCTGAATCGGCACGCGCCGCGCACTGCCTGGAAGCGGCCGACCGAGCTTCGTTCAGATAGGAACGGAAGGAACTGGAGTTGAGCGATGATATGGATCTGAGGTTGCGGATAGGTTGGTGATGACGCGCTGCGGAGCAGCGCAGCGCTCTCGAAAAACAGTATCTGCACTTGGCAGGATTGCTGCGGGCCGGCTTCCAGCCACCCGGTGGGATCTGTGCCATCGGTACCCTTTGGCGGCACCGGGCAGCCTGCTGGAGACGCCCGCCGAGCACATTCTGCACATGCAGCAAGCGCTCAGTCAGATGAACCTGCAGCTCCACCATGTGCTTAGCGACATTACCGAAATTGCTCAACCAAAATCTGCGCGATCTTGTTGATCGCTGGTCCGGCCGCGACGAGATCTTCGCCCGAAAGAGCGGGCATGATCGCTCAACTGCTATCCTGTTTTGCCAGTAGCCGCTGTAACAGACGGCGTATTCGAAGCGCTCCTACCCCGCGTAAACGCCTGGATCAATCCTTCCAGGAATGAGAAGAATACGTCCACCGCGTATCCAACCATGAACGCAATCGCTAGCGGGGGAATCGAAGCTTCCTGGGTGATGGTGAAAGTATGAAACAACCCAACTACCGCGCCCCCTATGCCCGCAATGAGGAATCGGGGAGAGTCGGCGTGAGACCGAGTAAATGTTCTGTTCCGCATATCCTGCTCAAATGAGCGCAAGAGATAGGCGCAAGTTCCCAGTAAAGCATACAAAACCGGGAGGACACAGGTTGTGATGGCGCCGTAGAATACCGAGACATCGTCGACAACACTTTGGGCAAAGGATCTGACGTCTTGATAGACCTCGATCCGCCCATTCGCAACCGGCGCAAGATCGGAAGGCAAAGGTACAGGAAGTTGAAGCTTAGCCTTGAGCGCCGCGGGTGTATTTCGCAAATCCTTAAACGGATCCTTCTCAGCTCGGAAGATAAACCAATTTGATTGCCGTGCCCGAGTGTCGATTGCCCTCATTGCGACAGCAAAACTTTGAAGTTCCGTGATGACATCGACTTGGGAAACACCCGGAGGTATGGAGGGCGTGGACTCAAGCACCCCTCCACTTGCGGCTGCAATCGTGGCACGCTCAACGGTCGAGGACTTCAGTTGGGCGGTTAACTTTACTGCCAACTCGTTGGCTGTGGCAATATCCTTGCGAATGGCATCACTGATCGCGGACGTGACGAACGTGGCTACTGAGACCGGAACAATGAACACGGCCAAGCAGATTGCGACAATCCAATATGATCGAACGGTGCGTCGAGTCTCAACGGTGCTCGCCTTTAGGCTCTCCGCGCTTACAGGTTTGAGTTGTGCAGACAGCTTGGTAAGAGCGACTAGAAGGTTAGCAGGTATATTCTCATTCCATTCGTCGCTGCCGGCGGCCCTGGCCTGTAAGATGCTATTGCGAGTGGTGTCTTCGACGTCTACCCCTGTTTCGGCCGCGTAGGCCAGCAGCCGCTCGGCAGATTCTAGCGTCTCCCTAAAGGACTCAGGAACGTCATCGTATTCCAGCGTCGATCTCTTATTGCCCCGCGTCTCGCGTAACTTTGGGACGACTCCCTTACTCGCTAGTGGGGTGCTTTTGACGTCTGGTGCTTCGCGTTCCGATTTGTTGGGCTCAAGCTCCAAAGAGCTAATTTGGGACATGGCGAAACCTCCTTGAGACCTACCAAGGGGTCCAGCCTGGGATTCTCGAATCATACTATGTTGGACGAGATTGCTCACTGCTTTTTATCACCGCAGGCACACGCCGTTTGGCTGCCCCCTGGGTGAACCTACGGTCAAAATTCGAGACTCGTTTCCGGATGGTCGATGGGAGGCACGCTGGGCTTCTGCCTGGCGTGCACTTGGCAGCGATTCTTTGGGTGATCTGGTATTGAAGTGGGCCGAACCAGGCTACGCACTTGTCGCGCGATGCTTGCCGGTTCGGCCGAACGCGTGGCGATTGTAGGACAGCCGCATCCCAGGATCGCCCCCCATGTGACTCCACCAACTCGAGAATCGAGACCGGGCTCCGCGGCTTAGCGAATGGCTATTGGTTCGGCACTACGCGAATGTGAGCCATCATTCCCCCATCTTCGTGCTCCAATATGTGGCAGTGATAAACAAAGTCGCCAAGTTGCGAAAACGGGATCTTTACCACAACGGGCTGAACATGGCATGCACCGCTGCGCCAGGAAACAACAGATCCGTCGCACGTCGGGCCACCGTTGTAAACGGGCAAGTTGTCCACCAGGGCTCCCGCCTCGTTACTGTCAGCAGGTGAGGGGAGGACGACACGAAACTTGGTCTGGTGCATGTGGAAGTTGTGGTCTTCGCTGGCCACATTGATCAGCTCCCAAATCTCCTCAACCGGCTTGTTGCCGGACCCGAGCGGAAGGCAAACGTTAATGAATGAGTGATCAAAAGGGGCGATGTCCTGGAAAGTCCCGGCAACCGGGTTTCCATTCTCATCCACTTCTTCATAACCGAGGCCGAATCCATCTTCGGTTCCCGCAGGCACGCCGAAGAAAATACGGCGGTGGTGTCGTGCCGGCAGAGCCTGGCAGGCGGGAGATAGACCGGCCCATTTAGCGGTTGCCGCAGCAAGATGATGTTCGTAGGACTTTCCATTCTGCCGAGAAGTCATTGTGGTTGCTTGCTGTACTGTGACCTCATCGCCAATGTTGCGATCACTGATGCGAACTGGAGCGGACAATATCCCTTCTTTAGCTCCCTTCGCACCGAATGTCGTAAGCGTGTCGTCGATCGTCGCTCCTTCCTTTCCGCTACGGAACTTAATGGTCGCGAGTTTTGAGGCAGGCCAGTGGTCGGCATCCTCTCCTGTCTGGACCATTTGGCTGACCAGTGTGGCCGAATATGTTTTCTCGGCCTGCCGTGAAGAGACCCAAACCTCAACCCGCGAGCTGGGATACATCTTTACCGAACTGGCACAAACGGCACCTGGATTCGAGGAATCTCCACAACTGGCCAGCTTCATTCTTCCGTGGAGGCGTGCCGCGACGACCGAGGCTGGCGCGCTACTGTCAAGGCTGACGCCATCAATCGCCAAAACTTGGACTGGAAGTGCCTTGCCTGCATTGTCGATTAGTTGCAGGTCGTAGGCCCTGCTGCCTGAAGTGTTCGTTATGCGCCAAACTTCGCCATTGCCATGCACAACCTGGATAGTGGGAAAGACCTGGCCATTGATAGAGAAGATCCACTTGGCTCCAGCGTAGTCAACCACGCTGCCGTCATCTGTTGTGTAGGTCGCTCCAGGGCAGAAGCCCGGGCGATTCGCAAAGGATGGGTCGTGTTCGCATAGATCAGGGTCCTCCTGGTCCACGACAGTGTTGTCGGCAAGCACTTGCATGTCTTTCAAAATGAGGTGGCGGACCTTCGCGCCCGGGGGCAGGCCTCGTCTTCCATGCAGTGAAAGGTAGTCATCCGGACTGCCGACTGTGATGATGCCAGCCAGTCCTTCGGATACCTGGTTCAAGGCCAAGCCATGAGCGTGCGGGTGGAACCAAAACAAACCAGAAGGATGATTCTTGGGAATGTAAATATCGTAATTAATCGGCTGGTCTGTGTAGTCGAGTCCCGGGTCTTGCATCGACGGCAATTTCCCTTTTGGATAGCCAAGGACATAGATAAAGTCTCCGTACGTTGGATCATCGGCGGTGGCTCGCCGCGGCTCAACGATGAGTCCATGGGTGTGCAGATTGGTTGGATTAGCAGCAAGCATGGCACCCATGGGGTCCCCAAATACGTGCTCGGCATCGGGTGGCGCCGGAGGCAAATGATTGACGAACTTGATTCGCAGGTGGTCACCCGCCTGCAATGCGAGACGTACACCGCCGTAAGGATTGGAAGTCCGGTTATCGGTGGGACATGAATCCCCCCTCGCATCTTTGCGCAGGCAAATCTCGTAAACCCAGGCCGTGGGCGCGAGGCCTGCAAGAGTCACACGTTTAGGCTTCGCGATCATCACAATGTTCAGTTCGCCACGGGAGCTCGCAAAAACCTTTGGTTCAGCGAGATCGTTCCTCACAGCAGTGCCTGGGACGATAGCAGCATTCGCCGGCGCGGACGCTGCTGATCGAAATGACGAAGCAGTGGCCTCGATCTCAGTTGCCAACAATGTCGCGCAGACCGCTGCAAATACCAATCCTCGGAGCTTCATTTTTTGTTGTCCTCTCAACTGGCGCGTTACGCATCAAAACGCATTTGGGCGGGGCAGGCTCTCGGAAGCAGGTCTGAAGCCAAATTCTTCGAAAGTTTCTGGAGGTGCCCGCACCCAGCAGAGGCAGTGTTTTCAAACGGTTCTAGTCGCGGCCCGCAGGCCGATAAAAACTGGGGTTCTTTAGCCTCTGCAGGATACTTCACAGTTGTTGCACCCATCTGCACTTCGACCACGGATCACATCCGTAAGTCGCCCTCCCGACTTCAGTCAGCCAGCCTTTACCTGTTTTTCTCCGGACATGATCGAAGCGGTTTAGTTTTGCATCCTCGCTGGGCCAATGTAATGCGATCACAAACCGATGATGTAGCGAAGGTCTACAGACGGCCCGTCAGCCGACAACTCTTTTAGAGCCTCGATGGTTCGTTCCTAGGTTCTCGCGTGCTAATTGTGTGCGTGATTGCAGCACCAGAACGCTATGTGCCGATTCATGTCGAAACGCGGTTCTAGCACGCCAAGTTTCGCCACACACCAGCAGGCTCGATCCGTTCATTTGAGCGATAAAATTTGCTTGACGATGAAGTGAAGGTCTTGATCGTCCATGGCGGGATTCGGTGGCATCGGAGTACTGCCCCATACTCCCTCACTACCTTTTTTCGTGCTGTTAACGAGCCGCTGCTCTGCCCCATTTTGTTGTCGATATTTCGCCGCGACATCCCGAAAAGCCGGCCCAACAACTTTCCTGTCGATACCATGACAGGCTGTGCAGCCGTCCCGGCGCAGCAGCGTATCCAAATTGACTTCTCCTCTTGCCAGTCCCATTCCCGACTTCGATACTGTTGCTGCCGTCCTTGTGTCGGACGAGCCCGCATCACCTGAGGTCTCATCGTTTCTGGCTGGCTGAGGCGCAACGGCTGACGTTTCGATCCAGGATTGCGTGGGCACTGTATCCGGCTTCCGAATCGACTTCAAGTAATTGACCAGCATCCACACGCCTTCGCTCCCTATCACACCGCCATAGGCGGGCATGCCCTTCGGCCGACCGTAGAAGATGGAGTTGAAGATTTCCTCATCCCGAGCACCATAGCGCCAACGCCCATCCGCGAGGCTGGGACCGACCCAGCCGCTGCCGGCATCGCCATGACAGCCGTCGCAATTCATCGAGGTAAACAATCTCTTCCCAGCTTTGGCACTCTCCGCATCGACGGTGTGAGAATTGTGCAACTCACCCCCCAGCGGCTCAATTCCGCCCGCCCACAAATGATCCTCATAACGTATCGACGGCGGCACGCTGCTCTGTTCATTTGTCGGCGATAAAGCCCCGGCGTTCCGGCCTCGATCGCAGGAGACGGTCATCAGCGCGGCAATCAGTGCAGCGAGGAGTGCAAGGGGCATGAGCTCGGATCGAGGTACCATAGAGAGTTCCTTGCGTGCCATCGCTACAGACCGAAGATCCAGACGATTCCGCCCTGGCTCGTGTACCGCCCAAGTGTCTTGACGACTTCCGCGGGCGCACGCACATCGGCCGGATCGTCAGAACGTACGTCACCAGCGATGAGAAACCAATCGCCGCCGATGCCGGCATACACCGCCACGTATTGTTTGCCGTCTGGCCCCTGAAACGTGATGGGATTACCCACAACGCCTGAGCCCACTTTGAACCGCGAAAGAAGCTTACCGGTTCTGGCGTCCACCGTCTTGAACCAGCCATCGAGGGTTCCGTAAAACGCCACATCCCCCGCCGTTACTAGCGCGCCGCTCCAAGCTGGGTAAGGCTCCTTCAACTCCCAAACGGGCTTGCCTCGGGCCGCATCCCACGCCAAGAAGCTCCCGAGATTTCCACCCGGACCGGAGTAGTAAGGTGCATTGACTCCGATGAAAGGTGTTCCTTTGAGATGCCTCACCGGACTCGCGGTATAGTCCATGCACATATTGGTGGTCGAGGTGTAAAAGAGTTTCGTACGCGGCGAATAGGCAGCGGGCGAAGCCGGGCTCACCCCGCCCTCGAGGCTGGGACAAAGGTTCTTCACGGTGCCTTTGGACGCTCCTGTCAGCTTTGTCGGATCGACGATGGGACGTCCGCTCTTCATGTCGATTCCCTGTGCCCAAGTCACGGGCACAAATGCCTTAGCGGCGAGCAGCTCACCCGTGGCCCGGTCCAACGTGTATTGGTAACCGTTCTTGTTGAACGTCACCAGCACTTTGCGTGAGCGCCCCGCGATTTTCATCTCCGTCAGAATCATCACCGCGGTGGCATCGTAATCCCAGTTGTCGTGCGGCGTGAACTGAAAGGCCCAGATCAGCGTCCCGTCGGAGGGGCGTCGCGCTAGCACGCTGTTCGTCCACTTGTTGTCGCCTTCTCGCTGCTCGGGATTGTAGGGCGCGGGATTTCCCGTCCCGTAGTAGATCAGGTCCAGCTGCGGGTCATACGAAATCCACCCCCAGACCGGCCCGCCACCCGTCCTCCAGCCGTCGTGCGCCCAGCTGTCGCGCGCCAGCTCCGCACCCTTATCGTAGTACGGCCTGAAGCTTCCAGGCTTGGCGAGCACATCCGCATCCGCTCCCATGTTGTAGGCCTGCCAAAGAACCTTACCCGTATTGAGATCCAGCCCCTTGATCCATCCGTGGATACCAAACTCCCCGCCCGATGGGCCCACAATCACGACATTCTTCACAACAAAGGGCGCCATGGGGGTGGTCTCGCCCTCAGCCATGTTAGCGACGTGCGCCTGCCAGATCTCCTTACCGGTTGCAGCGTCGATCGCGACGGTGCGGCCGTCGAGCAGGTTATAGATGATCTTGCTTTCAGCGTAGAAGGCGCCTCGGTTGATCGAATCGCAGCACGCAACACCGATCGCGTTCGGGCTCACGTCGGGCCGATATTTCCATTTGAGCGGATAACCTTGCTGAGTCAAATCGAACGCATATAAGGTATTGGGCCAAGGCGTCACCACATACATCGTGTTGTTGACCACCAGCGGCTGGCCCTCGTGCCCGCCCAGAACACCGGTCGAGAACGTCCAGACTGGATGAAGTCCTCTGGCGTTGTTCGCGTTGATCTCAGCCAGCGCGCTATAACGCGTTGCGGCATAGTCCTTCGCGGGCATGGTCCAGTTGCCATCGCTTTCCGCAGCCTGGATCGTTCCTAACCCAAAAAGTAACGTCGAGACGAGAATATAGTGAGGACGAATCATGTTCTCGGCCTTTCACAACCGAAGCGCACCATGCTTCCATGCCTGGTACGAGGTCTCGATTCCGAATTTACTGCTTCTCGTAAATCGCTGACCCCGTCTGTTGCTTGCCTTCAATATAGTCAACGTAGTTGACCGTTGTGGTTTGGCCGTCTTTAGAAACGACGACGTCGTCCGTTGTGACAACTTTGCCCGCTTTCTTCTGGGTGAACTTGATTTCATGGTCGCTTACGCGTTTTAGGGAAACTGTATCCACATTGGGGTCCCCGTTGACCGCGTAATCTTTACCGTCAAACTTCGCTTCGTAGCTACTCTTGGTCGAAGTGCCCTTGTCGTCTACAAATTCCTGACTGAACTTGAAGTTTTCCTCGTCTGCGTCAATATGGGCGACGGAACTCTTGGGCATGGGCGGAGTGATGTGTCCCTTTGAAGGGTTGAATTTCCATGTACCGCTGAATGGGCTATCGGCGGCCAGTACGCTTATGGAGAACAACAGCATCACAAACAGCAATCTCCTTTCAGTCTCCTAGAAAGTGGCTTTGGGTCGAAAAAGGCCGGAAAACGGAAGGATTGTACACCTTTCCGATGGTTGATCGTTCCGCAATCACTGTCCGAATGTTTTCCGGAGATTTCGCGTGTTCAGGGGGCAGCGTCGCTCCCCCTAAACAACGGGCAACTATGGCGGCCTTACTAAGTTAGAAGGCTGACGTGTGGTTGGCCTGTAGATCTGTTGAACACTGTGTCTCAAACGGCTGGGGATTCTGCCTAGAACTTTCCTCACCCGGCGTTCAACTTCCTCAATTCTGAGCAGCTTTATCCTGAACTTCGCCCATCACTTGGTTCTGTGCGGAAAAACTTCGTCCGCTTCCGACGAGGCGGGATTACCTTTGTAATACTCGTTCGGGACCAAGTCCAAGATACGATGGGCCAGTTGTGATGGCTTGTCTATGGTCCCCTCTTCTAAAAATGCGGTATTCCGGATTCTAGTAGCCGTCTTATTCTTCTGTATTCTGCCTCGAACAGCTTTTTCACAAAATGCGCCAGACGGTTCGCAAGCACAAATTCGTTTTCTCACCGAGAAAATCGACCGCTTGGAAAAGCGGCTTGCGGAAGTTGAAGCCAAACAGGCAGCTGGTGTTCCAAATGAAGGCAAACCTGGGTCCGCTGTCACGTCCGATCCGCAAACTGTGGTTACAACGGAGACCACGTTGCCTACGACGTCCACAGTTTCGCATGAACACACCATGGAGATTCCCCAAGGGCCAATGTTGCGAATCCGGGGATTTTCCGATTTTAGCTATCGCGTTTCCAACCAATCGGGAGAAACCAACAGTTTCACACTTGGGGCCTTCGATCTATTTATTTCGTCGCAAATTTCAGAAAAGTTCAGCATGTTAAGCGAAGTGAATTTCGAATTTGGCGATGACAACGAAATGGCACTGGATTTGGAGCGGATGCTGCTTACTTACGCAGCTAACGATCACTTCAAATTGAGCTTCGGTCGTTATCACACTGGAATCGGCTACTACAATACCGCTTTCCACCATGGCACCTGGTTCCAGACCGCCACCGGACGTCCATTCCTCTTTCTGTTCGAAGATGAGGGCGGCGTCCTGCCGGTCCACAATGTCGGGCTGAATCTGACAGGCTCAATACCCTCTGGCAAGTTGGGACTGAACTATGTCGCCGAGATCGGCAACGGCAGACCGGCCCGAAGGCCACAGAATACCAGTGTGCAGAATGTGGTAGATGAAAACAATGGCAAGGCCATTAACTTTGGCTTGTGGGTCCGACCGGAGTGGGTAAGCGGCTTACAGGTCGGAATGTCGCTCTATCACGACAATCTCATCGCAGACACTCCACAGCGCATACAGGAATACATACCTGCGATGCACGTGGTCTACACCACACCGAAATTCGAGTGGTTAAATGAAGGAGTTGTCATCCGTCACCAGCTTGATGGAGGCAGGACCTTCAACACTCCAGGCTTTTACACTCAAATCTCGCGCCAGTGGGGTGTTTATCGTCCCTACATTCGCTACCAATATATAAATGCATCTCCGCTGGAACCGTTGTTGTTTGATACTGGGTTACAACAAGGTCCATCCGTTGGGCTGCGCTACGATTGGAGCGAGTACGCGGCCTTTAAAATTCAATACGACCGTGCCCTGCGTCGCGGCCTGCAAGACGCAAATCAACTGGGAATGCAGATGGCATTTACCTTCTGAGGAGGATTTGATGCGAAATTCGTTCCTCTCTACGGTATTGGCGTTTTGCTTATCGGCTTTTCCTCTGAAAGCCGCAGACAGCATGGCTGTCGCATTTGTGGTAAATCCATCCACCCGAATTGGTGACTTGGGGATCGCCGAAGTGCGCAAACTTTTCTTGGGTGAAAAAGAAACACTGCCGAATGGGCGAAAAGCAATCTTGCTTATGGCTCCGGTCGGGACTCCCCAGCGATTAGCTGTATTGCAACAAATCTACAAAATGAACGAAAAAGAGTTCGCCAAGTACGTGTTGCATTCCGCCTTTACGGGACGTTACTCACCGCCCCGCGAGGTCACGATTTCTGATATGAAACAAATCGTTTCTGAAAACCCCGCCGCAATTGGATATATGCCAATTTCAGAAGTTGACCAAGCTGTTCGGCCAGTCCTCGTTATCCACTAGAGCGAACTGAAAAGCCCGGCAAATCGCAGAACAGAAAACGAGGCTTACCCAAAAGGTTGAAAAGAAATCAAGAACTGAAGCTTGGCTATCGCGTCTTTTTGGCACAATCTATGAGCAGTCCATTACGGATAATCCGCAATTCCTGAAAGCAATTGTTCCTGGATTCGTCCTGCGTGCCGAGCATACTCATACTCGGCGCGACCCTATTGAGAATTTCGGGGTTATGATTCGCAAAACCAAGTGCTGGCCGCAGGTACTAGACTTGGTCCTTATGAAATTGTCGCTCCCACACACGCGACGAGAAGCAGTATGTCGAGACCCAGGTCCGCCAGTTTTCGTCTCTATTCATCGGCACCGGACTCAAATAGACATGGTAACTATTTGCCGACGATACTTTGCTTTGGACGGCAATTATTCACTCACGTTCGTCTGATAAAATTGCGCACCCAAAGCAGTATCGTTAAAACGCACCGTCCACCGACTTACCGAAAAGGCGCATTTCGGATGCTCCCATCCGTTGACGTTGGTTCCCGCATTTCAGAAGTAGACGATCAGATTTCTAAGGCATGGCAAGAATTGCACATCGGCTTCTGCCTAAGTCCGAGAGCCGGTCTTGGTCCGGAAGGGCGAGCGCACCCGCTTCCAAGTGGCCTAACCTACGGGCCTGTTCCCATTGCCGCCTCCGCGCCTTAGTGCTCGATGGCAAAGCTGTAGGTTCCCGCCCCTGCCTGATAGACCGTCTTGGCTGAATCACGAAGAACGAACGAGACGCCTCCACTTTCGCTGATATCCTTACCGTCCTCTAGAACACGAGTGGTGGTATCCCCAGGGAAGTACAACAGAGCATGCGTGTTCGCTGGTACTACCACATTCCAGGAAGTTGTGTTCCCGTCGACCTTCCATCCTGATGTAATCGGACCATAAGGAGAATCGTAGGTCGCCTTCACCGATCCTAAGTCAGTACTAAACTGGGGATGCAGCACGATCCGATGAAAGCCTGGTTCGGCGCGATCTTCATCGATGCCGGCAGCGTACCGGTAAAGCCACTCTGCCACCGCGCCATAGGCGTAATGATTGAACGAATTCATCGAGGGATCACCCATCATCTGGTCACCGTTCCAGCGCTCCCACATGGTGGTGGCGCCATGCTCAATCATGTATCCCCAGGAGGGATAAGTCTTGTTCAGCAACAATTCATAGGCCACATCGCTATGCCCGCTGTTACTAAGCACTAGCATTAAGTAGGGCGTGCCTAGAAAACCGGTAGTTAGGTGGCCGTTATTGGCCTTGATGTCATCGACCAGCTTCTGCGCGACAACCGGACGCAGGCCTTCCGGTAGCAGATTCATATGAAGGGCCAGCACGTCGCTGGTCTGGCTCCCGCTACCGACGGTTCCGTCCGGCTTAACGTATTCCTGATTGAAAGCAGTGCGGATCTGATCGAAAAGTTTGGCATACTTGTCCGCGTCGGCAGTCCGGTCAAGCACTTGCGCGATATGCATCATGATCGATGCATCGTAGGCCCAAAACGCCGTCGCGATCAGATCTTTGGGGGTCTTGCTTCCGATGGCAAGCCAGTCTCCGTAGTCGTTGCCGCGCTCTTTCAGCCAAAGAAAGTTGGGATTTGCGCCGGCAACATGGTCCATCCACTTTTCCATCGCCTCCCAGTTCTCTTGCAGCAGGCGCGGGTCGCGAAATTGCAGATAAGCGCTCCACGGAATGATCACGCCTGCATCAGCCCATCCGGCGACGCTCTCTCCGGTTGGTCCCACACGAGGAGAGACATCGGCATAGGCGCCTGCCTCGCTTTGGGCGTCGCGGATATCGGTCGTGAATTTGTGGGAAAAGGAAGCCAGGTTGGCGTTGAACGATGCTGTCCGCCAGAAAACCTGGGCATCGCCCATCCAACCCAGGCGTTCATCGCGCTGCGGACAATCAGTGGGAACGCTTAAAAAGTTGCCGCGCTGTCCCCAAAGAATGTTGCTCCAAAGCTGGTTCACAATGCTGTTGGCGCTTTCAAACTGGATGGTAAAAGGTGCATCAGTATGGAAGACCACGCCCTCGATCGCATCATCGGTCGGCTTGCCCGGATATCCCGTGACTTCGACGTAGCGGAATCCGTGGAAAGTAAAGTGCGGCTCGAAGGTTTCAGTTCCCTTCCCGCGCAATGTGTAGGTATCGGTCGCCAATGCTGTGCGCAGGTTCTCGGTGTAGAGTGCACCGTTTGGCTGTAGTACTTCGCCGAAGCGGAGAGTGATTTTCTGTCCGCTCTTGCCCGACACCTTGAGCTTGGCCCATCCCACCATGTTCTGACCGAGATCGAAAACGTAAGCTCCGGGAGAAGGATTCGTAACTGCTTTCGCCCGAAGGGATTGGGTTACGTGCATGGCCTCAAAATTTTGCGCCACCAGCGGCACTTCCGGTGCTGGAGCAACCGCGGCGCGGCTCCACTTCGAATCAGAAAATGCGGGCTGGTTCCATCCCGGCTGCTCCAAACGGGCATCGTAGGCTTCACCGTTGTAGATATCCGAATTGACAATGGCCGAGGGCGCCACCTTCCATGATTCATCACTGATCACTGAGGCCCGGCTGCCATCGCTGTACTCGACTTCGAACTGCACAATGAAGCGAATGGGCGGCTGGCCAAAGTTGTAGCGATTTTGCAGCCAGCCCAGTCCGTCCGCGTACCAACCACCTCCGAGAATCGCGCCGAGCGCATTCGCGCCTTGGTGAAGCTGTGAAGTTACGTCGTAGACCTGGTAGACGACCCGTTTGCGATAATCCGTCCACCCCGGGGCCAGCACATCTTTGCTGACGCGTTGCCCATTCAGGTAGAGCTCATAGGCTCCAAGAGCCGTCGAATAAATCCGCGCGGAACGAACCGTCTTTGGGACATCGAACTTCTTACGAAATGCATCGATCGACTGCGCCGGCCAGGGTGTTCCAAGCGGCGATTTGCCGATCTCAGCCACCACAGCGGCATTGGGCCAGGAAGAATCATTGAATGATTGCGCCGTCCATGCCTTGTCGGATGGTGCCGAGGTTGTTTTCCAATCCGGACCGGAAACGAAGCGCTGGATTTTTCCGTCTGGCGTCTCGACTCGCAACAGCGCGATAAATCCCGCCTGCGCCGAACTTCCGTCCGACGGCTGATCAACGATTGCCTCGGCCGCGATCGCGTTCGGTCCCTTCACTACAAACTTACCAACTGAAATCACTTGGAACGATCCCCAGGGATCGCGCCGGCGCCCAAAATTGCCCATGGGTGATACATCCAGAACCTGGTTGCCGTTAATCCAGGCGGCCAGACCGTCTTTGGCGGTGATCAGAAGGGTCGCGCTTTTCGGTTTTTGATTAAGTGTGAAGGCAAGGCGGAATTCGCGCTTGCCAACCATCGGCTTGGTCAGTGCATTTTCGTCCGCCGCCCAAATCCATTTCGCACCCGATTCGCGATCGCCTTTCTCCGCTGGCATGTCACGCGTAATCCATCGCGCCTTCCAGTCCGAGGAGGCGAGCAATCCCATCTCCCACCAGGTGGCCTGACTATAAGCGGAGGGCTGGCCGTCCCGGTCCCAGATACGGACCTGCCAATAGTAGCGACGCCGTGATTCCGGCGTCGGCCCTGCGTATGTCACATTCACCGACTCATCGGAGGTGACCCGCCCGCTGTCCCAAACGTCAGCGTGGTCCTGGGTAAGAGCGTCGGCAGAGCTTGCAACTCGAATCTGGTATGCAGTCTGCCGGGCTCCCCGCCGATTGTCCTGCATCTGCCAAGAAAGACGCGGATGAACAATATCGATTCCCAGAGGCTCGTGCATGGCTTCGCACTGAAGCTTTGCCGGCGCATTAGCCTGCGCGCTGGCTAACCACGGCAATATAAGAGACAGGACGAGAACAAACTCGCGGCAAGAACGTTTCTGCAAGCCAGCCATGCAAAGGTTTCTGGACACGTGACGAACCTCCAGGAGAACGACGAATCTAGTTTTGAATTTTCCTCGTGGCCCAACTCAACGGCACGCTCTATATCTCTTCTCTGAGAAATTTCGCGCCCCCTCTTTGGAACAGAGCTTGCCGGGACACTAGCGGAACCCTTGACTACCAGAACTCAGAGACTCCCAGAGTCAAAACAATCCAAAAGTTCCCGTATTGTACTTGTTTTCCTTATGAATTGGCAGGCGAGAAGTGAGGCGAGCTAACGGGACGGATGTTCGTAACGGAGCCCGAGCCGGAAAAGGACTGGGGGCCCCAAATTCGGCGTCGGGGTGCGGGCGATCAAGTAATTCTGATCAAAAACATTTTCCGCTGCCGCAAATACTTCTACTCCACGGCGTAGAGAACGCGAAGCCATCAAATTCAAAATGAAAAAACGTCCCAGGGGTAGTTGATTCTGGTCATCATCAAATTGTGAACCGATGAATCGTCCCTGCACGGTGAGTAGCAGATAGCGAGGGTTCCAGTAGCGCCCTTCGAAGGTGAACTGGTGGCGCGGCACCTGCGGGATGTCAAGGCCGACGAGCGCCGGGTTTGCGGAGAAGCTAAGCACCGTGGCGCTGGTGTAGACATAGCCGCCCGACACTTCGAGATCTTTGGAAATTTTTATCACACCATCAAGTTCAACCCCCTGTGACTGCGTACGGCCGAGATTCTGCCGCTGGCGCGTGATGAGAGCGGGGGTGCTGCTCAGCGTAACGTTGGCGATAGGATTGACGATCTGGCTCCAAAAATAGGTGCCACGCAGGTCAAGCTTTCCGGCGAGCGACTTCAGGTTCAGCCCGCCCTCGGCGCCGGTCAAATGTTCCGCCTCTAGCGTGGGATTGTTGCCGGTCACGGCATTTCCCTGGCGGAAGCTGCGATAGAGCTCATTCAAGGTTGGAGCGCGGTAGGAACGATATCCGGAGGCGGTCACCGACAGGTTCGAGGTTAGAGCACGCAGCACCGACAAGCGCGGGCTGAAGGCGTTCTCCGATCGATCGGGGAAATTGGTCAAAGTTCCCGGGCCGGGAATTGCGATCGGAGTCCGACTGAAAACACCTTCGAGGTTGCGCCAGTTGTCTCCGCGGACAGCGGCAATGACGGTCCACTTGGAATACAGGCGGAGAATATCTTCGGCGAAGAATCCGATGGCGCGTTGGCGTCCGCCGGACACGTTGGTGAACGTATGCGTTCCCGATGAAATAATCTGCTCCTCACTGGCGCCGATGCTTTCGCGAAAATCCAGGCCTGCCAGCAAGGTCTGACTTTTTCCGAGAGCCCGCGTCCACTGCGCACTTGCGCCTTCGTCCTGCGACGGAACGTGCTGAATATTGGTCAGAGCTTCGGTCATGCGGCTTGGGGCGATGGATGAGAAAGTCTGGTTGTAGCTTTCGGTGTCGATGTAACCCCGCAGAGCCAGCGATCCTGCCGCACCGAGTTGAGTGTCCAGGCCAACCGCGCTGCTGCCCATGCGGGTGTCATTGGTTTGCACCGGCGTGCCGTTGTTGCGGGCGTCAGCAAACCAGGTTCCGCGCGCGAAGACGCGGTTGTCAGTTTTCCATGCATAACCCAACCCGCCGCCGACCGTGCCGTGCTCCGAGTTGATGGGAGTATCCACAGCTCCTCGAAGCGATGACGGCACCAGAATGTAGCCATCGCTGCGGAACATATCTGTTTCAACCTGACCTTCCCAACGACCGATTTTTTCTCCCGCCCACAGCGACAAATCCGGTGAGTTTTCGTTGCCATAAGACGTTTCCACCTTGATGGCCGGACCGACGGGTTCACGGGTAAACACCTGAATCACTCCACCAAGTGCATTGCTACCGTAAAGCCCCGAGCTTCCGCCGCGAAAAACCTCCGCGCTTGCAATTGCCTCCCGCGGCACGCGATCCCAGTAAACCCAACCGCCAAAGGGATCGAGCAGAGGAACCCCGTCTTGCAAGACCAGGGCCCGACTGGCTCCGCTCGCACCCAGCCCACGCAATGACACTCCTAGAGTCGTCGGGTTGCCAAACCGGCTGCCAGTCCGGCGGAACAGGCTGAAGCCAGGAACTTGGCGCAAAATATCATCGATCGAGAGCGCGGGCGCTGCCTTCACATCAGCCTCAGACAACAAAACGCTACTGCCGGGCGCTTCGTTCAAACCAATTTGGGTGCGCGCCGCAGACACAATTACTTGCTCCCTAGCGACCGCTGGACGGAGCGTGAACTGCAGTTGCGCCGACCCCTCGGAATTCGCACTCCAAGTTTTTTCCTCGACCGCGAATCCTTCCGCCCGCACCTCAATCGTTCCACTCGGTTGCGGTAATCCTGAGAAAATAAACATCCCCTTGGAATCAGTAACCACATGAGAGGAAAATCCTGCGCTTCGCACCGTAACGTCGGCACCTACCACGGCCGCGCCCGAGGTATCTTGTGTCGTTCCCTGGACTTGGGTCTGGGAAAACGCGGCGGGAGCGACGGCTAGCAACATACAAAACAGCATCCAGCAGGTATACCGGAAGCCTAGAAATCTACTTTGATGGATGACTTCCAAGCGTTGGCGGCCCTCTTTCCCTTAAACGATGCTCTCGCTTGCCGGGTATTCTTCTTGACTGAATTGGGGTTTGGCGTCCCGTCGAAAGCAGCGTCCGGTTGGGAACACCAGAGACCGTAACCATACCATGAATCCCGTCGATTTCTCGCTTAGTCCTTATTGGCGGCCATACCGTCGTCGCCTCAAAAACCTGCACATTGACCCGCGGCCCTCGATATTTTCCGGGATTTGACGGTCGAAAAGGGATGAAGGACCATCGCTAACCGAGACGAACCCTTTGCGTCCATCTACGTTTACGGACTAATTTCTAAGCCAATGCTATCAGGAGATACCAGTGTACGAAGTAATTCTCAAACATTTTGAAACGCCGGATGAAATTCGGACATTCGACAAAGGAAAATTCGAAATCGTAAATATCGGCGGCATGACCGTGGGTCGTGCCACCTACCAGCCGGGATGGAAATGGTCCCTACACGTGGGCGCAGCGACCGGGGCCAAGAGCTGCCGTGTGGAGCATGTTGGGATGGTCGTCTCCGGCCGCGCCACCGCTGCCATGAACGACGGGAGCATCGTCGAGATGAAGCCGGGAGACATCTTCTACATCGCTCCCGGGCACGATAGTTGGGTGGTAGGCGATGAGCCTTATGTCTCGTTACATTTCATGGGCGCCGGGGAATACGCCAAGCACGAATAAGTGTCAACCTCACGTGTCAACCTCACGCTGGTGTTGCGCCAAGTAAACGATTACTATGGCACCCGACAATTCCCTCGCGAGGTAAATTCGTCATGCACGGACGACGCCAATTCCTGCGTAATAGCCTGCTTGGTACCAGTGCTCTTTTACTTGCCCGTTCCTCCCCGTTTTCCTTCGCCGCCGACGCGCCTGCCGATTCGCGCATTGACATCCTGCTCGGAGAACCCCTCGGAACGATTTCCCCCGACATCTACGGTCACTTTGTCGAGAACCTCAGCGGCGTGGTTTATGACGGGATCTGGGTGGGAGAAAATTCCAAAGTCCCGAACATCAAGGGCATCCGCAAGGAACTCGTCGACCAGATGAAAAAAATAAAGCCCTCCGTCGTGCGCTTCCCCGGCGGCTGCTTTGCCGACAGTTACGACTGGCGCGACGGCATCGGCCCCAGCGACCGGCGCCCCAAGCGCACAAACTTCTGGGCGGAAGGGGAAGTCGCGAGCGCGCCCGCCGCCCATCGATACGATCCCAACCAGTTCGGTACCAATGAGTTCGTGCAGTTCTGCAAACAAATCGGAGGCCAACCGTATCTCGCTGCCAACGTTCGAAGTTTGCCTGCCGTCGAGTTCTATCGCTGGGTGGAGTACTGCAACTCTCCGTCCGGAACCACCCTTGCTGAAACCCGCGCCGCCGCCGGGTATCCCGAGCCTTTCAACGTGCGCTACTGGGGTGTAGGCAACGAATCCTGGGGATGCGGTGGCGATTTTACCGCACAGGAATACGCCATAGAATTCCGCCGTTACACAACCTGGGTTCCGCGCTATGGCCAGCCATTGTCCTTCATCGCCTCCGGGCCCAACGACGACAACCGCGAATGGACCCGCAGCTTCCTGGAAGAAATCGTGCGCAAGGGTCCACGACAGCTCAATTCAATTTACGGGCTCGCCCTGCACTACTACGCCTGGAACCTGAGCCGCGGTCGCACCAAGGACTGGAATGAAGGTAAGGGTGATGCGCTGAAGTTCGATACCATCGATTGGTACGAGCTTCTACGCCAAGGGGACGTGATGGAATCCCTGATCAACGCCCACTGGGAAATCATGGGAGAATTCGACAAGGAGCGTCACGTGAAGTTAGTCGTCGACGAGTGGGGTCCCTGGTATCGGCCCGGCAGCGAACTGACGCCTGGCAACCAACTGGAACAAGTTCCGACCTTGCGCGACGCCGTTTTCAGCGGGATGACGCTCGACACCTTCAACCGTCATCCCGAAAAAGTGACAATGGCCAACTGCGCTCAATTAATCAATTGCCTGAACAGTCTTTACCTGGCACACGAAGATAAGTTCTGCATCACCCCAGTCGGCCATGTGTTCGCCATGTATGCCGCACACCAGGGCGGGCAATCCATTCGTACCGTCTTCAACGCACCCGAAGTCAGTTACGACCGGGACGGTAAGCCTGCCTCTTTCTGGGGGTTGAAGGGTTCGGCATCCGTCCAAGACAAAACGCTCGTCATCACGGTGGTGAATCCGCACGCAACCGAAGCGCGCGAGGCGCAGATCGGCCTTCGCGGAGGCACTGCACAATCGGGTACAGTAACTACGTTGACGAATTCCGACATCCACGCGCATAACACGTTTGAGCAGCGCACTGCGGTCAGTCCGCAAACCAAGAACCTTGCCGCCAGCGGAAATACCCTGCACCACACTTTCCCACCGGCATCAGTAAGCAAGATTGCTTTGGCTCTGGGATGAAGATGAAACTCACAGTTTTGTTAGGAGCGTTGGTGCTGGTATTCGGCGCGAACGCTCAATCGCTGCTGCCCCAAACTCCGCCCATGGGATGGAACAGTTGGGACGGCTATGGCACCACTGTCAACGAACTGGACATTAAAGCCAATGCTGACTGGATCGCAAAGAACCTGAAGTCGGTTGGATGGCAGTACGTAGTCGTCGACATGGAATGGTTCGTCACCAATCCCACGCCGGAGGGAAATTCCCGGAGCTTCGACTATATTCTGGATAACTCAGGCCGGTATATGCCGGCCGCAAATCGCTTTCCTTCGGCCGCCAACGGTGCCGGATTCAAGCCGCTGGCGGATTACGTTCATTCCCTCGGATTAAAGTTCGGCATCCATATTCTTCGCGGGGTTCCCAAACAGGCGATCGCGAAAAATCTGCCCATCGCCAACTCGGCGTTTCACGCCAGCGATGCGGCCGACACCTCCGACACCTGTCCCTGGAACTACGACAATTACGGCCTCGATGCCAGCAAGCCCGCCGCCCGCGCCTACTATGACTCAATCGCAAAGCTCTATGCCAGTTGGGACGTCGATCTAATCAAGGTCGATTGCGTCGCCAGCCATCCTTACAAAGGTGATGAGATTCGCATCTTCAGCGAAGCCCTCACGCATAGTGGCCGGTCCATCGCGCTAAGTCTTTCGCCCGGTCCGGCGCCGGTAGAGAAAATAGCCGAGCTGAGGAAATACGCGCAGATGTGGCGGATCTCCGATGACATCTGGGACATCTGGCACAGCAATGTGCAGTACCCGCAAGGCTTAGGAGATCAGTTTGCAAACGTAGCTAAGTGGGCCGGCCTGGCGCAACCCGGCCACTGGCCCGACGCTGACATGCTTCCGCTGGGATATTTAGGACCTGCCCCAGGATGGGGCAAGGCTCGTGACACTCGTCTCACGCATGACGAACAGCGGACCTTGATGACGCTGTGGTCCATCTTCCCGTCTCCGCTCATGGTCGGCGGTGACCTCACTCGTGCCGACGGTTGGACTACTTCCCTGCTTACGAATACCGAGGTGATCGCCGTGGACCAGCACTCCCGGAAGAATCGCCCGGTCATCACGACCGACAAGATAGTGGTGTGGACTGCGAAAGCGGAATCCGGCACAGACAGCTACGTCGCGGTTTTCAACATTTCAGATTCCGCACAGAACGCTAAATACACATGGAAACAACTGGGCCTGATGGGAAAGCACTACAAACTCCGTGATCTTTGGCAACACAAGGATCTCACCGTGGCCAACTCGCTCGAGGTTAACCTGCTTTCGCACAGCTCAGTCCTCTACCAGCTGACACCGTCGAGGTGAAATCGCCCTGATCACAAATCTGTCCTCCCGAGCGGAGCCGAGGGACCTTGCGTTTTCCCTCTCTACTCAACAGAGGGCACAATTTCCACATAATCGACAACAGCATTTTCGCCGCCGTCGGGCTTGCCTTCCATCACAATTTCATCTCCGGTATGCAGCACGACGCCGCGAATCAAATGGCGGGTAGAAGTATCAGCCTCGGGGTTCTCGGACGGAAGGCTGTCCTCAGCGAACCAACTCGCCAGCAATCTTTTTCCAACGGAAACTCGGAAACCCGACCTGCCGCTCTTCTGGTCAAAATATTGCACCGCGATGTTGTATTTGCCAGGAACTCCCTGGAACTTCAGGCTTGCACTACATGACGCCACGTGGCACCCAATCGCCTCACCGTTTGAGGCCGCATAGGAGGGGTTGATCTGTTGGATTAGGTAACCGTGCAATTCCATCGACTCAGCCTCAATCCGGTCGGGATGATGCCCTACCCTCCCCTTTTCATCAGCAATGCCTGTAAGCCGCAAGAACCAGTCGTTGATGGCGTCGCGCCAAACCATAGCGTGCCCCGATTGGTATTCGAGCCGACCAAGCACGGCAGAGTATCGTTCGTCGTCAATCTTTCCCTTTAGCCGCTCCCACTCAGCCGGGAATCCTTGGGCAATTTCGGCACCCTCGTAATGCGAATCGTAGATCGTCTGAATCACAGTCTTACCGGAATGCAAAACGTACGAATAAGGGAGGTGGTGAAAAAATAGCACTAGATTATCGGGAGTAGATTGTAATGATTCGTACTTCGCGGCAATTTTCCGCGCATATTGTCCGGCGAAGCCGGTACCAGTAGCAACCGTCCGATCCATTCCAATCGCGTTCTTATCCGCCCGAATCCATTGTCCCCAGCCATTGTTGTCCGCCGAATCAGGTCCCGGCCCATAATGCGGCCCGACAATGTTGGTGAGCGTCTGCAGGCCTAAGGGGGAACCGGTGTATTTTTCATAAGCGGGCCACGACTCCATCTGAAGCTGCTCAACTGCCGCAACCACCGTCGGATCATCCCCGAACGTCAGCCGCGTCCACTCCTCAAGAACAGACATGGCAGAAAGATCCGGATTCCAGGCCAGCCGTCCGAATGTATACAAGTTGGCCTGCGCCAGGTCGTACCCCAGCCAATTTTTATCCTGTCCGACATTAGCCACTCCGACAAACCCGCCGGTTGGCCGGTGAAACGCGCGGCCGGAAGAAATCGCTTTGACTTGAGTTCCTTTCTCGTCTGCCAAATCAAAATCAAAAATTTCTTTCCAAAGGGGCGCGAGAAAACATAAATGGCGCTGCTGGCCCGTGTATTCCTGAGTGATTTGCAACTCGAGTGCCTGACTGGTATGCCGCAATGCACCGATGAGCGGTGAAACAGGCTCCCGGACCTGGAAATCAATAGGTCCATACTTGATCTGCACCACCACGTTGTCGTCGAACTTTCCGTCGAGGGAAGCAAAATTGTCATAGGCGGCTCTCGCGCGGTCCGCTTTTAAGTCGTTCCAATCAAGATGATGGTTGTAGACAAATGCGCGATAAACAAGCGCCCCACCGTGCGGCTTCAAGGCCCGGGCAATCAGATTGGCGGCATCGGCATGGGTGCGTCCATAGGTAGAGGGTCCAAGCCTGCCTTCTGAATCCGCCTTCACTAGGAACCCAGCGAGGTCTGGCACGGCCTTATAGACTTCGTCCGCCTTCTTTCGCCACCACACGACTACCTGAGGATCCAGGGGATCAAAAGTGCTTAGTCCGCCAATCTTTTGCGGGCTGGAAAAATCGACCGAGACAGAAAGATGGATTCCCCACTTCCGAAAAACGTCCGCGATCCTGGCCCAATGAGGAATGAAGTCGCTGGCCAACATTCTCGGCGAGGCATTCACATTATTGATGGTGCATCCGTTAATCCCCACCGATGCAAGCAGCCGCGCATAATCATTGACTCGCGACAGATCGGACACCACCTCATCGTTGACAAAGAAAATCGAGCGACCACCGTATCCGCGTTCGATGCTGCCATCGAGGTTGTCCCATTCATTCGTCCAGCGCAACGGAGCAACCGGACTCTCAGTGATGTCCAGCGAATCCACCGGCTGCTTCAACGCTATCCGTCTCAGTAAAGCGAAAACCCCATACAGAACTCCGCCGGCGTCTTTGCCTGCCACCAGCAACACCGGCTGGCTGGAAAGAACCGTAGTCTTAATCCAATACCCCTCAGAGCGTAAGCCTGCCGGCTCTTTGATATGGAATGCATCTTTCAAATCGGCGATTGTCCCGATGGCAACTGCGGGCCGAAAGACCCCGGACGTCATCTTTAACTCTCGTCCTAACATATTCCGAAAACCGCGAGCCAACTCGGCCTGAGCGGCCGCGACGACTTCGGACTCTCCCACCACCACAAAATCCTCGTAGGGAATGACCGAATTCATGGAAGCGTAACGCAGCCATGCCTCGCGACCAGTCTCAGGGAAGGCATTCACGGTGACGAGGAGGGCAAGAAGTGCAAGGAAGTTCCGCATTGTTTGTGATTAGGTCAGGATGATATTACGAAATGAAGACGCGCAAAAAAACAAACCCACCCTTCTTTCGAAGGGTGGGTATCCGTGGCTGCTGGCACGCGGGTCTCGCGCCACGCACCTGGTTTCACGCTTGCCTCTGTCGCGTGAAGCTCCGCCTTGCCGCCTCGGGATGCCGCGATTAGTCCTGTGGTTTGGGCTCCGGTGGACCGTCTGGGGAAGGCCCCGGCCCGCCATCCCTGGTTCCTCCCGGCCCTGGGAAGTGGCCGCCGCGGTGGATCGGCGGACGCTCGCTCTGCAGTTTCAACCACTGTTCATGATTTAGCTGTCCGCGAAGTTCGAGCAGCATCCGGGCGTTCGCCTTTTCAAGTTCGGCACGCGCCTGGGCGACCTTGTCGATCTGGGTCAACACCTTGTTCTCATCCGGCGGGTCCGCCGCCACCAGCGGCTCCATGATGGTTTCTTCTTTCTGAACTGCCGCCATGCGGTCGATCAATTTCAGCCGGTTCGCGGTAAAGATGTCATCCATTTTCTTGACTTGGTCCAGAGACAATCCCACTCGCTTCGCGGCATCGGGATTGTTCCACCACCGCCCGGGAGGGCCCAGTTGCAAGTGCATACCTCCCGGACGCCCTGGTCCCTCGGGCCCGTGATGAGGGCCGCCAAATCCCCTCGGGCCGGGCTGCTGCGCGGCGCAGTTCCTTCCCAACCAGATCGAGCTCAATAGCACAACCAATATCCATAAACTTCTGTTTGAAACACCCATAAGTCCCTTTCACTTTGTCTGATTGGCAGAACTTGCCGAACTATTGGAAAACGAAACCTCAAGCGGCTGCATCGGTGCGGGCACACCCTCGGCGATCTCGCTGTTAACCGCGGTGAGCAATTCGTTGTCCTGCTCGATTTGTGCTTGCTCGGATACGGCCACGGGGGATTCCTGTGAACTGGTCGCGGACGGAGATTTGCGCTCCCTCAAATAGAGCACCGGCACGATCATCAATAGCAGAAACGCAGCTGCCACGATCCATTCCGACCTCCAGGTCCTCCCGCGGGAAGCAACCGCCGCTAAATTGCGGCTCACAGCGACTGCATTTTCACTCCAGCTGTGGGCCGCATCGCGAAAATTGCCGGTCGAGGCGCGCATAACATCCAACTCTGCAAGGCACTCCTGGCACTCGATCAGATGAGCGTCAACCGTCATAGAGGGCACGCCCAGCAAGCGGTCGGTCATTTCTTCATTGGTCAAATGTGCGCTCATTGGCTTGCTCCAAATTTGCTACGAATTTCTCCAACAGCTCTATACAGGTGGGTCTTGACCGTCGTAACCGGCATTCCCGTCGCTTCGGCAATCTCACCCAGTTCCATCTCTTCCACGAAGCGCATTACAAAGACGCTTCTTTGCCGGGGAGTAAGCTTCTTCAAAGCAACCTGAATCATCTGCACTTTCTCCCGAGCCAGCAACTGCACTTCCGGAGAGCTCGCCCGGCTCGGCACATACTGGCTCAGATCCTCGACATCGACCGTCGAAGCCGCTACCGTCTTCCAGAAGCGGAATTTCAAACCCTTGGTGTGATCGCGGACCAAATTGAACGCGATTCGCATCAGCCATGTACTCACGCTGCAGTCGCCACGAAATTGTGCGCGGCTGGCGTGCGCTTTGAGCAAACAATCATGGGTGATGGATTCGGCTGCGTCGCGATCCCCCAGCGAGAAGGCAACAAATCGCAGGACTTTCGCCTTGTAGAGACGCATCAGCGTCTCTACGTCGTCGAGTTCTGAAGTGCGCTGTTCTTCGCTAGACAGTGCCATCAGGTTCACTGGAAACGTTTGTCCCATTCACTAGTGATAGACGACCCTAATCCGCCGCAGACTACACGGACCGTAAAAAGTTTCTTGCGAGCCTTCGTAGTCCGTCACAAAATCGCCGTCGTCTATCAGTTTACTCAGGCCGAGATTCTTACTCCCAACCCGAGGTAAACCATTGTCTGTAGAGCAGATAACTCGCGAAATCAACCGTCGTCAATTGCTTGAACTCATGGCCGCAGCCGGAGCCAGCGTGCTGATTGGATGTGGTGGAAGCACCGCCTCCGGCACTACCACCACTACAACCTCAACCGGAACCAGTTCTGCATCGTGCGTACTCTCACCTGCCCTGACTATCGGTCCTTATTTTGTCGACGAGAAACTCAACCGCTCCGACCTAACCGCTGATACAAACGACATAAACGTGACTGCTGCCATGCCGCTGTCCCTCGTGATCACCGTCCAGCATTACAGCTCGAGCGGATGCAGTCCCTTAGCAGGAGCGCAAGTCGACCTCTGGCACGCCGACGCAGGTGGAAAATATTCGGACGAAAATTCCGAAGGAACTAGCGGTGAGACTTACCTGCGCGGATATCAGGTCACCGACTCCAGCGGCCTCGCTTCCTTCAAAACTATCTTTCCTGGATGGTATTCAGGCCGCACAGTTCATATTCATGCCATGGTCCGCCTGTTTGATTCCTCTGGAAACCAGACCTTCGAATGGGAAACTCAGTTTTTTTTCGATCCGACACTCACCACTCAAATCATGGCCACCGCGCCCTACAGCACCCGCGGCACACCCGACACCAGCAACAGCCAGGACAATATTTATTCGCAGAGTGGTGGAAAAACTCTTCTGAATCTCACTAAGAACAACGATAGCAGCGGATACAGCGCGGCCATCACTTTGGGAGTACAGACCGCTTAGCATTGCCCACTTCCGGACACCCGGGTCCGCCAGCGGACACGGTCGGGCACTCATTTCTGTATCAGTCCCTGCTTTGCCCTTGATCTACAGAGGTTTGCCGGCCTTTCGATGGTGAAACACTTGCAACGAAACAACGGGCAGGAAGGATTCCGCGTCGGGAGATACCTCATGCAAGGTTGGCTTCAGGACATTCGCTACGGATTCCGCATGTTGCGAAAGCGGCCGGGCTTCACCGCTGTCGCTGTCATCACGCTCGCCTTGGGTATCGGTGCCAACACCGCGATCTTCAGCGTGGTGAACGCCGTCTTGTTGCGTCCCCTGCCTTATAAGGATTCTGACCGCCTGACCGTGATCTTGCACAGTGGCCGCAACCCGGTCGCACCAGCAAGTTTTCTGGAGTGGCAGAAGCAAAGCCGCAGTTTTGAAAGCATGGGGGCCGCGGAATATTGGACTCCAAACCTTACCTCCGCTCAAAACGCCGAAAAGCTTTGGGCGCTGCGCATCACATCAAGCGTGCTGCCCATGTTGGGAGTTCAGCCGATCTTGGGACGCGTTTTCTTGCCGGAATCGGAACAGCGCGGCAAGGAACATGAAGTCGTCATCAGCTACCCGCTCTGGCAGAGTCATTTCGCTGCTAACTCTGACGTCGTCGGAAAGCCGATGACCCTGAACGGCGAGGTCTATACGATCGTGGGTGTAATGCCTCGAGGCTTCAAGTTCGCTCCGTTCTGGGCCACCAAGGCGGAACTTTGGGTGCCACTAGTCTTGGGCGACAAGCTCAATGACCGTGGCGGAAAAAGCTTGCGGATATTCGCGCGACTAAAACCCGACGTAACCCTAGCCCAAGCTCGGGCTGAGATGGCAGGCATCACTAACCATCTCGAACAGCAATTTCCCGGCACCAACGAAGACGTCACCGTACTCGCACTGAAAGAAAAAGTGGTGGGCAACGTGCGTCCGGCCCTGCTCGTCCTGCTTACTGCCGTGGGATTCGTGCTGCTGATCGCCTGCGCCAACGTCGCTCACATGCTACTGGCTCGTTCCGCGGCCCGCCAAAAGGAAATCGCCATTCGTGCCGCCGTAGGAGCAGAAAACTCCCGCCTGCTGCGCCAGTTCCTCACCGAGAGCTGTGTGCTCGCCTTCATGGGAGGAGTTGGGGGCCTTGCGCTTGCCTTCGCCGGCATCCGTCTGCTGGTCGCGTTAAGCCCTTCCAACATTCCCCGGGTTGACACTGTCACGCTCGATCCCGGCGTGCTGCTCTTTGCGTTAGGACTAACCCTCATCGCCGGAATTGTTTTCGGACTGGCTCCCGCCCTCCGCGCTGGCGGCCTGAATCTCAGTGATTCTCTGAAAGAAGGAGAACGTGGCTGCAGCGAAGGCATACGCCGCAACCGCCTGCGGAGCCTACTGGTCGCGTCTGAGTTTACCTTTGCTCTCGTGTTGTTGGTCGGCGCCGGGCTCATGATTCGCAGCTTCCTCTCCATTCAAACCATTGATCCCGGCTTCAATCCACATCATCTGCTGTCTGCGGTAGTTTCAGTTTCGGGCACAATGGCAGCGGAACCGGGCGCTCGTCCTATCTTTTATCAGCATTTACTAGAACAGATTGAACACGTACCCGGGGTTCAGTCTGCCAGCGCTATCAACCATCTCCCATTGGCGGGGGATGTCTGGGGATTTCCTTTTCAGGTAGAAGGCGAACCCATCTCGCGTCCAAGCGATGCGCCCATTGCCGCCTATCGCGCCGTCTTTCCAGGCTACTTCAAAACCATGAATCTTCCGATTCTTCAGGGCCGTGACGTCTCGGGTTCCGACACACTAAACTCTCAGGGCGTCGTCCTGGTGAACGAATGGCTGGCTCGTCACCACTGGCCGCGACAGGAAGCGGTGGGCAAGCACCTTGCCCTGGGCACCCCGGGTGCCAACGCCAAACGGCTAACCGTTATTGGAGTGGTAAAGAACAGCGTCCGCGGCCAGTGGACTGAGCCACCAGAAGATGAACTATTCGTTCCCTATTTGCAGGACCAGGCGTACATGACGGATCCTGCGCCGCCGTTTGCCTATGCGACCCTGGTCATCCGCGCCACGGGTGATCCCGGCTCAATGACGCCGATCATCCGCGGCATCGTGCACTCGCTGAACCAGAACGCTCCGCTTTCAGAAGTACAAACCATGGACCAAGTCGTCTCAGAAGCAACCTCAGAACCGCGCTTTTACGTTCTCCTACTGGGCGCTTTCGCGGCGGTCGCCCTCGTGCTCGCTGCGGTCGGCATCTACGGCGTGATGAGCTATTCGGTGAGTCGCCGCACGCAGGAAATTGGCATTCGCATCGCCCTAGGCGCGCGCACCGTCGACGTTATCAGGCTGGTTGTTGGGCAGGGCGCTTCCCTGGCTTTACTGGGGTTAGCTGTCGGCGTGGTCGTCGCCTTTGGGGTCACCGGTTTGATGGCTCGCCTGCTGTACGGAATCCGCCCCACCGATCCAATTACGTTCGTGGCGGTCGTTGTCGTGCTTAGCACAGTCGCCCTGATTGCCAGCTACATCCCGGCCCGCCGCGCCGCAAAAGTTGATCCCATCGTCGCGCTTCGTTATGAATGAAAGCGGTAGTTCGACCAACAGAAGTTCACTTGCCCAAGAATCGTTTTGGCAAACGCCTATTTTTCTAGCGCATTCGTAACCAACTCGATAGGTATCGGATCAGGGACGACAAACTGCGGCGCTATTGCGTTCTCCTCCCATCGAACCGACTGACGGATCTCATCCTCAACGTTGTAGGCTAATGGAACCGGGGCACTCTTTTTGGCGGGGCTTTAGCTCCATACGCTAGTTTTGTAAACGCGTTTATTCTCGCGACTCAAATGCGTAATACAACTTACCCTAACTACAAACAAGGTTAATGTCCCGGCTTTCCAGAATTTTCCCGTGAAAGCCGTTCTTCGCAACTCGAATCATTGCACGTCCGACACATTCCGTCGTAGTCACATATTTCGGCACAAATTTCAGCAGGGGGTAAACTGGCGCCAAAATTAGGTAGAACATGCGGTACCAGCTGGTCTTGGTACGGACGCCATGCAATGGCTGAATGTAGCCCGGGCGAAACATGTAGGCCGCTTTGAACGGCATTCGCAGCAGCGCGTTTTCCGTCTTGCCTTTCACCCGGGCCCACATCATCCGGCCACGCTCGGTGCTGTCAGTGCCAGATCCCGAAACGTAGATAAATGTCATTTCGGGATTGCGTTCAAGCAGTGCACCCGCCACCGATAGAGTCAGGCCGTAGGTAAGCCGCTCATAATCGGCGGCTTTCATACCGGCCGCGGACACACCCAGGCAGAAAAAACATGCGTCATAGCCGGCAAGCTTTTCTCCAACGCCGTTCAGATTCCACATGTCCTGCTGGACAATTTCCTGCAGCTTGGGATGGGATTGTCCTGTTGGAGTGCGGCCGACGGCAAGTACGGTTCCCACATCTGGATCGAGCAGGCATTCTCGCAAGACACCTTGCCCTACCATTCCGGTGGCGCCGAAGAGAATTACTTTCACGGCCAGCCTCCTTTCGTTTCGACCCCTTGAAAGTTATTGCAAGAGGGCTGCGATTTCAAACGCCGTAAGTTCTGGTTAGAGGCACAACCCGCTGCCTCCCGCTCGGGGCAGAGATTCCGGGCTGGACGTTTTTTCACGGGCTGGCTCCGCAGATTGCTTTGCGCGATGAATCCCCCGCGCTGCGCCACACAACTAATCTCCGCCTTCTCTGTGGTAAAAAGAGGTAGTGTCTATGCAGAAACCTTCAATGCTCGGACGGCCGGAAAAGAACGAAGCCGGGGCTTACTATTTCACGTACATCGACCGCATCAGTGGGACCGATGTCGTCGGGACTATCGAGAACCAACTCGACGCCTCTGTGGCGTTCTTTTCTGAAATATCCGAAGCAAAATCGCTGTACCAATACGCTCCTGACAAATGGAGCATCCGTCAGGTTCTAAATCACGTTACCGACACCGAACGGGCATTCGCTTTTCGGACGTTATGGTTTGCCCGTGGTTTTGACTCCCCACTTCCCAGTTACGACCAGGAGGTCGCGGCCCTGGGCGCTGAAGCTGACCGAATCCCATGGGCCGATCACATCGAGGAGTTCCGGCGGGTTCGTCTGGCCACGATTTCGCTATTCGGGAACATGCCAGCCGAAGCATGGATGCGAACCGGGATCGCCAGCGACAACCGTTTCACGGTCAGAGCCATGGCGTTCATCACCGCCGGACACCTGGCCCACCATCTCGCGGTACTCAAGGAGCGGTATTTGAAGTAGTTGAAGCCAAATCGACCGTAATCGTTCTCTTCTTCCCCTTCCACAGCCATCAGAGCTATATTGCTTAGTTTTTCACTACGGCACACTCGGAGACGATCCATGGGAACGGCTTCCACCACGAAGGCGCGCAGCTTTGGCGAAAACATCGAAAGCGACCTGGCGTCGCGATTTCTGCGAGTCGTAGAAATCGCGGCCATCGCCTCGGCTCGGACCATGGGGCAAGGCGCACGTAAGCTGTCCGACCAGGTGGCCACCGAAGCCATGCGGCGCACCATGGACAACATTCCCATGCGCGGCACCATTGTCATTGGAGAAGGCGAACGCGACGAAGCGCCCATGCTTTACATCGGCGAGCGTGTCGGCGCTGAATTTCCCGATGGTACTGAGGTTCCTGAAGTCGACATCGCGGTCGATCCCCTGGAAGGCACCAACCTGTGCGCGACCGGAGCGCCCGGCTCGATCACCGTGCTTGCAGCGTCGGAGCGCGGCGGTCTGCTGCACGCCCCCGACTGTTACATGGAAAAGATCGTGGTTGGCCCGTCGTGCAAGAAAGCGGTCGATTTGGACGCACCCGTCGCGGAAAATCTCAAGAGCATTGCCAAACGCCTCAACCGCGATGTGGACGATCTGGTGGTCATAGTTCTCGATCGTCCCCGGCACGAGAAATTGATTGCTGATATTCGCTCGGCCGGAGCCCGCATCCGCTTGATCGGCGACGGCGATCTATCTGCCGGAATCGCGGCCGCAGTGCTCGGTACCGGAGTGCACGCCGTCATGGGATCAGGCGGGGCGCCGGAGGGTGTAATCACCGCGGCGGCAATCCGCTGCCTCAACGGATACATGTTAGGCCGCCTGGTAATCGACAAGCCTGAGTTGGAAGAACGCATCGCCCGTATGGGCATTCGCGATAAGAACAAAATCTACGAAGCGCAGGACCTCGCGCCTGGCAAACAGATCATTTTTGCCGCCACCGGGGTCACCGAGGGCGCTCTGATGAAAGGGGTACGCTTCTTTGGAGAGGGCGTGCGAACCTCCTCCGCCATCATGACCCTGAACACCGGGAAGGTACGCTTTATCGAAAGTATCCACCTGGATAAGAATGCAGACGTAAGAGTCAGGTTCGCCTAACGACCGCCGGTTTGCTCAGGCGACATCTGATCTCAAATCCTCGCCGCGACCGGTACGGATGTGTTTGAACGGTTCCCGGGTTCGCAGCACGGCAATCCATCGCGAGCCACGAGCAGCGCCACCAGGAGCGCCTTAATCGTGCTCTCATGAAGCTCGGCCGGGAAGGCTGAGAATCCCGGCGCAGTGCGATCCCCGACTTTCGCACCACCTGACGAATCGGTCCATCTCGCAATACTAGAGTGAACCTACTTCAATTGATCCATGAACTGCGCGGGAATCTTCGGGAATGGCGGAAATTCCTGCGAGGCCCCCTTCATCAACGCCACCGTCTTTTCTGATCGGCGTTTGCCATCGTGCACCGCGATACGATGCGGTTCGTCGGGCCCATAACCCTCCCATAGAGAGACTCCCGCATAAGCCCCATCCTTGCGCAGGATGTAATAAGTCATGTCCATGAAGCGTAGCTTTGCCATGTCGCCGTTGTAGTTCCGAACAATGCGCTTCAGCACGTCCATGCCGGCGTCAAGCGGGGACATGCCATGCCGCATATTTTCCACGATGCTATGGGCGCCTGCGACCTTGATGTTCTCTTCCCCGCTGCCGGTAGCGCCCGCCGAGCCCACATCCTGATCGGTGTAGCAGCCAGCTCCGATGATCGGGGAATCGCCGACGCGACCCGGAAGCTTATACGCTAATCCGCTGGTCGTGGTGCAGCCGGAAATTTCTCCCTTGTCATTCAGCGCCGAGCAGTGAATCGTGCCGGTCGGCGGAAACAGGACTTTGCAGATGGCCCGCCCACGAAGCTCCGGCTCAATGCCGAGATTGGCAGCCAGCTGATCCATGCGATGTAGCCGCTCTTGCCAAAGTTTGGTTTGAGGTCCGGTGTCAGGCGCTTTCCAACTCGGATCCGCCAAACCCGGCCCCCACCAGTCGTCGGTCGAGTGGTACTCCTTCCACAACATCCAGATCTTGCGGGAATGGTCGGTAAGCAAGTTCTCCCGCGGAAAACCCATGGCTACCGCGAAGCGCTCGGCGCCTTCCCCAACCAGCATCACGTGTCCGGT
>Ga0157378_10000619_pt1 | contig 33473 bp, 23 predicted proteins | sample M65metaG_FD_115309 | JGI IMG/M metagenome (GOLD analysis project Ga0157378, IMG submission 115309) | Miscanthus rhizosphere microbial communities from Kellogg Biological Station, Michigan, USA - M6-5 metaG | ecosystem: Host-associated > Plants > Roots > Rhizosphere > Soil | place: USA: Michigan... | reverse complement strand
ACTCGCTCAACGCGCGCCTGATGAAAACCGGCGTCACCGGCAACGCGCGCCGCGAGTCGTACGCGCACCTGCCGATGCCGCGCATGACCAACACCTACATGCTGCCCGGCACGAGCGATCCGGGCGAGATCATCGCCTCGGTGCAGCGCGGACTGTACGCAGTGAATTTCGGCGGCGGCCAGGTCGACATCACGAACGGCAAGTTCGTGTTTTCCGCGAGCGAGGCCTACCTGATCGAGAACGGCAAGGTCACGCGACCAGTAAAGGGCGCCACTCTGGTCGGTTCCGGTCCCGAGGTGCTGACGCGGGTGTCGATGGTCGGCAACGACCTGAAGCTCGACGAAGGCGTCGGCGTGTGCGGCAAGGAAGGCCAGAGCGTGCCGGTCGGCGTCGGCCAGCCGACGCTGCGCATCGATGCGATGACCGTGGGCGGCACGGCGGCGTGAAGCGCTTCACGACGGCGGCCGCCGCGGTTTTTCTTGCGGTCACGGCGAGCCTCGCATACGCCAGCGGTTCCGACGCGGTGGGTGCGCGTGCCTGCGCGACGTTGACGGCGCGCGTGGATGCCTTTGCCGGATCGGCGCCCGTGTTGCTACGCAGCTACGACGCCGACAGCGGCGCGGGCGAGCCCGAAAACCCCGCACTGCGTTCGGCCGCGTTCGTATACGACAACTCGCTCGCGACGATCGCGCTGCTCGCCTGTGGCAAGCCCGCGCAGGCCGCGCGTATCGGCGCCGCGTTGCGCCGTGCCGCGACGCAAGATGCGCGGTTGCGTAACGCCTACCGCGCCGGGACCGTCGACAAGACACCGCTGCCAAACGGCTGGTGGGATGCCAAGCAGGCGCGCTGGATCGAAGATGCCTACCAGGACGGCAGCGCCACCGGCAACGTGGCGTGGACCGCACTGGCGCTGCTCGCGGTCGGCAGCGCCACGCACGAGCAGGGCTACATTGATGCCGCAGCGCATCTGGCGCAGTGGGTCGTGGAGCATGCCGCAGAAACTTCCGGCGCGGGCGGCTTCAGCGGTGGCGTGTACGGATTCGATGCAAACCCGCAGCGGCTTGGCTGGCGCTCGACGGAACACAATATCGATCTGGTCGCGCTGTTCGATGCGCTCGAGCGCGAGCGCGGCGCGCGCTGGAAGGAGGCGGCTTTGGCGGCGCGCAACTTCGTCGCGGCGCAATGGGACGCGGCCGACGGTTATCTGCTGATCGGCACGAAGGACGACGGAACCTCGCCAAACCGGGATACTTCGGCACTCGACGTGCAGCTCTGGGCACAACTGCTGCACGATGTGCCGCCGCAGTGGCGCAGCGCCGTCGCCTACGCCGAACGGGCGCACGGCGTGCCGGGCGGTTTCGATTTCAACGCGGATCGCGACGGGCTGTGGCTGGAAGGCACGGCGCAAGCAGCGCTGGTCTATCGGCTGCTCGGACGCGAGGCCGCCGCGCAACCGTTGTTTGCCAGCATCGATGCGCAATTTTCCACAGGTGGAATGGTATACGCGACGCGCGAGGCGCGCCTGACTACCGGTCTCGCTCTAGCAGCCGACAGCAAGAGCGCCGACTTTTACTATTTCCGCCGCCCGCATCTCGGCGCGACCGCCTGGGCGGCACTGGCCGCGCACCGGCACAATCCATTCCTGCCGGAAGGTTGAGACGCGTGACGGCTGCGATCAGCTGGCGAGAAACTCGCGCAACACGCGGAACAATTCCCGTTGCGCATGCGGCGGGCGGCCCGCGTCGCGTTCGGTCTTGGCCTGGCGCGCCAGCTGACGCAGCCGTTGGCGCTCGGCCGCCGGGAATTCGGCGATGAACAGGTTCAGTGCCTCGTCGCCCTCCGCGATCAGGCGGTCGCGCCAGGTTTCGACGCGATGCAGCGCGGCGGTTTCGCGTCGCGCGCGGTCGCGGTCGTGTTCCAGCGTGGCACGGATCGCGTCGAGCGCGCCGTCGTCGAGCTTGCGCATCTGCTTGGCGACGAACTGGGTCTGGCGTTTGCGCGCAATCTGCTGCGTGACGGCGCGCGCACGCAGCACTTCGGCGCGCACATCGTCGTCGAGCGGCATGTGCGCGAGCTGCGCCTCGGACAGCTCCACCAGGGCATGCGCGAGCTTCAGCACGTCGAGCGCCTCGCGGCGCAGCTGGCTGCGGCTGGGGCCGTCGTAAAGGGGCTCGTCGTCGGATTCGTGATCGTGCATCATCGACAAACTTCAGGAACACAACTCAAGTGAACGCAATCATCGCACAATCGGACGATTCGCTCGCCCAGCTCGATTCGCTCGCCACGCTCGCCGAAGACGTGATCCGGCGCTGCCGCGCCGCCGGCGCGAGCGAGGCGGAAGTCGGCGCCAGCGTGGACACCGGCCTGTCGGTCAGTGTGCGCATGGGCGAGGTCGAGACGATCGAGCACACGCGCGACCGTTCGTTCGGGGTCACCGTGTATTTCGGCAAGCGCAAGGGATCGGCCAGCACCGCGGACCTGCAACCTGATTCGATCGGCAAGACCATCGAACAGGCCTGCGCGATCGCACGCTACACGGAAGAGGATCCCTACACCGGATTGGCCGATCCGGCGCGACTGGCGACGGTGTTCCCGGATCTGGACCTGTGGCATCCGTGGCAAGTCGACCCGCAGCAGGCAATCAAGCTGGGCCTGGAGATCGAACACGCCGGCCGCGCGCTGGACGGCATCACGAATTCCGAAGGCGCGTCGGTGCAGGCCGGCGAGACGCTGTCGGTGTACGCGACCTCGCAGGGCTTCACCGGCCGCGAGCGCGGCACGCGACACATGTTGTCGGCCGCCCTGATCGCCGAAGACGAAGCCGGCATGCAGCGCGATTACTGGTACGAAGCGGTGCGCGCGGCGGAGGATTTCCCGTCCGCGGCATCGGTCGGCAGGAAAGCGGCCGAGCGCGCGCTGGCGCGCCGTGGCGCGCGTCAGCTCGGCACGCGCGACTGTCCGGTGTTGTTCACGCCGGAAGTGGCGCGCGGGCTGATCGGGCACCTGGTGTCGGCGGTCAGTGGCGGCTCGCTCTATCGCAAGGCGAGCTTCCTGCTCGACCATGTCGGCAAAAAGATACTTCCGGACTTTGTGGAAATTGTCGAGCGTCCGCAGTTGCGCCGCGGCCAGGCTTCGTCGAACTTCGACAGCGAAGGCGTGGCCACGGCCGATCGCGACCTGGTCCGTGCCGGCGTTCTCGAAAGATATGTTCTCGGCAGCTACTCGGCGCGCAAGCTCGGACTGGAAAGCACCGGCAATGCCGGCGGCATCCACAACCTCGTGGTCACGCCGGGCAGCGACGATTTCGCCGCGCTGCTGCGTCGGCTCGGCACCGGGCTGGTCGTCACCGAGGTGATGGGGCAGGGCGTGTCGATCGTCACCGGCGACTATTCGCGCGGCGCTTCAGGCTACTGGGTCGAGAACGGCGAAATCGCCTATCCGGTCGAGGAGATCACGATTGCCTCGAACCTGCGCGACATGTACCAAGGCATCATTGCGATCGGCGCCGATGTCGATCCGCGCTCGCACATCCTGACCGGTTCGATCCTGCTCAATCGCATGACCATTGCGGGCAGTTAGCACCTTTTCAAGCGTAGCTTTCGTCATCTTGACGCGCGCGCTCGGACACAGCTAGTGTCGGCGCGCCAATTGCGGCTTTCGAGGGAATTGCCATGAGTGTTCCGCCGAACAATGTCACTGCGGCTCCGCCGCCGCCTGCCGGCACGCCGAGTGCCGAGGAAAAGCAGTGGGCGATGTTCGCGCATCTGTCGGCGCTGTCGGCCTGCGTCACCGGCATCGGTGCGATCGTCGGCCCGCTGGTGATCTGGCAGATCAAGAAGAACGAGATGCCGTTCGTGGACGATCAAGGCAAGGAAGCGACCAACTTCAACATCACGATGCTGATCATCTGCGTGGCGCTGTGGATCTTCACCATCATCACGTTCGGCATCGGCATCCTGATCACGTTCCCGGCGTTCGTGCTGGTCGGCTTGGCCTGGCTGATCTTCACGATCATCGCCGGCATCAAGGCGAACGAGGGCGTGGCGTACCGTTATCCGTTTGCGATCCGCCTGATCAAGTAAGGCGCGACGCAACGAGCTCGACAGGCCACGCATCTTGCGATGCGTGGCCTTTTTTTTCGGGGCCAGGGCCCGATTGGTGCTATCGTCTCCGCACGCGCCATTTCACGACCGATTCACGCCGCGCGCTATAGCGTCGGCGCCGCCGAACTAGGGTAGGACTTCGGCCCGCGTCGATACCACGTCGAGACCGACGGCAAACTTCTGGAGGGATGCATGTCCCTGCGATTGCTTCGTTGCAGTGTTGCGCTGCTGTGTGCCCTTGCGTGCGGTGCCGCCGCCGCTGCCGTTCCGACCTCAGAGCGCGATGCGCTGGTCGCGCTGTACAACAGCACCGGCGGAGCGCAGTGGAAGAACAACAGCGGCTGGAACGGCGCGCCAGGCACCGAATGCGACACGTGGTTCGGCGTGCACTGCGACGAAGCAGGATCGACCGTCATCGACATCGAACTCGGCGACAACAACCTCAGCGGCACGTTGCCGCCGTTCGGCGGGCTGCCGAACCTGCAGACGTTCGTGGTCTACACGAACCACCTCAGCGGCGCGATTCCCGCGCTGACCGGACTCAAGCAGCTGGTGTTCCTCGACCTCAACAGCAACCAGTTCAGCGGTCCGCTGCCTTCGCTCAGCGGCGTGAGCTCGCTCGTCTATCTCGACGTCGACAGCAATCAGTTGTCCGGCCCATTGCCGGGTTTCGCCGGACTGAACAAGCTGCAATATTTCGACGGCCACAGCAATCAGTTCAGCAATTCGATTCCGTCGCTGCAAGGACTCAGTGCGCTGCAGGTGATCGACCTGAGCAGCAATCGCCTGAGCGGCAACGTACCGGCGGTGTCGAACCTGCCGGCGCTGCAGCGTTTCGATTTCGGCGACAACCAGCTCAACGGCCCGATTCCCGATCTCAGCGGGCTGCCGTCGCTGCAGGGATTTTCGCTGGCGCAAAACCAATTGAGCGGGCACATCCCGTCGTTCGCGTCACTGCCGGCGAGCGTGAGTTTCATCCGCCTGTCGTACAACAATCTGGATGGGCCGATTCCCGCGCTGTCGAATCTGACCAGCCTTGCCTACTTCGATGCGAACTACAACGCGCTCGACGGATCCTTGCCGTCGTTGAGCGGGCTGACCGCGCTGACGGGATTTGCCGTCACCGGCAACAAGCTGCTCGGTCCGGTGCCGTCGCTGACGGGTCTGACGAAGCTGGAGCAGTTCGCAATCGACAATAACCAGCTCAGTGGGCCGTTGCCGTCGCTGAGCGGATTGACCGCACTGCAAGGATTCTATGCCGGCAACAATGCGCTCACGCAGAACGTTCCCGCACTCACCGGGCTGGTCAACCTGCGCAGCTTTTTCGTCGATTCGAATCAACTCAGCGGCGGCGTGTCGTCGCTGAGCGGGCTGACACAGCTGCAATATTTCGGCGTATCCGACAACAAACTGTCCGGGCCGTTGCCGAGTCTGGCCGGCTTGACCAATCTCATCTATCTGGATGCCTCCTACAACCAGTTCGACGGCAGCGTTCCGGATCTGACGGGTTTGGTGAATCTGCAGACGTTGTACCTGGGCTTCAACCGGCTCAGCGGATCGGTACCGTCGCTTGCCGGACTCACCGCGCTGCAGACGATCGCGGTCGACGACAATCAGCTGGATGGGTCGATCACACCGCCGTTCACCGGCTTGGCGAACCTGCAGGTTTTCCTCGCCAGCAACAACCGGCTGACCGGTTCGTTGCCCGCGCTGACGGGCCTGAGCGCGCTGACGGATTTCGATGTGTCGATGAACAAGCTGACCGGCACGTTGCCGCTGCTGGCGGGCCTGACTAACCTGGAACAGTTCAACGCCTCGTACAACAGTATCGGTGGCACGCTGCCGCCGTTGACCGGGCTGGGCAAGCTGCAGGAATTCTTCGTCGGCTTCAATCAACTCGATGGCGCGATTCCTCCATTGCAAGGCTTGACGAACCTGCGCTACTTCGCCGTCGACGACAATCAACTCGACGGCAATCTGCCCACGCTCACCGGATTGAACAACCTGATCGTGTTTCTCGCCGCGAGCAACACGATCGAAGGGCCGATGCCGTCGCTGAGCGGATTGAGCAATCTCGAGTTGTTCGAAATCGGCAACAACCGCGTCAGCGGCGCGCTGGCGGCGGTGCCTGCGCCGATCAACAACCTGCTGCCGGGCTTGTCGAGCCTGTGTCCGAACAATCTGGCGCCGACCACGAATGCGGGCTGGGACAACGCCACCGGCGAAGCGCCGTGGTACTCGACCTGCTCGAGCAACGAGTCGCAGGAAGCGCATGGTGCGGCGACGACGAAGGATTCGACTCAGATCGCGTTTTCCGGCGACGGTTCGGTCGAGGTGTTCCAGTCGATGCAGACCGATCTGACCGGCAGCAGCGCAAACGCCGGCGGCCAGGACATCTATTCGTTCGGCGCGGACGGCGAAACGTTGCTCGAAAGCATCGACAGCACCGGCACGAAGATGATCGGCACGGCGAGCCTGCCCGCGGTGTCGCCCGATGGCAAGGCGATCGCGTTCCTGTTCACGCCGGCTGCGAAGGACAAGAAGGATTTCGTGACCGGACAGATCTGGGCCGGCGCGCGTGGCCAGCCCAAGCATCAGGTCGATGTCGGCATGGGCGGCGTGCCGGCGAACGGCAGCGCGGCGACGACGCCGACGCTGTCGTCGGCGAACGGCACGACGCAACTCGCGTTCTGCTCGGCGGCATCGAATCTGGTGCCGAACGATGCGAACGGTGGACGCGACATCTTCCTGGTCGATCCGCTGAACAGCGCGAGCGCGCCGCAGCGTATCAGCGTCGACGGCACCGGCAAGGAATTGCCAGGCGACAGCTGCGAACCGAAGTTGTCCAGCGACGGCGGCAAGCTCGTATTCAGCGTCGCGGCGGCACCGCTGTTCGGAACGCCGGCACGCCAGATCGTGCTCAAGGATCTCGGCGGCAAGGTGCTGATCACCGGCAACTTCCAGCCGATCACCACGAATGCCAGCGGGCAAGGCGCCGGCGCCGACAGTTCCGAGCCGGTGCTCAACTCGGACGGCAGCGTGATCGCGTTCACCTCGGCGGCGAATCTCGACGGCATCGGTACGCCGGTCGGCGGACGCGAAGTGTTTGTCTCGCTCAAGCAGCCCGGCGGGCGTGTGCTCAAGCGCGCGCGCGGCGGCGACGGCACGGTGCCGGACGGTGCGTCCCAGCATCCGCAGATTTCCGATGACGGCACCGCGCTGGTGATGCAGACCGCGGCGAAGAACTTCCTCAAGTCGAAGGCTTCGGGCAAGGCGGCCAGCGATCCCGGCGCGCAATGCGGCGCAGTCACGATCTCGACCAACTTCTTCTCGGTCAATGCGCTCGGCGGATCGCTGTGCAGCAGCGACGGCAAAACGCTGAATCAGAGCCCGTCGATTTCCGGCGATGGCGGCACGACCGGATTCGACAGCAACGCATCGCAAGGCAACGGCAGTACGAACCGCAATGCGTTCGCCCAGGGCGTCGGCATGCCGAGTGGCATCACGCCGTTGCCGGCGAATTTCAGCGGCGACTATTCCGGCCAATGGTTCGATCCGAGCCAGAATGGCCAGGGCCTCGTGATCGACGTGCTCAATCCGGATGCGAACAACAACCGCATCGTGCTGATGACCTGGTTCGTGTTCCAGGGCGGCAAGCCGACCTGGATGCAAGGCGCGGGTATCGCGCGCGCCGGCTCCGGCAGCGCGCAGAACACGGTGGTCGTGCAGATGGATCAGGTCGCGATCTACCAGGGCAAATCATTCCCGCTCGGCGAGGCGCACGCGGACGCCAGCCTGTGGGGCAGCGTGACGCTCACGTTCACCGACGCGAATACCGGCAAGATGAGCTGGCGCAGCAGCTTCCCGGGTTTTTCCTCGGGCTCGATGCCGATCCGGCACTTCATCGCGGTGAGCCTCCCCGCGAACGACAGCGCCAGCGCACAGGTGAGATCGTGCTACTCCGGCAACTGGTTCAATCCGGCGCAGGCCGGTCACGGCTTCGAGTTCGAGGTGCTGCCGTTCAATCCGCCGTATCTCGCGGTCGATTGGTTCGCGTTTGCGCCGGATGGTTCGCCGGTATGGCTGCAGGGCGTGGGCCAGATCCAGGGCAATCAGGCGCAGATGGATCTGCAACTGATCGACGGTGTCGGCGCGCAGTTCCCGCCGAACTACAATCCGGGTGCGATCGTGCAGCACGACTGGGGCAGCGCGACGTTCACGTTCAGCGACGCGGCGCACGCCACGGTCACCTGGAGCTCGGTCATCCCGGGTTACGGCACCGGCCAGCAACCGCTGCAGCCGATCGCGACCGGACTGATGGATCGGCGCGGCTGCCAGTGATCTTCAGTTGTTGCGTTCGGCGATGTAGCGCGCGATGTCGGCCAGCTCGCTGCCGCGCGCATGCAGCGGCTGCAGCGCGGCGATCGCCGTTGCGGTGAGCTGCGCGAGCTGCGCGCGCGATTGCGCCATGCCGAGGATCGCGGGGTAGGTCGGCTTGGCGTTGGCGGCGTCCTTGCCGGCGGTCTTGCCGAGCGTGGCGCTGTCGCCCTCGACATCGATGATGTCGTCGCGGATCTGAAACGCGAGCCCGATGCAGTGGCCGTAGCGTTCCAACGCATCGAGCACGGCCGCGTCGGTGCAGCCGGCGGCGAGCGCGCCGAGCCGCACGCTGGCGCGGATCAGCGCGCCGGTCTTGTACACGTGCATGCGCTCGAGTTCCTGCGGCGCGAGATGCTGGCCGATCGCGGCGAGGTCCAGCGCCTGGCCGCCGGCCATGCCGTGCGCGCCACAGGCGGCGCCGAGCACGCGCAACATTTCCACGTGTAGACCCGGACTGCGCGCGAGCAGGGGATCGCCCGCTAGTACTTCGAACGCGAGCGCCTGCAGCGCATCGCCGGCAAGGATCGCCATCGCCTCGCCGAACGCGACGTGACAGGTCGGCCGGCCGCGACGCAGCGAATCGTCGTCCATCGCCGGCAGATCGTCGTGCACGAGCGAATAGGCGTGGATCACTTCGACCGCGACGGCTGCGGCATCGAGTTGGTCCGGCACCGCGCCGAGCGCGCTGCCGGTGGCGTAAACCAGCACCGGACGCAGCCGCTTGCCGCCGCCGAGCACGGCGTAGCGCATCGCGCGATGCAGTTCCTGCGGCGCCTGCTGCTCCGGCGGCAGCGCGCGTTCGAGCGCCGTTTCCGCACGCGCGCTCCACGCCGCCATGCCCGGCGGCGCGTCGCGGTTAGACGCTGTGTCGACGGCTGGGTGCGAGGGGTTCAAACGCGTGCTCGCGTCCGTGCGCGCCGAGCGCCGATCACGGTGTTTCGGGATCGAAGTCGTCGGCGTCGTCCGGAACCTGCGGGTCGGACAGCAGCTTGACGCGCAGCTGCGCCTGTTCCAGCGCGCTCTGGCAGCTGCGGTACAAGGCGATGCCGCGTTCGTAGGATTGCAGCGAATCGTCGAGCGTCTGGTCGCCTTGTTCCATCTTGGCGACGAGTTGTTCGAGTTCGTCCAGCGACTTTTCGAACTCGGCGATCTGGGAATTCTCGGAAGGTTTGCTATCGGGTGCCGGCATGCCGCGCAAGCTACCGCAGCGGCGCGACGGAATCAATCCATCCGCCAGACGATGCGCGCCGCCAGGCGCGTGCACAGCGCCTGTGCTGCGTCGGTCAGGAACAGGTCGCCCGCGGCGAGCAGTTGTTCGCGGTCGTGAATCAGCGGCACGCGCGCGCGTTGCCATGGCGGCACGCCGGCTTCCTGCAGCAACAGGCGCAGATCGCGGGTGTGGCGCATGCCGGCCGGTTTCATGCGCTCGCCGCCGCGACGATAGCGTACGCGCAATGCAATGCCCGAACGATTGGCGCCGCCTTCGAGCGCGAGCGTGCCGCCGCCGGGCAGCGCGAGCGGCTCGCCGTTCCAGTCCGCGTCCCAGTCGGACGGCGGCGTTGCCTGCGTGCGCAACGCATAGAGGCGATCGCGGTAGCGCCGCACTTGCGTTGCGTGCCAGCGCACGCAGGGATTGCGATCCGGCGCGCTAGCGCGCAGCTGGCGCTCGATCTCCCGCACATGGAAGTGCGCCGGCTCGTCCAGGCCGAGTTGGCGCAGCCACAGGCGCAATACCGGATCGCGCACGGCATCCGGCAAATCCAGCCAGCCGCGCCAGTCGAGCGTGGCGGGATCCAGTCCCTGCAAGTCAGCCAATGCCTGCGCGGCGTGCTGCGCGATGAAATCGGCGGCGTTGCGTGCCCAGCTTGCGCTGTGCGCCAGCGCCGCGGGCGCGTCCGGCCAGCGTTGCTGCAGACGCGGCAGGATTTCCGCGCGCAGGAAATTGCGCCGCAGGCTCACGTCGCGATTGCTCGGATCCTCGATCCAGCGCAGCGCGTGCGTCTGCGCGTAGCGTGCCAGTTCGGCGCGCGGCAGCGCCAGCAACGGCCGCCACAAGTAGCCTTGTGCAAAATGCCGCATTGTGCGCATGCCGCCGAGACCTTCGGGTCCGGCGCCGCGCAGCAGCTTGAGCAGGATCGTTTCGGCCTGGTCGTCGCGATGTTGCGCCAAGACCAGGATTTCGCCTGGCGCCAGCGCCGCGGCGAGCGCTTCGTGCCGTGCCGCGCGGGCGGCATCCTCCAGGCCGCTACCGCTGTCGCGGGCGACCTGCACCGCCGAGCTCGCAAACGGCACGCGCAGCGCCGCGCAGAACCCCGCGCAATGCTGCGCCCAGGCGGCGCTGTCGGCGTGCAGCCGGTGATCGACGTGCACGGCACGCAGTCCGCGTGCGCGCGCTTGCTCGACATGCGCCAGGGCATGCAGCAGCACGCTCGAATCCATGCCGCCGCTGAATCCGACGAGCAGCGCGCCGTGCGCCGGCAGCGTGTGCAGCGCCTGCGCGAGATCATGGACTAGCGGGGCGTGCGTCATGTCGACGCGCCGGCGTTACGCCGCCTTGAAGGCGCCGTGCTTGCGCAGGCGGCGGTAACGCTGCTCGACCAGACCGGCGCCGTCGCTGCGCTCGAGTTCGTCGAGCTGGTTGAGCAGCACTGCTTTCAGGCGCACCGCCATCGCATGCGGCTCGCGATGCGCGCCGCCGAGCGGCTCACGCACGACCTTGTCGATCAAGCCGAGTTCGAGCAGGCGTGGCGCGGTCAGGCCGAGCGCCTCGGCGGCGTCCTTGGCCTTGTCCGCACTCTTCCACAGGATCGAGGCGCAACCTTCGGGCGAGATCACCGAGTAGGTCGAGTACTGCAGCATCACCGTGCGGTCGCCGACGCCGATCGCCAGCGCGCCGCCGGAGCCGCCCTCGCCGATCACGGTGCACACGATCGGCACTTTGAGCTGCGCCATCTCCAGCAGGTTGCGCGCGATTGCTTCGGACTGGCCGCGCTCTTCTGCGCCGACGCCCGGGTACGCGCCCGGTGTGTCGATGAAGGTGAGGATCGGCAGCTTGAAGCGTTCAGCCATCAGCATCAGGCGCAGCGCCTTGCGGTAGCCTTCCGGCCGCGGCATGCCGAAGTTGCGGCGGATTTTCGACTTGGTGTCGCGGCCCTTCTGGTGGCCGATGATCATCACGCTGCGGCCGTCGATACGGCCGGGTCCGCCGACGATCGCCGCGTCGTCGGCAAAGGCGCGGTCGCCGGCGAGCTCATGGAATTCCTCGCACATCACCTGCACGTAGTCGAGCGTGTACGGCCGCGACGGATGGCGTGCCAGTTGTGCGATCTGCCACGGCGTCAGTGCCTTGAAGATCTCGGCGGTCTTGTGCTTGAGCTTGTCGCGCAGGCGCGCGACTTCCTCGTCGATGTTGAACGCCTGGGTGTGGCTGGCATGACGCAGCTCCTGGATCTTGCCTTCCAGCTCGGCGATCGGTTGCTCGAAATCGAGGAAATTCGGGTTCATTCGGCGAAGATGCCAACGCAAAGGGGCGAAGTATAGCCCGGCTTCAATGAAATACCTCAGTCGCGCGCCGCGCGACGATCACACCCCCCTCCCGCTGGCGGGAGAGGGATGGGTGCGGGTGGCCCGTACGCGCCCGTGACATCTCACAATTGCCGCACCTGGTGCGCCGATCAACCTCCTCGCTGGCCGGAAAGGATGCGGGTGCTCGTCGGGGTGCATATTCCCCGGGCGCCACCCTCACCCGCGCCGGCGGCGCGGCCTCTCCCGCCAGCGGGAGAGGCGATCGGAGCCCATTGTCGCTGCAAACGTGAGCAATCACACCAGGCACCTTAGCTTGTCGGCAGCGGGCCGGTGACGAGCAAGCTACGCCTCCGCCGCTTCGACCCGGCCTTGCGCAAACACGAACTCCGCCGCCAGTACCCCGTGCAACGCCTTGAGCTGCTGCTGCAGCCCGGGGCTTGCGCGCACGCGCCATTCGGCGCCGAGTTCCATTTCGCCCTGCGCCGCGCCGGTGCGCACGGCCAGCCGCACCGTGGTCGCGCCGCCGCGGTGCGCGGCCAGCACGTGCTGCAGGTGACGCGAGAAATCCGCATCGATGCCGTTGAGCTGCACGCGCAACAGGCGTGCCTGGCGTTCGCACACGCTGCCGATGCCGCTGACGCGCTGCGTGCGGATCTGGTAACCACCGGAGAACTCGTCGATCGACAGGCCACCTTCGACGACCACGATCGCGTCGCGCGTGAGCAGCTCGCGGTATTGCATCCAGGTTTCGGCGTACAACACCGCTTCGAACTTGCCGGAGAAATCCTCGATCTGCACGAACGCACGCGCTTCACCCTGCTTGCGGATGCCGACCACGCTGCCGATCAGGGTGAACTGCGGCATGTCGGCGAAGCGCACGCGCCGATCCGGTTGTGCCGGATTTTTCTTCGGCGCGTTGTAGTGCTTGTCGATCTCGCCGATCGGACAGGTGGCGAACTTCGCGATCAGTTCGCGCCAGACATCGGTCGGATGCCCGGACAGATAGTGTCCCAACGTGTCGCGCTCGCCGGCCAGACGTTGCTCATCCGGCCACTCTTCCGCACTCGGCAGTTGCAACGGCGTTGCCGCCGCCGCGCTGCTCGCGCCGAACATGTCGTTTTGTCCGGCCAGCGCGTCGCGCGCCGCCTGTTCGGCCGCACGCATGCATTCCGGCAGCTGCGCCATCAGCGTGGCGCGATTGCGTGCCAGCGCATCCATCGAGCCGCACAGGATCAACGCTTCGAGCACGCGCTTGTTCGATTTCTGCAGATCCACACGGCGGCAGAAATCGGCCAAGTCGCGAAACGCACCGCCACGCGTGCGCGCCTCGACCAGATTCTCCACCGCGCCACGGCCGACCCCCTTGACCGCGCCGAGGCCGTAGCGGATCGTCTTCGCATCGGTGGCCTCGAACATGTAGCCCGACGCGGCGATGTCCGGCGGCAACACGGTCAGGCCGAGCGCGCGTGACTCGCCGAGGAAGTTCACCACTTTGTCGGTGTTGTCCATGTCGGACGACAGCACCGCGGCCATGAACTCGGCCGGATAGTGCGTCTTCAGCCACGCGGTCTGATACGACACCAGTGCGTACGCGGCGGCGTGCGACTTGTTGAAGCCGTAGCCGGCGAACTTCTCCATCAAGTCGAAGATCGCGTCGGCCTTGTGCTCGTTTACACCGTTCTGTGCGGCGCCGTCGCGGAACGTGACGCGCTGCTTGGCCATCTCGGCCGGATTCTTCTTGCCCATCGCGCGGCGCAACAGGTCCGCACCGCCAAGCGAGTAGCCGCCGACGATCTGCGCCATCTGCATGACCTGTTCCTGGTAGACCATGATGCCGTAGGTTTCGGCCAGCACAGGTTCCACACGCGGATCCGGATATTCGATCGATTCGCGCCCGTGCTTGCGCGCGCAGTAGCTCGGGATAAGCTCCATCGGGCCGGGGCGGTACAGCGAGACCAGCGCGATGATGTCTTCGAAGCAGTCGGGCTTCGCGTCCTTGAGCATGCCCTGCATGCCGCGCGACTCGAGCTGGAACACCGCCACGGTTTGTGCATTTTTTAGCAATGTATAAACTTTGGCATCGTCGAGCGGCAGCGCGGCGATGTCGAGCGGCGCCTCGCCGGACTGCCCGCGACGCGCGTTGATCGCCTTGACCGCCCAGTCGATGATGGTCAGCGTGCGCAGGCCGAGGAAGTCGAACTTGACCAGGCCGACCGCCTCGACGTCGTCCTTGTCGAACTGCGTGACGACGCCATCGCCGCCCGAGGATTCGGCGTAGAGTGGCGCGAAATCGGTCAATGCGCTCGGCGCGATCACCACGCCGCCGGCGTGCTTGCCGGCATTGCGCGTGAGGTCTTCGAGCTTCAGGGCCAGGTCGACCAGGTCGCGCACCTCGTCGTCGGATTCGTACAGCTGGCGGAACTCGGCCACGATGCGGCCGGAATCCTCGCGCGATTTCTTGCTGCGACCGAGCGCATCCTCCAGCGACAGCGGATCGGTCGGGCGCAACGGGATCAGCTTGGCGATCTTGTCGACCTGGGTATAGCCCATGCCGAGCACGCGTCCGGCGTCGCGCAACACGGCTTTTGCCGCCATCGTGCCGTAGGTGATGATCTGGCTGACCTTGTCGCGGCCATACTTGCGCGCGACGTAGTCGATCACCTCGTCACGGCGATCCATGCAGAAGTCGACGTCGAAGTCCGGCATCGACACGCGCTCGGGATTGAGGAAGCGCTCGAACAGCAGCCCGTAGCGCAGCGGATCCAGATCGGTGATGCCCAGGCACCACGCCACCACCGAACCCGCGCCGGAGCCGCGACCCGGGCCGACCGGAATGCCGTTGCGCTTGGCCCAGTTGATGAAGTCGGCCACGATCACGAAATAGCCGGCAAAGCCCATCTTCACGATGACGTCGAGCTCGCGGTCCAGGCGCGCGGTGTAGTCCGCGGCGGCGAAGCCGCTCGCCGGCGCATGTTTCGACAGGCGCGCCTCGAGTCCGGCATGCGCCTGCGTGCGGATGTGGGCGTCGATCGTCAGTTCCGGTGGCAGTGGATACGCCGGCAGGTAGTACTTGCCGAACGCCATTTCCAGATTGCAGCGCTTGGCGATCTCGACGCTGTTGGCGAGTGCTTCCGGCAAGTCAGCGAACAGCTGCGCCATCTCGGCGGATGATTTCAGGTACTGCTGCGGCGTGTACTCGCGCGGGCGCTTCGGATCGTTCAGCAGGCGGCCCTGCTGGATGCACACGCGTGCTTCGTGCGCCTCGAAGTCCTCGCGTTCGAGGAAGCGCACATCGTTGCTTGCCGTGACCGGACACGCGCACTGCGCAGCGAGTTGCAGCACCGCGCCGGTGTAGTGCGTCTCGTCGGCGTGATCGGTGCGGGTCAGCTCGAAATACCAGCGGTCGTCGAAATGCCGAAGCCACTCGCGCGTGCGTGTTGCGGCGAGTTCGAATTTCTCCGCGTGCAGCAACTGACCGATGTCGCTGCCGCGTCCGGCCAGAGCGATCAGTCCGTCGCTCGTGCCCTCGAACCAGGCCGGGTCGACCATGGCGAAATCGCCGCGGCGACCTTCGATGTAGCTGCGCGAGATCAGGCGCGCCAGATTCAGATAGCCGCGGCGGTCCTGGCATAGCAGGGTCAGCCGTGTCGGCTTGTGCGCATCGGCGCCTGCATTTCCCGGCGCCGGTGCGATCCACAGATCGGCCCCGGCAATCGGCTTGATGCCCTGCGCCTCGGCGGCGCGATAGAACTTGACCAGTGCGAACAGGTTGCCCTGATCGGTCAGCGCCAGCGCCGGCAGCTTCAGTTCCACCGCGCGGCTGATCAGATTCGGGCGCGGCGCCTTGGCCGGATCGCCGTACTCGGGCTTGTCCGGCAGACGAATGGTCGAATCGGACAGCGAGTAATCGCTGTGGATGTGCAGGTGGACGAAATTCGGAGTCATACGTGCGGCGCTGGTGCGTGGGGCAGGGTAGCCCCACGACCGCCTGGAGACAAGGCTTGACCCTTGGGACGGTCGCCACTTTGGGTTCTGGCCTGTCGGGGGAACTCTCGCTGAGGAGGCGGCTTTGTCGCGCTCGTCATTCCAGCGAAAGCTGGAATCCAGCTCTTTTGCTCGTCATTCCCGCGTAGGCGGGACTGCGTAGGCAGGACGCCGAAGCGAACATTCGCGCAGCGAATGGCCCGACGGGCATGCGGCAGGAGCCGCGTGTAATCCAGTTCTGTCTTTGCACCTTGTCTTCTTTCTCTTGCTACTAAGAGCCAGAGCTTCCACTCCTCCTGCGGAGGAGCGGGTAACTCTCAGAGCCAAGGCTTCCACTCCTCCTGCGGAGGAGCGGGTAACTCGCAGAGCCAGAGCTTCCACTCCTCCTGCGGAGGAGCGGGTAACTCTCAGAGCCAAGGCTTCCACTCCTCCTGCGGAGGAGCGGGTAACTCTCAGAGCCAAGGCTTCCACTCCTCCCGCGGAGGAGCGGGTAACTCTTTTCTTTACTCGTGTAAAGAAAAGAGTCACCAGAAAAGAAAGCACGCGGGTCTGCGCCACAGAGGAGCTGTCGTGCACGCCTGCCATGATCCGAACCGTCCCAATCATTACGCCAGGCACAGAATTGGCGTGCCTCCAAGTGACATCGTCGATAAGAAGAAAAGCAGCATGTCTTTAAGGCCATTACGCCGCCTCGACGAACACGTAAGAGGGACCTGCGCAGGCTTTCCGACCTGAGCTGCGTCAAACCTGGGGCGGCTCAGATTCTAAGAGGTGTTTCTTTGGTGACTTTCTTTGCACCAGCAAAGAAAGTTACCCGCTCCTCCGCAGGAGGAGTGGAAGCTTTGGCTCTGAACGACAAAGCAGAAGACAAGTGCGGGAATGAGAGCGTAAGAGCGAGAACTGGATTCCAGCTTTCGCTGGAATGACGAGCATGAGAGCAAGAGCTGGATTCCAGCTTTCGCTGGAATGAGAGCGGGAGGAGCAAGAACTGGATTCCCGCCTGCGCGGGAATGACGAGCGTGAGAGTCCCGCCTGCGCGGGAATGACGAGCGTGAGAGTCCCGCCTGCGCGGGAATGACGAGCGTGAGCGTCCCGCCTGCGCGGGAATGACGAGCGTGAGAGTCCCGGCTGCGTCGGGAATGACGAGCATGAGAGCAAGAACTGGATTTCCCGCCTAAGCGGAATGACGCACAAGGTGCGGAGCGGAACCGTGTCAGGCCAGTTCCAGCCTGAGCTGCCGCACCGGCGCAAAGCTCGGCCGGTGCAGCGGGCACGGTCCGAGCCGGTCGAGCGCCTCCAGGTGCTCGGGCGTGGCATAGCCCTTGTGACGCGCGAAGCCGTAGCCGGGATGCAGCGCGTCGAATTCGGTCATGATGCGGTCGCGCGCGACCTTGGCCAGGATCGACGCGGCGCTGATTGCCGGTTCGATCGCGTCGCCGTCGACGATGGCGCGGCCCTGGCACGCGAGTGCCTTGGGCAGACTGTTGCCGTCGACGAGGGCAAGACACGGGGATGGCGCCAGCGCCGCGATCGCGCGGGTCATGCCGAGCATGGTGGCGTGGAAGATGTTGTACGTTTCGATCTCCGCGATGCTGATCTCGATCACGCTGAACGCGATCGCGCGTTCGCGGATGCGCGCGGCGAGCGTCTCGCGGCGTTCCGCGCTCAATACCTTGGAATCGGCCAAGCCATTGATGCGCCGCGCTGGATCGAGAATCACCGCGGCGACCAGTAGCGGTCCCGCGAGCGGGCCGCGGCCGGCTTCGTCGACACCGGCGGTCATCGGCGGCCACTGCCCGCGCCTACTCATGCAGGGCCTGCTCACGCTGGAAGATGAACTGGTGATACGAATCCACCAGCGATTTCTTCAGGCAATCGACGTAGGCGCCGTTGCAGCGCTCGCGCATCAACGCGTTGGCCTGGAAGAACTCGTCCTTCTTCACGCCGGCAATGTCCAGGATCAGGCCGCCGGCGAAGCTCAGGTCGAGCGTCGGATACGAATACTCGTGCGCCGGCTTGTAGTTCGTCTTGAGCATGTAATAGGTGAGGAAGTTCGGGTCCTGCGCTGCGGCCGGCGCGATCTTCGGCAGTTCCCGGATCGCGCCGTCGAACGACGGCTGATGATCGCCGAAATGGAACAACAATGCAGGCCGTTCGCCATCGAGCAGTTTCTTTTCCAGCTGCGTCATCGCGGTATCGGAGCCGGCCAGGCGGTACAGATAGTTGTTGAGGTTCAGGTTGATCCAGTCGTCGAATTCCTTTTTCTGGAACGTGCCCGGGAACAGCGGCTTGTCGTACGGCGGCGGCAGCAGCTTGAGCGGCGTCATGTGCGGGCCGTGCTGGCGCAAGGTGAGCATCATGACGAACAACGGTTGCTTGCCGATCGCCTTCTTTTCTTTGTCGTACACCTGCTCGAACACCTGGATCAGATCGTTGTCGCTGGATTCCCACGACAAGCCGTAATCCTGGCCGTCGTAAAACTCGTCGAAACCGTAGGCGCGGTAGGCATTGCGCGCATTGATGAAGTTGCCGGACATCGGATAGATCGCGATCACGCGATAGCCGGCCGCGTGCAGTACGCGCGGCAGCGAATGGGTCAGCCGCGGCGCCAGATTGTACGGCGCGTACAGGCCGGCGTCGCCGAACGTGCTGTGCGAAAGTCCCGACATCAGCGCGAACTCGCTGGTCCAGGTGCCGCCGCCCCACACGTGCACCACCAGCGGCCCGTGCGCACGCGTGCGGCCGTCCGGCTGGAACATGCGCCGCTTGCACAGCGGCGAGGTACACATCTTCAGCGTGGTCGGATCGAACGTGCTTTCCTCGAGCACCGCGACGATGTCGGGGTGTTCCTGCCCGAGCGCGACCTTCTTGCCGCCGGCGCAATCGTGGATCACACAGGAAGGCGGATTGTCCGCCGCCGGCTGCACCCACGACAGCGTGAGGTCCGCATCGGACGCCGCCGCTGGAATGCGCACCTCGGTCTGCCAGAACGAGGTGAAGAAGTTCACCAGGTAGCTGCGATCGTTCATCGCTTGCCACATGCCCTTGTCGAACACGGTGCCGAACGGCCCTTCCGGGGAATCGATCGCCACGAGCAGCGCCAGGCAGACGAGCACGCCGGCGAACTGCGCGGCGTGGCGTGGCGCACGCGCCACGCCCGCCAGCAGGCGCGGCCGGTCCAGCCGCCACGCCAGGATGAGCAGGCCCGGAATCAGGATCGCGCCGCCCACGATCGCGATCATGATGCTCGGATAGCGCGTCGCCACTTCGAGCAGGTCGCGGTTGACGAAATACACCAGGTCCGGCGCGAGCAACGGCGTGGTCAGGTAGTGGACCTTCAGCACGCTGGCGATCTGCAGGCCGCCGAACAGCACGCTCGGAAGCATCACTGCGAAAGCAAAACGGCGGGTGGCGAGCGCGACCAGCACGATACTGGTCAGCAGCAGTGCGCAGGCGAACAGGCGTTCGCGCACGCTGGCCTGATCGAGCGGCCCGTACACGAGCAGCACGGCGAATCCGAGCAGGGCAACGGCGGTGATGACGCGCGTTCGTTTCGGCGCCGGTGCTGGCAACATCGCGGTCATGCGCAGGTGACGATGCCGCATGGTGCGGCGGCGGCGGCGCCGGCGTCAATCCGCACGCGCATCCGTCGCAGCGTCGACGAGTTCGGCAACCGCCGCGGCGGCAGCGTTGCGCAGCGGTGCGCGCAGCGTTGCCGCCAGCCGCTCGAATTGCTCGCGCTGCGTGGCAGGCAATTGCCGCGCCTGCAGCATCGGCAGCAGCGCCGCGGCCAGTGCCGGCGGCGTGCAGGCGTGTTGCATCAGCTCCGGCACGAGCGCGCTGCCGGCGAGGATGTTCGGCAGCGAGTAGACGCTCGTGCGCAGCAGGCCGAACGCCTTGACGATGAAATAGGTGAGCGCCGCGACGCGATACGCCACGACCATCGGCCGCTGCGCCAGCATCGCTTCGAGCGCCGCCGTTCCCGAGGCGAGCAGGACCGCGTCGGCGGCGATCATCGCCGCATGCGCCTGGCCGTCGACGAGGTGCAGCGCGTCGCGCAGCGCAGCAGCCGGTGCGAGCCGCGCGAATTCCGCGCGACAGGCCGCGTCGGCGAGCGGCACGACAATGTGCAATTGTGGAAACCGTTCCTTGAGCAGCGCCGCCGCGGCGAGGAAATCGGCGCCGAGCCGGCGGATCTCGGCGAGCCGGCTGCCCGGCAGCAGGGCCAGCACCGGATCGCCGGTCGGCAAGCCGAGCGCGCGGCGTGCCGCGTCGCGGTCGGGCGCCGCGGCGAAGATCTGCGTCAGCGGATGCCCGACGAAGCGCGCGTCCACGCCGTGCTGCGCATAAATCGGTGGTTCCATCGGGAACAGGCACAGCACGCGGTCCGCGCTGCGTCCGATTTTCTGTGCGCGCCGTTCGCGCCAGGCCCAGATCGACGGGCTGACGTAATGCACGGTGCGTACGCCGGCGCGCTTGAGCTTGAGTTCGAGGCCGAGGTTGAAGTCCGGCGCATCGATGCCGATGAACGCCGCCGGGCGCTGCTGCAAAGTCCGTTTGTATACATCGCGCCGCAACGCGAGCAGCGCGGGCAGGTGCTTGAGCACCTCGACCAATCCCATCACGCTCAGGCGCTCGGCCGGATGCCAGATCTGCATGCCGGCGGCGGCCATGCGCGGACCGCCGACGCCGGCAAACTGCGCCTGTGGGAAACGCTCGCGCAAGCCGGCGATGAGGTCGGCGCCGAGCAGGTCGCCGGACGCTTCGCCGGCGACGAGGACGAAGAGTGGGAAATCGGCTCTCAACGCACCAGCGCGCGTTGCCCGCGCTCCAGGAAATCGAGCATGCGCTTGACGTCGGGTGCGTCCGCGGCAATGCGCGCGAGTTCCTCGCGCGCTTTCTCGAGCGGCATGCCGGACATGTACAGCGTGCGGTACGCGCGCTTGATCGCGGCGATGCGCTCCGGCGTGAAGCCGCGGCGCTTGAGGCCCTCGGCGTTGATGCCGCGCGGCCGGCCGTATTCGTTCGCCACGATCACGAATGGCGGCACGTCGCCGTTGATCAGGCAGCCCATGCCGACGAACGCGTGCTCGCCGACGCGGCAGAACTGGTGCACGCCGGCGAAGCCCGACAGGATCGCGTAGTCACCGACCTCGACATGGCCGGCGAGCGTGGCGTTGTTGGAAAAGATCGTGTGGTTGCCGACGACGCAGTCGTGCGCGACGTGCGCGTAGGCCATGATCCAGTTGTCGTCGCCGATGCGCGTGCTGCCGCCGCCCTCGCCGGTGCCGCGGTTGATCGTGGTGAATTCGCGGATCGTGTTGCGATCGCCGATGACCAGCTCGGAATGTTCGCCGCGGAACTTCTTGTCCTGCGGCTCGGCTCCGACCGAGGCGAACTGGAAGATGCGGTTGTCGCGGCCGATGCGGGTCGGACCCTGGATCACCACGTGCGGACCGATCGTGGTGCCGTCGCCGATTTCCACGTGCGGGCCGATCACGCTGTAGGCGCCGACCTCGACCTTGCCGAGACGCGCACTGGCGTCGATCTGTGCGCTCGGGTGAATCATCCTTCGCTGCGCTCCGCGCACAGCAGTTCGGCTTCGGCAACCTGCTTGCCGTCGACCAGCGCCCTGCACACGAACAGACCCATCTTGCGCAGCATGCGCTTGAGTTCGACTTCGAGGATCAGCTGGTCGCCGGGCACCACGAGCTGACTGAATTTCGCGTTGTCGACCTTGACCAGGTAGTACATCGGCTGCGAACTTTTCTGCTGCTGCGCCGACAGGAACACGAGCAGGCCCGAAGCCTGCGCCAGCGCCTCGATGATCAGCACGCCCGGCATGACCGGATGGCCGGGGAAATGGCCCTGGAAGAACGGTTCATTGATCGTGACGTTCTTGAGCGCGGTCAATTTCTTGTCCGGAGTGAAAGCGGTGACGCGATCGACCAGCAGGAACGGATAGCGGTGCGGCAGCATCGCCTGGATGCGCTCCACATCCACGGGCAGGCTGATGGCGGGCGGCGTGGGTTGACTCATGACTTGCGGTCCTTCTCGATGGTTTGTACGCGTCGCGCCAGGTCGTCAAGGTGCTTGAAGCGCGCGGCGTTGCGCCGCCATTCGCGGCTCGGCTGCAGCGGCACGCCGGACGAATATTCCCCGGATGCATGGATCGAATGGGTGACCAGTGCGCGCGCCGTGATGGTCACGCGATCGGCCACGCTCAGGTGGCCAAGTATGCCAGCACCGCCGCCGATCAGGCAGTAGCGGCCGATGCGCGCGCTGCCGGCGACCGCGGAGCAGCCTGCCATCGCGGTGTGCGCGCCGATGTATACGTTGTGCGCGATCTGGATCTGGTTGTCCAGGCGCACGTCTTCCTCGAGCACGGTGTCGTCGAGCGCGCCACGGTCGATCGTGGTGTTCGCGCCGATCTCGCAGTCGTCGCCGATGCGCACGCCGCCGAGTTGCGGCACCTTGATCCAGTGATCCTTGTCGAACGCGAGCCCGAAGCCGTCCGCGCCGATCACGGCGCCGGGATGCACCAGCACGCGCTTACCCAATGTCACGTCGCGTACCAGCGTCACGCGCGCGACCAGGCGCGATTGTGCGCCAACCGTGCAGCCGGCGCCGATCGTGCAATGCGGCCCGAGCACGGCGCCGTCCTCGATCACCGCGTCGGCGTCGACGCTGCACAGCGCTCCGATGCTGGCGCTGGCGGCCACGCGCGCGCCCGGCGCCACGACCGCGCTCGGATGCACGCCGGGTGCGGCTGCAGCGGCGCGATCGAACAGCGCGGCGATGCGCGCGAAGGCGACGTACGGATCCGGCGCGATCAGGCACGCCGTGCGGCAATGCTCGACATCGTCGGCGCGCAGCACCACGGCGCCGGCGTCCGTGTTGGCCAGTTGTGCGCGATATTGCGGGTTGGCGAGGAAGCTCAGCTTGTGCGCGCCGGCGGCCGACAGTGTGCCGACGCCGGCGATCTCGCGGGCGCCGTCGCCGCGCAGCTCGAGTCCGAAGCGCTCGGCCAGCTGCGCCAAGGTGAAGTTCGCCGCGGCGCTCATGGCGTCGGCGCCGCGGCCACTGGATGACGCAGGCGATCGAGCACGGCGTCGGTGATGTCGATGCGCGTGCTGGCGTAGACCACGGGGCTCGGCACGATCAGGTCGAACCCTTGCGCACGCGCGTACTCGATCACGACGTCGTTGATCTGTTGCCAGATGCGGTCGCGCTCGGCCGCGGCGCGCGTGTTCAGCTCCGTCCGCAGGTCGTCGCGGGTGCGTTTCACGGCGCGGTCGAGCGTATCGATTTCGCGCTTGAGCGCATCGGCGTCGGGCTTGGCCATGATCGCGCCGTCGCGGTCGTAGCGCTGGCGCAAGTCCGCCAGGCGCTTCTCGTCGGCCTTGAGCGTGTTGTCGCGTGGCGCGAACTCGCGCTCCAGACGCGTGCGGCTCTCGATCATCTGCGGCGCGTTGTCGATCAGACGCTTCAGGTCCACGTAGCCGATCTTGCCGCCCGCGCCCTGAGCGAACGCATACCAGGGCAGCAGCGCCAGTGCCAGCAGCAGCGCGCCGAGGCCGTATCGTCCGCCTGCGCTTGAACTCACGCGTCCTGCCGCCTCTGTGGCCTAGGGAACCGCAGCCGGCGCGTGGAGGCGTCGGCCGCTGCCAGCATCTTACCGCTCCTCAGAACGTTTGGCCGAAATTGAACTGCAACGTCTCGCCGATGTCGCCCGGCTTCTTGCGCACCGGACGGCCGATGTTGATCACGATCGGACCGACCGGCGCCTGCCAATGCAACGAGATGCCGGTCGAAACGCGGATGTCGTCCAGCGTGAAGCCGTTGTTGTTGTATACATTGGTACTGTTGAGCAGGGTCAGCGCGGTGTTGTTCTTGTTGAACACGTTGCCGGCGTCGACATACCAGGACAGGCGCGTGGCGGTTTCGTCTTTCACGAACGGCGTCGGGAAGATCAATTCGGCCGAAGCGACCGTCTTCAGGTTGCCGCCGAGCGGCTGGCGGCAGTAGGAGCTGGCGAACGCATTGAGGCAGCCCGGCGCGATCGCGTACGGGCCCAGCGTGTTGTCGCGGAAGCTGCGCACATCGGACACGCCGCCGGCGTAGAAGTTCTGGAAGAACGGCAGGCCGCCGACCTTCAGCGCCGCGCCGGTGTTCGGATTGACGCCGTCCGCGTCGCGGTAGGTGTTGCCGTAGCCGATCGTGGCCGAGCCTTCGAACGTCAGCGACTGCGTGATCGGCAGGTACTGCGCGTACTTGTAGATCAGCTTGTAGTACTCGACGGTGGATCCCGGCAGCGCGAGCTCGGCCGAGAACTGCTGCAGCGAGCCGTGCGTCGGATTGAAGAACTTGTTGCGCGTGTCGTGCGCCCACGACGCGGTCAGCGACCAGGTGTGGAACGTGTAGTGGTTCAGCGCATTGATGTAGTCGACGATCGGTTGCGGCGAGGTGTACTGGATCGTGTACTGGATGTTGCCGTTCGGATCCAGGATCGGCAGTCCGTTGATATCGGTGATCGGAACCTTGAAGCCCGGAATGATCTTGGTCTTGCTCGCGCCGATCTGCAGGTTGACCGTGTCGCTTTCGCTGATCGGAATGCCGAGGTAGGTCGAGAACGCCGCGGTGTTGCTCAGATAGTTGGCCAGGTTCGCCTGCTGCTGGTTCAATTTCGAATACGACAGGTCGTAGCCGAGACCGATGCCGTCGCTGGTCAGGTACGGCTGGAAGTAGGACAGGTCGTAGCGGGTCAGGAAGTCGCTCTTCGACACCGTGACCGAGGCGCGGTCGCCGGTGCCGAGGAAGTTGTTCTGCGACACCGACGCGCTGAGCACGATGCCGTACACCTGCGAGTAGCCCAGGCCGAACGTGAACGCGCCCGAGGAGGTTTCCTCCACCGCCACGTTGACGTCCACCTGATCGTCCGCGCCCGGCACCTTCGGCGTGTCGATCTCGACCTTCTTGAAATAGCCCAGGCGTTGCAGACGCACCTTGGAGCGGTCGATCGCCGCCTGCGAGTACCAGGCGCCTTCGAGCTGGCGCATCTCGCGGCGCATCACTTCGTCCTGCGTCGAGTGATTGCCCTTGAACGCGATGCGGCGCACGTACACGCGCTTGCCGGGATTGACGAAGAAGTTGATCGCCACCGTGCGGTGCTCGCGATCGACCGTCGGGATCGGCGTGACCTGGGCGAACGCATAGCCGATGTTGGCCAGCACCGCGGTCATCGCCTGCGCCGACTGCTCGAGCTTCTTGCGCGAGAATTCCTCGCCCGGCTTGGCCTTGATCAGCTTGGCCATCTCGGCTTCCTCGAGCACGAGGTTGCCGGACAGCTTGAATTCGGCAACCTTGTAGATCTCGCCTTCGCTCACGTTCGCGGTCAGGTACATCGCGCGCTTGTCGGGGCTGATGCTGACCTCGGTCGAGTCGATGCTGAAATCGACGTAGCCGCGGTCGAGGTAATACGAGTTGAGCTTTTCCAGGTCGCCGGAGAGTTTCTCGCGCGAGTACTGGTCGTCCTTGGAGTACCACGAGGTCCAGTTCGTGGTGTCGGATTCGAATTCGCTGCGGATGTCGTTTTCGGTAAACGCCTTGTTGCCGACGATGTTGATCTGCTTGATCTTCGACACCTTGCCTTCGGCGACCACGATCGACAGTTCGACGCGGTTGCGATCCAGCTCGATCACTTTCGGCTTGATCGTGACGTTGTACTTGCCGCGGTTGTAGTACTGGCGCGTCAGTTCCTGCGTCACGCGGTCGAGCGAAAGCCGGTCGAACGGTTCGCCCTCGGCCAGGCCGATGTCCTTCAGGCCCTTGAGCAGGTCTTCTTCCTTCAGGTCCTTGTTGCCCTTGAGCGTGATCTTGGAGATCGCCGGGCGCTCCTTCACCGTGATCACCAGGATGTCGTTCTGACGCGATACCTGCACGTCGGTGAAGAAGCCGGTCTTGTACAGCGCGCGGATCGCCTGCTGCACGCGTTCGCTGGTGACGCGGTCACCCTTTTCGACCGGCAGGTAGGTGAACACGGTGCCGGCGGAGATGCGCTGCAAGCCGTCGATGCGGATGTCGGACGCGACGAACGGATCGATCGCGTAGGTGTTGGCGGAAAGGGTGGCGAGCAGAATAAGGGCGGCGATACGCTTCATCATCACATCCAGAACTTGTGGGCGCATGTCACCGCGCCGATCCGGCCGCGGTTCCGTTGATTTTCAGTTTTTTTCTTGCAGCATTCCTCCCGCCGGCATGCCGACGGAAGCGTCCTCGCATCGATCCGCAAACTACGACAAGAAGTTGCGCACGATGTCGTTGTAAAGCGCCACGCTCATCAAGACCAGGATCAGAGCGAGGCCGACATATTGCCCTGCCACGAGCGCTTTTTCGCTGAGCGGGCTGCCCTTGACCAATTCGATAAGGTAATACAGCAGATGGCCGCCGTCCAAGACTGGTATCGGCAGCAGATTCAGTATACCCAGACTCAGCGAAATCATCCCCAGGAACCACAGGAACCAGCCGAGCCCCTGGTGTGCGGATTCGTTCGCAACCTGCGCGATCGTGATCACGCTCGACAGATTCTTGGACGACGCCGCGCCCGTGACGATGCTGGCGATCATGCTGACCGTGTTGCGCGCGTTCTTCCATGTCTCGTGCAACGCCACCGGCACCGCCTGCAAGGGGCCATAGCGTTCCAGCGCGTCGGTGCTGCCCGGTGCCGGACCGATGCCGATGCGCCAGCGGGTGACACCCTCGACTTCCGATTTCTCGGCGACCACGGGGATCGATACATCGGCGCCGTTGCGCTGTACGACGATGTCCAGATGCGGATCCTTCGCAGCCTGTTCGCTGATCAGCGCGGAAATGTTGTCGAAGTCGGTCGTGGTCTGACCGTTGATGCGCACGATGTGGTCGCCGACCTGCAGGCCGGAACGTGCCGCCGGCATTCCCGCGCTCAACGAGCCGACCACCGCGGGCAAGCGCTGCACCAGTCCGATCGCTTCGAAGATCTTTTCGTTTTCCAACGCCTGCGCCGGCAGCTTGCTCAGCGGCAGCAGGCGCTCGGCGCTGCGGCCCTGCGTATCGACCACGCTGATCGCGACGTCGCGGTGCACGAGCGCGGATTGCGCGATCTCGAACATCGCGTTGCTCATCGAGTTCACCGCTTCGCCGCCGACGCTGACCAGGCGATCGCCGGACTGGAAGCCTGCTTGCGCCGCCAACGCGCGTGGCGCGCCGATCACCGGTTGATAGTCCGGTCGGCCGATCACCAGCATCGCCCAGAACGCGAACAGCGTGAACAGGATGTTGAACGCCGGGCCGGCCGCGGCAATTGCCATGCGCTGCCACACCGGCGCGGCATTGAACTCGCCCGCCTGCTGTGCGACATAGTCCGGGTTGTCGGCTTCGCGCGCGTCGAGGAATTTCACGTAGCCGCCGAGCGGGATCGTGCCGATCGCGTATTCCACGCCGTCCTTGCCCTTGCGCGACCACAACGGCTTGCCGAACCCGACCGAGAAACGCAGCACACGCACGCCGAAGCGGCGCGCGACCCAGAAATGGCCGAACTCATGGAAGGTGACGAGGATGCCGAGGGTGACCAGGAACCACCACACGGAACCGAAAAACGAATTCATCTAATCGTACCTGCTTTGATTCGAGCCGCCGCACCGAGGTAATTCGGCACTATTTCAAACACTTGGCTTCGCCGGACCGCAACGATCGAGAGATCGGTGCAGCCCGCTCGAGAACCGCCGTGCCCGAGCGCCGGGCCGTCGGGCCAGAGCCGGGCACGCCGCTAGCGATCGGCCCGTTTTTGAGGCGCGAAGTATAAGCGTTCCGAGGGCTGCAAGCCGCAATTTTCCTAGCAAAACGCGCGGCGCATCATACGTTGCGCCTCGCGGCGGGCGGTTAAATCCGCGTAAATCAGCGCATCCAGCGTTGTCTGCGGTTCAGCGGGCACAGCGGTGAGGGTAGCCTCGATGATCTCGGGGATGGCGAGGAACGGCAATGTGCCCTCGAGAAACGCAGCCACCGCGATCTCGTTGGCCGCGTTGAGCACGGTCGGCGCGGTGCCGCCGGCGCCGAGCGCGGCGTAGGCCAGGTCCAGACAGCGGAACGTGGCGCGGTCCGGCGCCTCGAAATTCAACTGCCCGATCTTGAACGGATCCAGCGCGGCGACGCCGGCATCGATGCGCTCCGGCCAGGCCAGCGCATGCGCCAGCGCAGTGCGCATGTCGGGATTGCCGAGCTGCGCCAGCACCGAGCCATCGGCATATTCGACCATCGAATGCACGATGCTCTGCGGATGCACGACCACTTCGATCTGCCCGGGCGCGGCGCCGAACAGCCAGTGTGCCTCGATCACTTCCAGACCCTTGTTCATCAGCGTGGCCGAGTCGACCGAGATCTTGCGGCCCATCACCCAGTTCGGATGCGCGCAAGCCTGCTCCGGGGTGATCGCGACCAGCTCCGCGCGGCGCTTGCCGCGGAACGGACCGCCCGATGCGGTGAGCAGGATGCGGCGCACGCCGCAACGTGCCAGGTCGCGGTGATCCGGCGGCAGGCATTGGAAGATCGCATTGTGTTCGGAATCGATCGGCACCAGCGTGCCGTTGCCGGCGCGCAGCGCATCGAGCAGCAACGCACCCGCCATCACCACCGCTTCCTTGTTCGCGAGCAGCACGCGCTTGCCCGCGCGCGCGGCGGCGAGCGTCGATTCCAGACCGGCCGCGCCGACGATCGCGGCAACGACGGTGTCGCACAGCGCGCCGGCCGCCGCTTCGCGCACCGCGTCCGTACCGGAAGCCACGCGCGTGGCCACACCGGCCGCGGCGAGCCGCTCGCGCAGCGATTGCTCCAGTGCCGTCTCGGCGATCACCGCGAGCTCCGGCCGAAAGCGCACACACAGCGCGACCAGTTCGTCGACGCGCCGATGTGCCACCAGCACGGTGGCGCGGAAGCGATCGGGATGACGCGCGATCACATCCAGCGCGCTGGCGCCGATCGACCCGGTGGCACCGAGCACCGCAACGGTTCTCATGACGCGGCGCAGCCGCCGCGGCCAGCACGGATTGCTGCGTTCATAGCCCGAGCAGGTACTTGCCGAGCGCGAAGAACGGCAGTGCGGCGAACACGCCATCGAGACGATCGAAGGCGCCGCCGTGTCCAGGGAACAGCGTGCCGGAATCCTTCACGTTGGCGTGGCGCTTGAGCAGGCTTTCGAACAAGTCGCCCACGACCGAGAAGCAGACCGAGATCAATCCGAGCACGACCAGGCCGACCAGCGCGAAGCCGCGCACGCCGAGCCACCAGCCGCCGATCAATCCGACCAGGCCCGAGCCGACCAGCGCGCCGTAGACGCCAGCAATCGTCTTGCCCGGGCTGATGCCCGGTGCAAGCTTGGTCGTGCCCCAACGCCGTCCCGCCAGGTAAGCGAACGTGTCGGCGGCCCACACCAGCATCAGCGCGTACAGTGCCCAGGTGTGCAGCGACTCCTGACTGCGATGCAGTTGCATCATCGCGGCCCACGCCGGCAGCACGACGAACGCGCCGCCGATCAGCTTCAGCGTCACGTTTTCGCGCGTCGGCGTCGCACCGAAGGAAAAATGCCGCAGCCAGAACAAGGCGATGAGCCACCAGGCGCAGCCGGCGGCGATCATGATCCAGCCCGGCGGGCTGTCGGCATACATCCACAGCAGCGCGAAGCCGAACGCGCACAGGCCCACGAGCACGGCACGCACGGGGCGCGACCGCATCCCGGCCAGGCGTGTCAGTTCCCAGCTGGCGAGCAGGCACAACGCCGCAATGACCAGGCCGAACCACGCGCTCGGCGCGAGCAGGATCAGCGCGATCGCGCATGGCGTGAGCAGCAGGGCGGTGATGACACGTTGCTTCATGGCGATCTTTCCTGATCCTGCGGCGATCCTTGCCCGCTCACCTGGGCGCCAGTGCGGCCGAAGCGGCGCTCGCGTCCGGCGAAATCCTGCAACGCACGCTCCAGGCAGGCCGCGTCGTAGTCGGGCCAGAGTACGTCGCTGAAGTGCAATTCGCTATAGGCCAGCTGCCAGAGCAGGAAGTTGCTGATGCGGCGCTCGCCGCCGGTGCGGATGAAAAGATCCACCGGCGGCAGATCGGACAGCGACAGGAAGCGCTGCAGGCTGTGCTCGTCGATCGCCTCCGCCGCGAGTTCCCCGCGCTGCACGGCCAGCGCGGCGGCGCGCGCGGCTTGCGCGATGTCCCAGCGGCCGCCGTAGTTGACCGCGATGTTCAACGCCAGCTTGGCATTGCCGGCGGTCTTGTCCATTGCAGCCTGCATGCGCTGGCGCAGCGCCGGCGCGAACGCCGACAGCTCGCCGATGAAGCGCATGCGCACGCCGTAGCCGTGCAGTTCGTCGACTTCGCGATCGAGCGCCTTGAGGAACAGCTCCATCAGCGCGCTCACCTCGGTCGGCGGGCGGCGCCAGTTCTCGCTCGAGAACGCGAACAGCGTCAGCGCGCCGATGCCGCGGCGCAGGCAGAACTCGATCGCGGCGCGCACCGCTTTTTGTCCGGCGCGATGGCCGAAGCTGCGCGGCCGGCGGCGCTGCTGCGCCCAGCGGCCGTTGCCGTCCATGACGATCGCGACGTGACGCGGCAATGTGGAAATTTCCACATCTGCCGGCGGTTCTGGTTGCGACTGGCTCAGGCTTCCCTCCACGCCGCAGCGCCTACAGCGCCATCAGCTCGTCTTCCTTCGCCTTGGCCACCGCGTCGACATCCTTGACGAACTTGTCGGTGAGCTTCTGGATTTCGTCCTCGGCGCGGCGCTCCTCGTCCTCGGTGATCTTCTTGTCCTTGAGCAATTCCTTGACGTGATGCATCGCGTCGCGGCGGATGTTGCGGATCGCCACCTTGCTGTTTTCGCCTTCGTGCGCGACGTGCTTGGCCAGTTCCTTGCGGCGCTCGGCGGTCAGCGCCGGCAGATTCAGGCGGATCACCGTGCCGGCCGTCGTCGGCGTCAGGCCGAGATCGGAGGCGAGGATCGCCTTCTCGATCGGTTGCACCATGTTCTTTTCCCATGGCGTGATCGTCAGCGAGCGCGCATCGGCCACGGCGATGTTCGCGACCTGGCTGAGCGGCACGTCCGAGCCGTAGTAGCTCACTTTCAGATGCTCGACCAGCGCGGTGCTGGCGCGCCCGGTGCGCAGGCGCTGCAGCTCGTGCTTGAGCGCATCGACGCTCTTGGTCATGCGCTGCTGGGCGTCCTGTTTGATGTTGGCAAGCATGGGCTACTCCACGATCCTTTGGAAACCGCGAAAGTATAGCAGTGCCGCAGCGTCGGGCTTCAACGCAGTGCCGCAACCGCGCAGCGTTCGATCAGGCCGAAGGCACCGTCGCGAGCAGCTCGCGCAGTTCCTTGGCGAGGACTGCATTCTCGCTTTCCGGCACGCTGTCGAGTGTCGCCTGCAGCAGGCGGCGTGCCTCGTCGTTGCGATGTTGCGCCACAAGCGCGCGCGCCAGCGCCATTCTGGCGTCGACCACGAAGCGATGCGCCGGCGGCAACTTGCCCTCGACCTTGCGCAAGGCGTCGCGCAGGATGGCTTCGGCACGCGCCGGCTGGCCCTGTTCGAGATCGATTTCCGCGATCGAGGTCTGGGCATTGGCGATCACCGCATAGTCGGCGCCGTTGAGCCGGGTGTGGATTGCCAGCGAGCGCTCGAGGCAGCTGCGCGCTTCGTCGTAGCGCTTGAGTTTCGCGTAGGCGCTGCCGAGATTGCTCAGGATGCTGGCGGCATCGTCGCCCTCGCCGCGGCCGTTGCGCTGTTCGATCGCAAGCGCCGTTTCATACGTCGTGGCAGCGTCGCCGTCACGTCCGGCGTCGGCGTAGATGTTGGCCATGATGTTCAAGGTCTGCGCGTATTCGGCATTGTCCGCGCCGATCAATTCGCGCTCGGTTGCGGCGGCGTGCTGCATCACGTCGAGCGCCTGGTCGAAATGCTCTTGCGCCGCCAGCACCTGCGCGAGGTTTTCCTCGGTCGCGCTGGTACGCGTGTCGCGTTCGCCGAACAGCCGGCGCTGCACACCGAGGGTCTGCTCGTACGCCGCCCGTGCTTCGGCATTGCGGTCCATCGTGTACAGCAGCAGGCCGAGGCTGTTGCCGATCGACGCCGCGCGTTCGTCGTCGTGTGAAGCTTGCGCGATCGCGAGCGCCGCACGATGACTGGCGAGCGCGCCGTCGAAATCGTTCAGATGCTTCAGCGCCAGGCCGCGCAGGTTTAGCACGGCCGCCAATTCGGATTGCGCCTGCGGCTGATCGCGCAGCAGATGCTCGGCCTCGGCGCACAGATCGCGTGCGGCGGCAAAATGGTCCTGCTTGTGTTCGACGTAGGCGTACAGGCGCAGCGCGTGCGCGTAGTCGCTGCGCGGAATCTGCGTGTCGGCGCGGCCGAGCGCGACGGCGCGCGCGAGCAACGGCTCGGCGCGCGGGTAGTCGCCGAGGCTGGAGTAGACCTCGCCGATCACCACCAGCAGGTTCGCCTGCAGGGCGCCCTGGCCGTGCAGCGCCGATTCCGCGTCGGCAGCGCCGCGCTCGAGGATCTGCGTCGCAGTCAGCTTGTCGCCGCGGTTCACGTTCGGGTCGGCCACCTTGAACATGCCGACGAGGAAATCGCGCACCTGATTCGCGCGCTGCGCCGACTGGCGCGCCTGATCCCTTTCCTGCGCCAGGCGCCAGGTGAATACCGACACGGTGGCGACGAATGCGACGGTCGCGACGGCCGCCGCGAGCATCGACCAGCGGTGCCGGCGCAGGTAACACACGGCGCGATAGCCACGCCCGCCGCCGCGCGCCAGCACCGGCCGCTGCGCCAGGAAATTGCCGACATCGTTGCGCAGTTCCGACGCGGTCGCGTAGCGTTCGGCCGGACCGACGCGCATCGCCTTGGCGATGATCGCGTCGATGTCGCGTGGAATCGTCGCGTCGCTGGTCGGCGCGTGGGCCGCTGCTGCGTGCGGCAGCAGCCGGGTGCTCGCTGTCGCGGTGGCATGTTCATCGCCAGCGACCGGCGCGCGCGCCAGCATGCTTTGCAGCAGGCGGCCGAGCTGGAAGATGTCGGACGCCGTTGTTACCGTTTCGCCACGCAGTTGTTCCGGACTGGCATAGCCCGGCGTCAGCGCGCGCTCGGCGACGAGCGTGGTCGCATCCGGCGCGAGCAGTTGTGCGATGCCGAAGTCGAGCAGCTTCACGCCGTCGTCGCGCGTGACCAGGATGTTGGCTGGCTTGATGTCGCGATGGATCAGCAGGCGGCCGTGCGCGAACTGCACTGCCTCGCACACCTGCATGAACAGGCGCAGCCGCGCAGGCAGCGGCAACTCACGTTCGCGGCAGCAGCGATCGATGCGCACGCCGTGCACCAGCTCCATCGCGAACCACAGCGTGCCGTCGTCGGCGCGCCCGCCGTCGAGCAGGCGCGCGATGCACGGATGCTGCAGGTT